>JAABUR0100001472.1_pt1 | contig 41974 bp, 44 predicted proteins | sample 5560091 | NCBI WGS metagenome assembly JAABUR01 (sample SAMN10711879, study PRJNA513375) | rock metagenome | isolation source: Antarctica rocks | place: Antarctica: Victoria Land, University Valley sud | reverse complement strand
CAGAGGGCGCGACAGAGGGAAGCGGTATCATCCGCGCACAATTGGGCGAGCGCGTAGTCCCTGTAGATCACGAGGAAGTGATTCTCAAACTGGAGTGTGCGCGCACAGAGGGCGCGCAACTCCTGCTCTTCCTCTTCGCCGTTTGGGATGAGGTAGCCCCATGCGGTGCGGCAACGACGGTAGAGATCTTCCACGAGGGGAGCCCACTCGTCGCCGATGTGCGCGCGATACGCGCGGTGGCACTCGCTCTTGGCCGCGACATACACGCCTGCGCGATAGGCGAGCAAGGCCGTTGCAATCCAGCCCGTCACGCGGATGAGGTCGCGCGTCGAGGGGACCTCGGCGCCGGTCGGCAGGCGCACCGTCCGCCGTGCATACCCGAAGAATTGGTCCGCTGGATCAGGGTACGGCAGGGGAGGGGCGACGACAGGCGGCCGGTGGAAGACCGTCACGAGGAGCCAGTAGGCCGCGTGCATCCGCTCGCGCGTCCAGGTGTGCATCGGCAGGATCGCCATCCGCGCGCGCCGGTCTTCGCCGTAGAGGCAGCGGCTGGCACCCTTGAGCGACGGATATACCCCAGCCTCGACCTCCGCGTCGTCGATCACCTCGATATCGAGCTCAAGGCTGCTAAGGGCCGCGCTATAGTCCGCCAACCGGGCAGCCCTGTCGCGCTCGGCGTCGTCCGTGAAGCGGTCTTTGAACACGATGGTCACATCGAGGTCACTCCTGGCCGTTTCGGTCCCGTCGGCGTAGCTCCCATCGATGTAGCAACTACGCAGACGGCCGTTGAACGTCGTCTCGAAGATGCCGACGACGGCGTGCATGATACGATCAGCCGTCGCGTCACCCGTCGACGCGGACAGGATGCTGTCAGCCATGAGCCCTCCGCGCGCGAAGTGGCGACTTTACGATAGGATATGCCACTTCACCTCTTTTACCCCCGAGTTTACACCTGACCAACGCTTGCCCTGTACTCTCCTTACCACCCGAAGTAGCGTCACCTATAGAACCCGCAACTTTTCTATTAGGGACCCTACTTTGCCCCTCATGTCGCGTTCCGTAACACCAGGCCCATACTGTGCTCCTCTCGCCTCTCGTCGAGTCGCTCACGATGCCTGCGCCGCGATCGGGGCACACGCGGCCGGATCGACGACGTACGCGACGCGCCCGACACGCCCGATAGCCAGGGTGTCGTCGATCTTGTGCAAGGCACCGGTCACCTTGCCGTGCAGCTTCTGCTCTAGCCAGGTCTTGTTGAACGGCGTCGGGACGGCCACACGCAGCACCTCCCCCTCCTGGCCCACGGCGCGCGTCGAGGCCAACCAGGTGTTGAAGTTCTCGGGCGTGAGCACCTGGGCCAACTCGTCGAGGACCGCGCGCCACACCGGATGCTCCTCGGCGATGGGCAGCCGCGCGGGGCTGTCGGACCACGCGGCGTAGGAGGTGACGGGCTCGCTGCGGCCACCGGCGCGCTGGCGACGGCGGCGACCTGACGGGCCAGCGCGCTGGCGATCCGTAGCCGGGCCGACGTCGGCCGTCCGGGGCGGTGTCGGGTGTAGGAGGTCTTGTAGGACGGCGAACAGGTAGGGCATGCCGTTGGGGGCCTGGCCGTCGCGCCGGCGCTTGACGATGCTGGCCTGGCGGTCGCGCGTCCGGGCCGCCGCCTCGTCGAGCAGGCGCAGGAACCGCGCGGGCGACACCCCGGCGGCGCGGCACAGATTGCGGGCGCGACCGAGACTTGAGCGTGGCGCGTCGTCCCCCAACGCGTCGCTCAAGGCGGCGATCTCCACCGCGAGCGCCTGGTCGTCCGGGTCCGCGCTGGCAAGTGGCTGGGCCTCAGCGTTGTCCGTCGTCTGTGTTGTCTTAGCGGGGGTAGGGGGTATCGAATCGACGTCGAAAGTGTCTATTTCGATTGGGTTTACTTGGGGTGAAGAATCTTTCACCCCTCCCGTGACGAATTCTTCACCCCTGCGTGGGTCGGCTGTGGCGTTGGCCTTAGCGCTGTTTTCGGGTCCATTGCTCTTCACCCCTGCACATAGCGGTTCCCGTTCCGCTTTCTCCTGTGACGCGGTGCTATCGTCAAACGGCTGTTTATCGCACGACGCGATGTCGCCTGCCCGCTGTCGCGGGCGGCCGCGCTCAGTGCCGTCGGTCGCCGGCGGCGTGTCGTCAACGTCGTCGGGGGGGAGCAGGCCGTCGCAGCGTGCGAGCCCTTCCACAGCGGCGAAGAACGGGCGCAGGTCGTAGCTGTTTGTGGATTGTCGTCCGTTGGTGGATAGTCGAGTCTGTATGTGCAGTAACCCCTTCCCCTCCAACGAGCGGAGGTAGCCCTGGATCGTGCGGACGGTCTTGCCCATGCGCGCGGCCAGCGCCGCCTCGCCGGGGTACGGGTCACGCGCCGACCACCAGTAGGTGCAGAGTTGCGCGATGAGAACCATCTCGGCCTCGCTGACGCCCAGCCGCGCGTAGTACACCCACGCGTAGGTCGGCAGCGCCGTGTAGCCCCCGGTGAGCAGCAGCACGCCGTAGCGCTGGACCAGCCGCCCGTCGATGCTGTCGGATGACGAGTGTGAGAGTGAGTGTGATGGTGTGCTTTCGGGCCTGGGATCGTGGGCGTCATCTTGACATGCACCCATCGTTCCCGTATGATTGCTCATAGGTACTCCTCGGAAGCGTAAAGCTCCCCTGTGAGTCCCGAAAGCTCTATTGGGGGTGGTAGCCCGGTCGAGGTTTCGGACCCAATCTAGCGGCCCTGGTAGCGTCTCAAAAATTAGCGCCAGAACCGCACCATATAGGTGATAAACGTGGCCCATCGGGGAAACCCGGTGGGCTTCGTGCATGTCGCACGACATTTGTCTAGGACATAGCAAACTTCTCCATGATGCGCATCATAGCGCATCGTATTGCGTGCCCGCAACGTGAACAGTAACGATGGGACATCAGTTCTATGATCGCGCGCCGCGGTGCGCGTCCTCGATAGCCGCGATGCGCGCCGCGTGCGCGGCCACGTCGTGGGTCGCGGCGGGCTCGAATTGCGCGTAGTCCCGCACGTCGTCCGGATGGGCGTGCGCGGGGCAGAAGAGGATGGCGTCCTGGCGGGTCATCCCCGTCCGCCTATTCGTGACCTCCCGGCCCTCCACGTAGGCGCGCATAATGCGGACGTCGGGGTTGACGCGTAAGGGCAGGGGGATGACGGCCGCGCCACAGGCGTAGCAGGCGCAGGCGTGCCCCCAACGGCGCTTGCGCACGAGTCGACGGTAGACGGGCTGCTGCATGGCGATCATCCTCCGTGTGGTCACGTCCGGCCGCGTGCGGACACGGCCTATCCTCACCCTTACCCTAGCCCCTGGCCTCTGCTGTCGAGCAGCGCCTTGCTCAGCTTGCCCATCGCCCACATCTCCAGTCCCGTGGCGACGAAGCACCCCACGATGCTCGCCGCCACGACGACCATCATGAGCGCCTCCAGGACGACCAAGCCGGCGTGTCCGGCGTCCACCATCGCCGTCGTGGATAGTTGCATCAGGACGAGGCAGAGCAGGGTTTGTAGCGATCTCTTGAACGTTGCGCCGCTCGCTTTGTGGACTTTCGGATCGTGGATATTTACCTGACCGACCTCCCTCTGCTGTCTTTGCCATTGTCTCCGCCGCGCGCGCTGTCGCCGCACCCATGCGCGCTCATCGCGCGCGTTAGCGACTGTATCGGCACGCGTCCACCGCCACAACCCGACGCCGGACCGCCCCCCTCTGCCGCAGGCGGCAGACCGCCACTCCTCCGCGAACACCCGGACCATCCGCGCCCGATCACCCCAACGGAGAGTGGGACAGCGCAGGAGGAGAAACGCCCAATACAGGAGGAGAAACGCCCAATACAGGACGCCGTTGATGATCGCGATGACCAATGGTCGACCCATCATGCGCCTCCTGGGGCTACAACTGGTCGCCACACGCCCTCGACGCCGTCCGCCACCGCGTCCGCAGGCCGCGCGCCTTGGAGCAGGGGCTTCGCCCGCGCCGCCACGACGATGCGCTCCAGGCGCTCCGTCTCCGCCAGCGCCAGCGCGCGCCCGCGCCCCGTCAGCCGGTAATACTCGCGCCGCTCGTCGTCTAACGCCGGGTCGGGCCGCTCGTCCGCCACCACGACCAAGCCGTCGTCCAGCATGTGCCGCAGTGAACGGTAGAGAGTCGTTGGGCCGATGGGCGGCGCATCGGAGTTTGCCGCGATCGCGCGCAGGAGCGCGTAGCCGTGGCGCTCGCCATCGCCGAGCGCGAGCAGGATGTGATACACCGCCGGGGTCATATAGGGCTCTGGCGGCGGACCCTTGCGTTTGAAGGCCATGCGCCCTCCTTGGTAACCATGACGGTACATGAAGTGCCGTTGTGGGTATAATAGCGCGCTCTTGGGCGCGACGTCAAGCGGGAGGAGATGACTGGGCGAGACACGCGCCGGGCGGCGACCGGAGAGGCGTAGGTGTTGAAGCGCCTCCACCATCCTGATCCGCCTCATGTCCGTCTCCCGCGCTTGTCGCGTCACGCCCGCCCGTGCTATGATTGCGCCGGTAGCGGACGTCGTGCCCCTATTCTACCGCCACCGTATTACACTGTCAACATACATGCCGGCGTTATTTTACTGTAGGCGAAGGTAAGGTGGAGAGAGGAGGGCGACGGGCGCTATGCGACTAAAGGACCGGTTAGCCGAACTGCGCCAGGATCGCGGCTGGACCTTACGCGCGCTACGCGAGCACATTTTGGAACTAACCGGCGCCAACCCGTCTATCTCCTACCTCTCCGAACTGGAGCGCACCGACGCGCTGCCGTCCCTGGAAACGCTCGCGCGCCTGGCAGCCGCTTACGGCATCTCGCCCCAGGACCTGCTCGCGCTGGTCGAGCTGCCTGCGGGAGACATGACGCTCGGACGCGCGACCGGAACGGGGGACACGTTCGCCCAATATCCGCCTGGTCTGCGCGCGCTCATTGAGCGGGAGATCGTGACGCCGGAGTGGGCGGGATCGCTCGCCCGCATCGAGTTCCGCGGCCAGCGGCCCCGCACCGAGGACGAGTGGCAGGCCATCTACGGCTTGCTCAAGGCGTTCCTCGACCCGGCGACAGCCGGCGAGGCGCGCATGGCCCCCGTCGTAGACCTGACGGACGACACGGGCGGCGCGGGCGACCCGCGTGATGGGGAGGCGTGAGATGGAGGAGAGGACAGGGCCGATGGACGCGCCGGACGCGTGGCTCACGCCGCGCATGCTCGATGAAAAAATTTGCGCGCTCGTCGCCGACGCGCGCCGGCGGCACGACATCCCGGTGGGCTGCGCGGGCGCGGGCGCCTGCGCGCGCCTGGGCCTGCGGCTCCATCACCGTCCGTTGCCCGGTGGGATAGACGGCTTGCTCGCCGGCGACTGCGTGGTCGTCGCGAAGGCCCTCACCCACCGGGCGCGCGTCGAGTTCAGCATCTACCACGAGATCATGCACCACCTGATTGAGGAGGACGGCGCGCTGATCGAGTACTACACCACACGCCTGCGCCGCGACGACCGCGCCTACCACGCCGCCATCGAGCGCTGCTGCCAGCAGGGGGCGGCCGAGTTCCTGCTGCCGCGCGCCGACGTCCAGGCGGCCATCACCGCCGAGGGTTTCGCGCCCGACCTGGTGGGCCTCCTCGCCGACCGGGCGGGGGTCTCCCTCGCCGCGGCGGCCATCCAGCTCGCACAGTGCGCGCCGGTCGAGTGCTACGTCGTCCTCTGCGGTCCCGGCCCGACGGGGCTCGTCGTCGCGTATGCCCCCACGAAGGGGCGCTACCCACTCGCGCGCTCCACCCCGATCCCCGCCGACCACCCGCTGGCGCTCTCCTGGCGGGTGCGCGGGCCGGCGAGCGGCTGGTCGTACGTGCCGTTCCCCTCGGGCAAGCGCATCCCCTGCCACTGCGAGGCCACCTACCGCACGGGGCGCGTCATCGGCGTGCTCGCCCGCGAGCGGCCGGCCCCCCCCGGGCAACTGGCCCTCCCGTTCTAAGAGCGTGTCCACAAACCTCCCACCTGTCCCCCTCACGTTTTGATCGATCCCAGGATCCGTTGGTGCCATCCACACACGATCCTGCGTCCACCAGCGGTCACCCGACGCTCCGCACCCGCCCCCGCGCCGTTCCTGAGGGTGAGCAACCGCACGAGGGTGGCGGGCGCGTCCTCCGGCGGCCCCCGCAACCACCGATGTGGTCCCCGTTGGGTCGAAAACGAGACCTGGGAGCTGGGGGGTTTGTGGACACGCTCTAAGGATTATGTGGCTGAGGAGCCGGATGAGATCAACGCCTGACGTCCAGCGGTGAAGACACGTCACTCTCGCGAGGGAGTGGCTATGTTCAGCACAGCGTCGGCATTGCCCATTCTACGCTCACAGGTGCATAACCTATTGAGATAATAGGACGCATGTACTACAATACCCCCGTTATCGCCTCGTGTCTAGCGAGAAAGGAGGCTCCACCATGGCCCTCGTCCCGTGCCGCCAGTGCGCCCAGCCCTTCTATGCGTCGTGCCATGACGCATCACCATGTACTGGCCGACGGACGCGACCGACGACGCCACGGCGTTACACGCGATTCTGTGCACAGCGCGCGTCGCCGACGTGTCGTGGTGGAGGCGGTGTCAACGCCAGTGAGATTTGACCCAGCAATCGCCAATATAGCTTGACCCTCATTAGGCCAGATGGCAAAGGACTCGATCAGCATCTACCAGAGATGAGGGCGCACGCTAGGAACGAGCTACTTGAAAAAGATGGGTCAAGCCAAGTTGGCGCAAATGGGTCAATTTTACGTCGCCGTGTACAGCGGCAGCTCCTCGTATTCCTCCTCTCGTCTACGGACGACGCAGACAAGGCGGCGTTCGTCCGCATGTCGGCGCGTCGCCGATTTCAGACAGAGCGAGCGCAGGACGCCCTGACGTGGCTCGGGTCGATGGCCCTGGCGTTGTTGGATATCGAGGACTACCTCGCCCGGTAGTCCCCCCGCACGGAATGGCGCGCGGCGACAGCGCGCCGAAGGAGCGTATGTCATGATTCGTCAGTCCTCACTGCCGGCGCGCCGCCGGCCCATGGCCATCAAAGTCTCCGCAGCGCGTGCGGTTCCACGGCGTCCCGCCCTCCGGCTTCGCTGGTCGTGGCTGCTCCTCGCCGCCCTTCTCCTCGCGCTCGCCACCCTGCTCGCGCTTGCCCTCGTGCACTAACAGTGCCGGTACGTACCCTTACCCTGGGGCCAATCCGCCCTCGCCGTGAGCGTCTAGCGCGTCCTGATACTCGCGCAGCCACGCCATCACCTCGCCGAAGCGACGGAGCGGGATGTTGTGGTAGCTCGACACGCGAAAGCGACGATAGAGCTCTCCAAAGACCGCCTGATAGGGGTTGCGTCCCTTACCCGTGCCAACCGTTCGGCCCTCTCGCGCAGCCATCTCCGTCGCGATGGCTTTGACGAGCGTACTAATCTCAGCCGCCTGCGTATCACTAATGACCTGTCCGGGTGATACCATGCCCTCGATCGTGTCGACGCGGCGAAGTAGATTGCCCACAACCGCCGCGGCTTGGTCCAAGCGTCCGCTAACGATCTCGTGCTGTTCAATCATCCCCGATTCCAGCGCGGCGAAGCGGCCGTCCACATGCTGCTCGAAGGCAATCTGCTGCCGCGCCATCGTCGCGATAGCCTCTGCCATTTGGGCGATATGCGTCAGCGCGGTCACGTCAGCACTGGCCGACATTGGGGCGCGCGACCCGCCCACGGCGCTCTCAATGCCGGTCTCGCGCGCGAAAGCGTCGTAGACGACCTTACGCACCCAACGCTTGTACAGGAGTAGCCGTTCGCGCAGGTCTTGACGTACCCGGGACGCCTCGATGCCAGCCAGCCACAGGGGAACCGCCTCCAGGTCCATGCACAGCATGACCTGAGGACCACCCCGCGTCTGCAAACGGAGGGACTGCGTGCTCTCAGCCAGCACCTCGTCGTGGCGGATGCGTCGGAGTTGTGGCGAGTACGAGAGACCGAGGGCCGCGCATATCGGACGTATGGGCAAATAGATGTCCGCGTCCGCACGGGCCGCCAGGACTTCGTCGGCATCGAGTAAGGCGACAGAGCGCTGTTCAGTCGGCTCGATGATCTGGTCGGCGTCAAGCTGGTCATCTGCCATCGTGGACCTATCTCCCTTCTTGCATGTGTGTTACCGCGTACTGCCCCCGTATCAAAAGTGGTCAAAGGGGTGCTCATCATGAGCACCCCTTTGGGGCGAGGGGTAACTCTCTATCCACACTCTGGCAATATTCCCCCACACGATCCAACATCCGCATGTTTTGTCGACTGGGCGCCAGCGATTGATATAGCGCTTAGAGTGCATACTTATGTCGAGTTGAGGAGGTTGAGCGCGAGTAAACGGCGCAACTTAAACACTTAATGCAGTCGTGCAGCCAAGCAGTAATGAAGGAATTCAGCCTCCATCACGACGAACCTGGGAGCGCACGCGCTCGGCCAGTTGAGGGTCGCGGCTCAATTCAGCGAGGAGCACGCGGAGGACGACACTCGCATCCACGTCCGTGTCAAACGCGAATCGCTTGAGGGATCGGTGCTGTTCTGGAGACAGGTCCAGCGTGTAGCGCACGCGACGTTCGCGAGATGGCGGCGCGATCGGTCCAACGGACGGTGGCGCCAGTTCACGATCCTCTGTTGTAGGCTTGTTGTGGAGCGCCACCTGACGCATGCGCTCCGCGATGTCGCTGGGCTTGGACTTCGCCGTCTGGTTGCTCATACCAGCACCTCCGTTGGCAGGATGGCGTCAAGGGCCTTACCATACCATCCTTCGGCGTCATCGGGGACAAGTCCGAAGGCATTGGCGTACTTTTCACGCAGGGGTATTTCCCCGACGACAGGGAGCCCTAACTCGGCCAGGATTTCGCGGGCGGCGCTGACGCTCTTCGTCCCTTGTCGAACACGCGTGAGTAAGGCATGCGGGGAGACTTCGTTTGTCGGCTCGATCTCGGCCAGCAGATCGATCGTCGCTTTCAGGCGATCCAAATCCAGCATGCTGGGCGACAAGGGTATAATCGCGGTGTCCACAGCGAGGAGGGCGCTACGCACGATGGCAACGTCCGTGGGAGGCGTGTCGATGACTACATGCATGTACCCTTGGGCCAGTGCCGGAAGACGGCGGTGCAGGTCGCGGACGGGCAGGCCGACAACTGGATAGGGGAAATCTACCGCCGATTCAGACCACGAGAGTGCTGAACCCTGAGGATCGGCATCGATCAAGAGCGTTCGCCCTTTTCTATGTAAGAGGGCCGCGACGTGGATGGCCGTCGTGGTTTTTCCGGTCCCTCCCTTGAGATCCGCGATAGCAAGCCTCATCATCTATTCCTTCTATGTATGGCTGCATAACGCCATGCAATAACTGCTGCATGCCGTTATGCAGCCGACCAGTAAACCTTTATTCGCTGCATGACTGCTTGCAGTAAACCAGCATATACGGCAAAGCGTCAAGCAGCCTTGCAGTAGTTAAGTAGTTAAGTGCATAAGTGGGGCAGCAGGGACTCTCGTATTGGAACAGGTTGGTATTTTACATAACTATGGTAGTTATAACGGTCACTAACTCATCAGCCGCTTGTCTATCCGCCATCATTCAGTGGTTGGTTAGTCCGCCTCTACTGACGGCGTCTCGGGGCGAGGATGGGCGGCGATCCAGGGGCCGGACCACTTCTCATCAAACTCGATCATGCGCACCAACATCTCCCGTTTCTCACTGAAGATATAGTCGATGGGGGACATCCCCCTGCGGACACGCGCGGCCGCCCGCGCCAGGTCCACATGGGCCAGGTCGCCCGCCTCCCAGCGCTTGGCCGCCGCGGCGAGCGGGTCGAGCACCTCGTGCCAGCGATAGTCATAGTAGGCGTCGATGAGCGCCTGCTCCCACGCCCACTCCGGCGTGTCCCGCCGCCGTTTTCCGTTCATAACACGCCCGCTACTAGCGCCGCCATCACCGCAGCGCATCCAACGCTTTGGGGTTGTGGATGTCCCGCTCCTGGTCGAGGAACTGAAAGAACTTTCTGAGCGCAACGTGGATCTCGGCGGGGTCCATGCGGTCAAGCACCTTGCTCTTATACCACCGCCGGAAGTGGCTGTTGACCATGCCGCGCGTCACGTCCTCCAGCCGTTCCACGTCCGTATAGTCCGTCAGGAAGATGATGAACAGGTCGATAATGCTCGTGTGTTTGAGAACGGTGCGCCGGCTATACTTCTTTTCCAAGGAGGCCGCGAACGCGGCGTTGAGGTCCTCTAACGCCTGGCGGAACGGGGCGCGCGCTTCCTCGGCCTTCTTCAGCGCGGCGAGGTAGTCGTCGATCTGGTCGCCAGGGATCAGCACCTTGCCCGTGAACACCTCCGGCATCGTCTACTCCTCCTCCCGGTCACAGGCATCACGCGGGGCCTGCCCCATCCGTCTTTCCATCATACCGTGGCGGGGGCGTCGTCGACTGCTTGGAAAAGAAATGACACCTCGCCACGATTAGCTTGACACATACGTGCCATGGACGATGAGACGAAAAGCGGCCGCCTGACACACCACTTACAGCCTATCCGGAAAGTGCCTAAACACACTCTCAGCGGCTGCATAAGCCTCTCTGACGATTTTCCGGATAGCCTGTTAGGCCGTTTGCACGCGTGAAAGGGCGGCATTGCCGGCCAGCCATACCGCGAAACCGTCTCACTGACCAGTGCAAACATGTGTCAGGCGATTGTAGCGAAGTGTCAAGAAATACAGCCGGTATGGCACCCACATCGTGAGTTCCACATCATGCGCCGCCGCCGGCCGCCCTGCTACGCTACCAATCGTGAAGTGGCGGTCGGGCCGTTGTGGGGACGCCGGCTGGGCCGCCGCACACCACCATTCCCACGTCATGCCTCACCCCTTCACGAACTCTTTACACATCCCTCACACGCTCTTCACGCGCGGCTGTCACACTTGAAAGTACGACATGGGGGATGCACGGGATTGTCTTCCGCTCGCCGATCGACGTGGAACGGGGCACCGCCAAGAGAGGATGGCGGGGGGCAACCGTTGTACCTCCCAGGTCTTTTTTCGGCACCGCTGCGCAGCGGTCGGCGTTACCCCACCAGCTCGTCGTCCTCGACGTCGGCCTTAGGGTCCACGCCGGCGACATGCTTGCGCGCGCTGGCCCGCTCCATGGTCAGTCGGCGCAGCTCCTCCTTCTTCCGAGCCTCGCGCTCTTGCGCCAAACGCACCCGCTCCCGTGCCTCCGCCCGCTTCCTCTCCAGGGCACGCTCCTGCTCAAGACTCATGTGCATCTCCTCCAACCACAGTATCGCGCCTCTCGCCAATCAGATGCCACGCACCCAAGTTAGGCGCGACGCCTGCGGAGCGAGCACCACCGCCGGGCGCGGGCCAGTGCCAGCTCCGCTGGGGTGACGACAGCGCGGGGGGCGTCCCGCCATGCCGTCCGCCGGCGGGCCAGCGCGGCGTTCAGCCGGTAGCCACCCACAATGATGGCACACAGCAGCACATAGATCACCATCGCGTGTCCCTCCTAACCTTCGCGTTCCACCGCGCTAGATGTGCGAGGTAGGGACGTGCACCTTCTCGACGGCCTGACGCTTGGAGGCCGCGCTGCGGCGGTCGTGCCGCTGGGTCGTCGTCACGTTGCCATGCCACTTCTCCCCTTCATGGCGTTGGAAAGTGGAGCGTGTCGGCCGCGCGCCGCATGACTTCCTCGCCGCGCCGGTCGTACCGTTGGGTCGTCGTCACGCTCGCGTGCCCGGCCATACGCTGCACGGCGCTGATGTCGTTGCCGGCGGTGAGCAGATCACCCACGAACGTCCGGCGCATGTCATGGGGCGTCAGGGGCGGAATACCCGCCTGCCGCGCACGTTTGTTGAGCATCTTGTAGATCGCGTGGGCGCTCATGCCCGCGCCGTCGCCGGCGATGCGGCCAGCCTGGTCAATCGGCATGAACAGCGCGCCCGGCTCCCGGCCGCGGACCTCTAGCCACCGATCGAGGGCGGCAGCGGCGCTCGCCGGGATCGGGACCTCGCGCTGCTTGTCGTTCTTCCCGTGCAGGACGCGCAAGGTCGGCGGCGCGGCCAGGTAGTTGTCGAGCGCGAGCGCGGCCAACTCGGAGCGGCGCAGGCCACCGGTGTAGAGCGCCGCCAGCATCGCCACGTCGCGCACGCCGGCGGGGTTCGTGTCCCGCGCACACGCCTTCACCAGCGCGGTCAACTCGCCCATGGGGACGGCGCGGCCACGCGCCAGGCGTTCGCCCTTGTCGGCCTTGACCTCGCACACGCGGCGATACTCCTCGTCGCTCATCACGTTGGCGTTGCGGGCCTCCCGCGCGATGCCCCGGAACACGGCGAGTGTCAGGTTGACCGTCGCCGGCGCCGCCCGCTTATTTGTGGGGCCGTAGGGCTGCATAAGGCGCTGTCGGATGCGCGCGACCTGGGCGGCGCGCAGGTGATGCCAGGGGAAGGTCGCCGGGTCGGGTATGTCGAAGAGGCGGGCCACGGTGCGCAGGCGCTTCCAGACGGCCTCCTGGCTCGCCGGTGCCAGGCTCTCAACATAGGAGTACACCGGGTCGGTGAGCGTTTCTGGCCTCGTGGCTGATCGGTCCAGCTCGTCGAAGAATACTAAAGAACGCATCCCATTCTGTTGGTCCATCACTATTACCACCTAAAATGGATATAGGGCAGTAATGCGCCAGCGTGGGTCCTCGCTGTCAAGCTTCATGTAGGGCGAAGTAATGGGGGCATCGGTGTCGGGTTCAAAATGCCAAACCGCCAAGAAGGAGCCACGTTTTGTCTGGAGAACTTCGGCTGTCTCTTTTGCAACGTCCTCGGTTGAGCATGCCGCCAGCAATTCGTCATCGTGCCTTGACGGTGTGCAAGAAAACGGCACGCGCAGGGTGCTCGCGACCACGCGCACCTCGAAGGGAACGGAGGGTGTGCTAGGCACCATTATTGGCTTCCGCGTCAACGCCTTTAGAGCCGTCTTAATATCATCGGCAGGGATTGCGAGTGCCGCCCGCCAATTTTCATCACTCCGCTCCGCTTCATAAAGCATCATCTGCACACCCAATAAATCGGTGGGTAGGTGAAACGGATGCCCCTCTGGGGCAACCAGGAAACAACGGTCGGGACTCAGCCGCCCCATAAATAGGCCAGCCTCGAAAATGACGTTATCGCGCACCGATTCCGCTGTCTGCCCACGTATGGACAGCACGTCGTCGGGCGAGAAGATGAACGCAGCGGCATCGTAGCGGTCGAGGAGACCAACTAGATTGGCGAGCGTGGCCCGCGAGGGATTAAACGTTTCCTTTGACCATACTGTGGCCTCAGCGACAGAGCGGAGATTAAAGTGCAGGGCGTTCGCAAAATCCTCACCCTCCTTGGATGAGGCGATAAATAACCGAGGTTTTGCCGCACCGATTCCTGCCACGGTATCCTCCCAACGGATGAAAATAGAGTGCCTGGCCGAAATGATCTTCAACCAACTCTAGCACATTCAACCAGTCACGGTAATGTATCTTACCGTAACCACTGCGGGTAAAAGAAAAGCCGGCCGAGAACGTTTGTCCTCGCCGGTTTCACTGTAGTAAGTATATCATCTCCCGGTAGCGGTTATCGACTCGTGCGAGATCACCAAGCATCGTCAGCCTATAAGGTATGGTACACTGGCGGCGTCAACGATAGCAGGAGGCGGACGATGGTCGCATAGCTGGGGTTAGAGTAGCTGGCGCAGGCGCCGCGGCATAGAGCCGCCCTCAGGCGCGTCTGTCGCCTTCCCCTAGCATGCTGCCAAGATATCGTCTACGTTCCCCGCACGCGGCGCCCCTTCCCCTACTCTACCCATGGCCCCTGTCATGAGCGCCTGAGCACTTTATGACCGTTCGTCTGCTCCACCTCGTGCGTGCCGCACCAGCGGAGCGAACCATTGGCCTCGGACCACATGATAGATGCGCCTCTTTGTATGACTGGGCGACGGCCTCACCATCACCGTCGCGTCATGACGCAGGGATAAGCGCACAAGGGGAAAGGACATCGCCTCATGGCCACGCGCGAGACTGATACCGCCACCGGGGACACCACCCTCCGTTCCATCTGGCGCAACCGGAACTTCCTCGTCCTCTGGAGCGGCCAAGCCGTATCGGCGGTCGGCACGAACATTTCCACGCTCGCCTTGCCCTTGCTCGTGCTCGCGCTCACGCGGTCGCCCGCGCAAGCTGGCCTGATCGCCGCCGTGCAGATGCTGCCGTACGTCATCCTGAGCTTACCTGCCGGGGCGGCCATCGATCGCTGGGACCGCAAAGCCGTGATGCTGTGGTGCGACGGGGCGCGGGGCCTCGCCTGCCTCTCGCTCCCCCTAGCCGTCGCGTTGGGTCATCTCACGCTAGCGCAGGTGTACGCCGTCGCCCTTGTCACGGGGAGCGGCGCCGTGCTGTTCGACCTCGCGCAGGTCGCCGCCCTCCCACGTGTGGTCCCCGCAGCCCAGGTGACGGCCGCCTATGCGGCCACCACTGCGGCGGCCTCGGGGGCAACGCTCCTCGGGCCGGGGATCGGGGGCCTGCTCATCAGCCTCGCACGCACGACCCTCGCCGGCGCCATGCTCGCCTATCTCGTCGATGGACTCTCCTATCTCGTCTCCGTGGGGGCCTTGGTGTCTGTCCGCATCCCCTTCCAAGATAGCCGCGCCCCCGTTCCAGGGCGCGCGGTCCGACGCGAGATCGGCGAGGGGCTACGCTTCCTCTGGAGCCACCGCCAGCTCCGCGCCATCGAGCTGCTGACCCTCGGGACGAACCTCTTCCTCGGCGCCACGGACCTCGCCTTGATCGTGCTAGCACGCGATACCCTCCGCGCTAATGCGGCCACTATTGGCCTGATCTTCAGCGTCGGAGGCGTCGGTGCGCTCCTCGGTGCGCTCGGTGCATCACGGGTCAAAGCGGTCCAGCGGGTCGGACGGCTTATCGTTGGCGCGGCGGTGGGTGAAGCCCTCGCCGTGCTGGTGATGGCTCTCGCACCCTCCCCGGCGATCCTCGCCATCGGGGCCTGTCTCGCCTTCGCCATGGTCTCGCTCTACAGCATCACCGCCATGTCGTATCGTCTCTCGCTCACGCCAGATGCCCTCCAAGGGCGGGTGAACAGTGTGGGGAACCTATTAAGTACAAGTTGTGTTCCCGTCAGCCGGGCCGTGGGAGGTGTGCTTCTTGGTCCACTTGGTCCGCGCACGGAGTTGTGGATGATCGCTATTGGATTGGGCGGAGTCGTGATCGTCGCGAGATGGACGCGCCTATGGAGCGACTAGAGGCACGTCACCAGATGTGCAGAACCGGTTCTCCTATACTCCCATCTTCCAGAGGTCTGTTGAGGGCGGTGTCAGTGCAACCTTTACGACAACGGACATCTCTCCCCGTGACGCTTTTCCTATTGCGCGTGTGCCGATAGGTCTGTCATGTATGACTGCGTATGAAAGGGGGGACCGTGCTGAGACAGCAGCTACGGGCGCTGATGCGGCGCACCGTGAGAATAGTAGCCGACGTGCTGCGATTCATGGCGCGTTCTCTCTGGCGCGTCTTCATGCGCTGGCCGCGGCCGCTGCTCTACAAGCTCCTGATCCTCGTGTGCTTCGTCGGCGCACTCGTCGAGGGAACGTATATCGTCGCCTTCGCCCCCGCAGCATACGCGGTCGGCTCCACCGCTCCTATATCCATGACCGCCACGGCCACGGCCGCGCTGCCACCAACGGCGCCGCCACCCGTCTACAGCGTGCCCACGGTTGCTCCCACGGCTGTGCCTACGACAGTGCCACTGTCACCGCGCGCGGCCGTGGTCGATGTCGCCGGCGGGCAATTCTTTGTCGAGCCCGCTGCCGGGGTAACGCCGCTCGTGTCTTTCATCCGCGCGACGCGGCGCAGCCTGGACGGCGAGGTCTACCTGCTTTCGAGCGCGGCCGTGTTCGACGCGCTCGGCGACGCGGTGCGGCGGGGGGTGCGGGTACGCCTCGTGCTCGACCCCCACCCGTTCGGGGGCGAGGGCGGATCGGCGGACGGGGCGTACAGAGTTCTCACGGCGGAGGGCATCGCGGTGCGTTGGGCCGCGCCGACGTACCGCTTCACGCACGCGAAGTTCCTCGTGTCCGACACCACCGTCGCCTGGGTCGGCACCATGAACTGGACCAATGCCGCCTTTACGCGCAATCGGGAGTTCGCCGAGGAGACCAGCACCCCCGCGGTCGTCCAGGAGAGCAGTGCTATCTTCGCGGCGGATTGGGACGGCCGGCCACTCGACACCGCGACACCGGACCTCGTCGTGAGCCCCACGAACGCCCGCGCGACAATCCTGGGCCTCATCGCGGGCGCGCGCTACAGTCTCGACCTTTACGCGGAGGAGATCTACGACGCAGCGAGCATCCAGGCGCTCGCCGACGCGACCAGGCGGGGCGTGCGCGTGCGCATCGTCTACACGGGCCTCGGCGACGCGGAAGGGTTAAGCGGCATCGGTGCGCGGGTTGCGCGCGTCACGTCGCCGTACATCCATGCCAAAGCCATCGTGGCCGACGGGACCACTCTGTTCGTGGGGAGCCAGAACGTGAGCGCCACGTCGCTCGACAGGAACCGCGAAGTCGGGCTGCTCCTGCGCGACCGCGTGGCGATCGCGGCGGTTGAGCGCGTCTTCGATCAGGACCTACGAGGTGAGCGGCCGGGCCGTGCGCCCACTGTCGCACCGACAGCGGAGGTGACCACCGCGCCAGCGGGGGGTGTCGGCCTACAGGCACGGGTGACGCCGGCGATTATGCCGTACGATGCCTACCCCATCCTCTCCGCGCGCAGCACTCGTGGCGCGACCTGCGCGGCCGATGTCGTGTACTCGACGGGCTACGCGCCCGTGTTATTCAACGGGTACCCGCAGACCGTCGGCGCGAGCGGCGTCGTGCGGTGGGGATGGCACGAGATGACAAAAGGTGATAGTGGACGGGCCACCGTCCGCTGCACGCTCAAAGGGATGCCGTGGAGCACGACAACGACGTTCGCCGTGGCGCAGTAGCGACGCGGGTGTGGCGTGGCGCTGCCGCACGGGGATAGCATGGCCCGGATGGGTGGTGGTGACCGAGGGGTTGCCGTGCGTACCGTGAGGGTGAAGAGACCTGACCACCGATCGGAGAATCTATGATCGTCAAAGAACTCGACGCGCTGCCTGACCAGGCTGACACCATGGCCAGGGCCGGGTACGCGGCCGAGGAACAGCTAGCCTTCTACCTGCGCCGCGCCTTCGCGGACAACGCCACGATCCGCGTCCTCAATGGGCTGCGCGTCGAACATGCCGGAGAGGTCGCGCAGGTCGACCACCTTGTCCTGCACCCCTATGGCCTGATCGCCGTCGAGAGCAAGAGCGTTACTACCACGGTGCGCGTCAACGCCCGTGGGGAGTGGACCCGCTGGTACAACGGCGGCCCGCGCGGGATGCCCTCGCCGCTCTTGCAGGCGCAACGCCAACTCGACCTACTCGACCACCTCCTGCGGGCGCACCCAGACCTGCCCTACCATGATCTCTTCCGCTATGTCGTCGTCGCCATCTCGGATCGGGGTGTCATCCAACGCCCCCGTGACCTCGACCTCGACGAGGTGTGCAAGGCCGACCAAGTCCCCGGCCACATCCGCGACCAGATCGCCCTCTACGGGCTCACCGACGACAAAGACGGGCGTGGCCTTCTCGCGTGGCTGCCACGCGCCTGGCGGGCGACCTCACGCCTGGACGGCGCGGATCTCGACCAACTCGCGACGTTCCTGGTCGCGCACCATCGGCCGTACCACCCCCAGCGCCCCCGCGAGCAGCCCACGCGGCCGGTATCGACTGCTGCGGAATCGCCCCCGCCGCGAGCGCCATTGAGCCCAGACCAGAGGCGGATGACCCAGCGGTGTCGCCACTGCGCGGGCGACCGGCTGGCCGTAGCCTACGGGCACAGCTACTACTTCAAGTGCGCGGGCTGCGGTGGAAACACCCCGATCGACGAGCGATGCACGACCTGCGGCGTCCGGGAGCGCGTGCGCAAAAGCGGGGACGACTTCTTCCTGGATTGTGCACGCTGCAAGACATCGGTCGCGTTCCACACGAACACGTTGCGTGCCAGTTAGGGCGCCATCCCATCCGACGCCGCAGCGCGCGACAAACAGGTTTCGACGAGCGCCCTCTACCCTGTCCCCCGCCCAACAGCGTGCCAAGCGATACCCGCGATGTATCGCTCACTAGACCACAAACCAGGAGACAGACCCATTAGTGGAGTAGGCAGGCGTTAAATTAGTACGAATGTGCTATAAATAAGGTTGTCGGTCGACCAGATCGCGTGGGGGCCGGCCATCCTGTCATGAACCCACGAGAGGAGACATGCATGATCCCCGAGACCGTGACCGCCGCTACCACTGCGACCCCCGGCATCTTTACCCGCGTGCGCAGTCGTGCAACCCTGCTCACCGCCCTGGAGGAGGTCACCGCCCTGGTCACCGCAACCATCGACGGACGGCGCGTCGACTCGTCACCGGGCCGGCGTGCGCTGGAGCAACTCACCAGAGCCAGGGCGGCGGTCCAGGCCGCTCCGCTCAATGATCTCACGCTCCTGGTCCACTTGACGGCGGCGCGCACCTTCTTAACCGATGGGTGGGCGCCCCCACCGCTCATCGCGGAGTTGAACGCGGCCATCGCGCGCATCCACCATCTCGCCCGCACCGCGCCGGACGTGTTCCGTGCAGCAGGGGGCGCGACCGGGACCACGACCGCGAAGGGGACACTCGCGCGGTCTCCGTCCGGACAAAGCCTTAGCGACTCGGCGTAGACGACGGAAAGGACGGCAACCCTATCCATGAACGAGCACACCCCGGCGACCGGCGCATCCACCACGACTGACGAGATCTTGGCGGTGCTCGCGACCGAGGAACCCCATGGCGCCACCGCCGATCACGTCGCCCGCGCCCTCGGACTGGGCATCACGGGGACGGCGGTCGAGGCCGAACTGGAGGAGTTGGTGGGGCGTGGGGTGTGACAAGCAACGGAACAGATTTGTACGGTAAGGAGATTTAAGGTGAAATCGGAGGGTTTAGCGAGGTTTAGTAGCGGTCTTGCCAGAGAAACCCGAGAAACTCCATCGTCTACAGACCCCTGTTTGGTCTCCACACGCCTTCAAAGCCCCGATTATGGTCCAGAGAACGCTCTTTCTCTGGCAAAATCCCCTTACCGTACAAATCTGTTCCAATGATGGCGATACCCCGGCGTGGGCTCCTCGACCGCCGTGGCCTCGGACACGGCGCCATCTACACGCTCAGCGCGGCCATCCGGGGCTGACTGCGCGCGGCGCCGGCCACGGGGGCGCGGCCAGAATCCGCTCCCCTCATGGCTCATCGGCTTCGTCGTTGCCGAGCGGTGGCATGAGGCGCAGGTACGGCTCTTCCAGCCGCGCCGCGCGCTCCCGCTCGGCTTGGTCGACCAGCGCCAGGAACCGCGCCGCCTCCTCGCGCGCGAAGCGGTCCTGGTCGGCGGGCTCCCGGTAGCGGCCGATGGCAGGTCCGAGCGCCGTAAAGTAGCAGCCCATGCACGCGGCCGTGCTCCGGTCGTGGTAGACGTCGGCCAGCGGATCGGCCGTGACGAGCGCGTGATAGAGCGCCGTGAGCGTCCGCTCGACGAGCGACGTCGGTCGCAGCTCCTTGTGGTCATCGAGACCGTCCGGCGTCACGTCTCGCCTCCTGTTAGGCTCATGCACGCGACAACCACCGGTTGCGTGGAAAAGGAAGGACTGGCGCCGGCCATCCTACGCCGTCTGTACGCAGGTATGCCCCCGCGACCGCTTACTGCCCCCGCAGGGCGATGACGGTGTGGCGCTACGATGCGCCGCCCCGATCCACGCGCATGGCATGGAGAGGCCGCTCCGCATACGCCCGTCGCGCCCGATCGATCTCGACGCGGCCACGAAACAGCAGCCCACCGGCGGCGAGCAGGAGCACGCCGCCGATCCCGAGCGCCTCCACCCGCACAACACCTACAAACAGCGGCAGGGCCAGGCCCACGATGAGCGCGACGAGGGCCGGGACGGCCAGCCAGAGGCCAGCGGCGACCAGGCGCGCGGCCCGTACCCGTTGTGCCCGGTATCGCTCCTCGCGCGTGGGACGCGCTGCCGGGATCATTCGAGAGGTCCCTGGTGTCGATGCCGTCGATAGCATCATCGCATTGTCCTCCTTCCGCCTCGCCTGACGACGACGACCGTCGTCTCTCTACAGCGATACCATGCCCGCGCCGCCCACGCCCGCCTTTATCCACGCCCACGCCCCGCGCGGCCTATCCGTGCACGGTCATGGCCGGCTTCTCCGGCGTATCTCGGCAACAACAGCGCCGTGCAGCAGCGCTAGATCATCATCGCCCATCGCGGCCACCTCGTCCGCGATGCGCTCGCTGATCTGACGCGGTGTACCGGTCCCATCGCGCACGGCCACGCACAACGGGCACAGCCACCAGCGGCCGTCCTTGTGCCAGCCGGCCCGCGTCGCCAGCGCCACCGCCGTCCGCACGTTGTCCGCGTCGAGTACCACCCGCCGAGGGCAGTGGCCGCACGCCACGACCGGACGCATCTGGATCGACCCGCTCACCCGCCATCCCACAGGCGATGATGGTGGATCACAGGGTTCATCCCCTCCACCCCTCCGCTACCCCACGCACGCTAGTAGTTGCCCTCGGCCAGCACACTCACCGGCCCGCCGATCAGCGCCTCGACATCGGCCCGCTCTCTGTACCGCCAGCGCGGGGAGTGCAGCGCGTCGCCGTCGAGGTCGAACGTGACCTCGGCGAAGCGGACGGCCGGGGCGCGATCGCGGCGGTGCGTGTCCTGATAGGATTCGACGAAGATGATGCCTTCCCTGGCGTCGGGAAGAAGACGCCGCCACACCTGCGTCGCGATTGACGCCGCGGCGTTCGTCACGCTTGGCCCGCCGTTCGACGCTACCTCGTCGGCAATCACGACGGGTAAAGGCCTACTAACCTTTGGTGCTAGTTGGAGAGCCTGTCCAACGCCATTGATGCCATGAAAGTAGCCGCGCTGCCGCCTTATTGCGCCAAATGGTGCGTAAACGGGCGAGTCACGGTCGTCGGAACCCATTCGATAGCCTGCCCCGCCCTCTCGTTAGACAGATGTGCGTCAAATATTAGATAAAAGCAACAAGGACGGGAACAAAATGGTGGTTTCAACTAGCACCAAAGGTTACTACTACAACGATTCGTGCAGTGCGCCATTTAACCGAGCTACGTGTTGCTCTCAGAGCCGCACTTGGCGATAGTGTGAGGGTGCGACGGCATGCGTCGACACGCGGCACGTGTCGGGGTGTGAAGCCCGTCAGTCAAGGGGCTAGGTGTCACCCGAGAGATGCTGACGCCCCGAACCCTGAGTCCTATGCTGACAACGCTCACCCGATTGGGTGAGCACTGGAACCCACGTGTGGGCATCGTGATCGTTGACAGGCGAAAAACGGGGTGAGACGCCTGGGCCAAAAGGGCAAGGGGAGGGCAGGTGGTGCTGCACGGCCATCTGATCGCTACCGATTCCCCCGGTGTGTCGTGGGCAGCTACGGGGCTCTATCACACGCAGCTCGGGAACTTGGGAACTCCCACGCCGCTTCACCCGCCTTGGCGGGACACGAAAATGCTAGTGTGTGGACGGGAGGGCGGAGGCGGCGTCGTAGCCAAACGCCGTGCTGTAATGGCACGGACAGGGTGAAGGTCCGCCAGGGGATGTCCTTGAAAAGCGAGGCAAACAGACGGAGGGAGGAAAGCAGATGACGGCAGGCTTGTCCTGCTGGTGCGCCTCCCCGTGGCTGGCCACGTGTCTGCTCTTCGTGAGTACCGGGACCGAACCGGAAAGCGTAGTGCGGTGAAAGTCGCATGCTGCGTGTGCGCCGTGAGGCGCGTTGTCGTATCCCTGGCGCAGCCAGGAGGAACTTGGAGGAGTGTTCTTGGGTCACCCAGCTTACCTAGCGGCGAAAGTCAAAGGGGACCGTAGCATGCTGGGAAAGCGGTGGCTGTCCGAAGACGTTGTCGGGCAGGGGGCCGCAAGACCCGCGTGCCAGGGTCAATGCTTGATTGCGTCAAGCCCAATCCCCGCTCGGAGAAAATGCGCTCCCACCGGAAGAACGTCTGATCACCGGTGCTGCGGTATGTCCCGGTCTAAACGTTGAACGGGGACAACCTCCATGCGGCAGGCGATGACCAACGCGGTCATGCAAGGGGATGAGTGGGCGGCCTACAGCACGCTCGGACGTACGATAGCGACGTACCGCGGGATGGCCTACGGGCGGCGACGCCTAGGGTCACGGAGCCCCGACAGTAGTCGTGGGAGTCACGCCCCACCAGGGAGCGGGGGAAAGCCTCGCGCAGGGCGAAGCGGCATCCCGCGCAGGCGGGAGAGAGTCTCCTTCCGTAGACAAGGAGGAGGCAGGGCAGGTGCTCGCGGCATCTGGACGGGAAGGTATGCGAGATGCAGACCGCCGCAACCGGACGGATGTCAGCCGCAGTCAAGAGCGGTAGCCGAGCACTGGAAAGCCGGATGCCTGAAAAGCGGGCACGTCCGGTTTGGCGGAGGGGCCGACGGAAAAGGGTCGCAAGACACCTCGCTGGCGGCCTACTCTACTTGGGGCGGGGGAAAGGTCGCGAGACCCTACCTATCGCGACAAAATGGGCCATTTGGCTTGTTACCGGCTCAGTTGTGTTACCGGCACGGTTTTGGGCGGGATGAGAGCCTTGACTAGGCCGGTAACACGGCGGGCGAGGTGTTGAACTGCGCCGGTAATAAGGGGTCTCGCCCCAGTTATACCACGACCTTTTGATGAAAAGAACGCTTATCCCAGCCAGCTACGGGTCCGTTAGGGATGTCGAAGCGGCGAGGGTGCGCTCCGTCAAGGTGTCCCAGGGGCGAGGCTCCAATACCGGCAATCCATAGCGTTGCGCTTCCTCGGTCAACCATTGCCCGTACAGCCACTTTGCTCGCGCCTCGGTGCGTTGCTCATCCGTGGTCCGCGCCTCAAACCCTCGACCACGCGCGAGCATGTTGTTGAGGATCGCGCTTTCCTCTGGCTCAACCAAGAAGACCGCGCGCACCTGCCCCCCGGCGACATACTCGCGTACCGTGGGGCGAGCGATCAGCGACGGTAGGATACCGTCGCCTTCGATCACGAGTGGTTTGTCTGTCGCCACATGATGCCTGATGACCACGTCAAGGGCGGGAAACATGACTGCACCAACCGCAATGAGGCCATCGCGCAACTGCTCCGGTGACAGTGACCGCGCCTGCGTTCGCTCTAGGAAGTACAAGGCTTCCGTGCCCTCCGGCAGCGTCACGTTGCTGAATTGAAGCGTCAGCCGCAAATCGTCGACCTGGAGCCAGGGGACGTGGGCCTTCAGTCCCACGCGCTCCGCCACCATCGTTTTGCCGCTACCCGACGGGCCACCCACGAGCAATACGGTCCAATCTCGCCTCTGAGCAGACATCATCACTCACACTATACTCGTTGCCCATCCAGCGATTAATCGGTGTCCAGGATCATGTGGGCCAAATGGCCCATTTTTGCACGAATCGTTGTAGTGGGCCGTAAACTGCCTTTGCGTTCGTACACACTGAGGTAGCAGCGGCCTTCCCCGCCGCTCGCGCTCGTGAACCTCAGCGGGCCGTCGAATGAGCGGAACGAGGGTATGTGGTCATTCCGCACTCTGCCCCTCCTCTCCCCTTGTCGCGTCCGGTTCGTGCGTCGGTCTGCGTCCCGCACCGGGACGGTAGCCGCCGCGCTGGCCCAGCCGCTCGCGCCGATACTTCTCTATCTCAGTCAGGGGCACAAGGTTGAGTCGAGGGCTAGGGCGTTCGACCGCGATCACACCGCGCTTGATCGCGCCCTTTACGGTGTTCTCAGAGATGCCGAGCATCGCCGCCGCCTGGGCAACCGTGACCGACCCGCGCCCTTCGTCCTCTCCCACGCTGCCCTCCCCTTGTCCCTGTCTCCTCCTATCGTACCGCGTTGCGAGGCGGGGAGAGGCCCCGCTTGCACACGCACGTCTAACGCCAGCGTCTACCATCCGTCGCCGGCTTCCGCTCGCCCTCTCCGCCACCTTCGTCATCGTTATGGTCCTTTCCGCACAGGACGAGCCGTTCACGTATGCCACGCCGATGCGTTCTGAACTCAACCTGATGCGGTGGGTGGCGTATAAGTCCTGGCCGACTATCATGGCGCCACTCTGTACCCGGTATGCGCTCAGGCTCACGCCCTGTTCGCCGCTTACGCTCACGCCCTGTTCGCCGCTTACGATGTGTTGAAGGCGCGCAACACTCTCGCCGTCGGTCCGAGTCAGGTCTGTCGTAGCGTTGCACGCTATGGTGACAGAGTGGCTCATTGCGGCCGCTAGGAGGAGCGTCGGCGCTTGACCGACGCTCCTCCTAGCGGCCGCGCTAGGCGGCAATGCTTTCCGACTCCAACGCTGGCTCGATCTCCCGCATGAGCGCAGCGACGCCGGCCCTGATCGCGTCGATGTTTGCCGCCAACACCGACCGCGAGACCTTGTAGAGGGCGAGATAGGTCGGCGTATTGGGAGTTGGAACGCCAAGCGCCTGGCAGACGCAGTACGCGGCCGCCTCGGCCTGACATTCGACCTGCTGCGTCGTGAACGTGCGGCGCTCCTCAGCGCCGTGCATCCGTTCGTGCGCAATCTCGTGGATAAGTGTCTTGCAGAGATTTCCGGCCGGATTGCCCTCCTTCAACTCGATCCGGCCGTCCCCGTAGCTTACACCGTTGGCGTCCCACACAAGACGATCCTTGAATGCGACCGAGAGCCCCCCACGCTCCGCGATCTTGATCAGGTGGTGGAGCAGGGTCGCATAGCGGTCGCCTTCGACGGTATGGATGGTCAGCGTGGGCAGGTCGTCGCCCTCGGTGTCAGCCAGATCGAAAACGTACCCCGTGCGGAATCTCAGGGCGATCACGGCGTCGTCGCCCCCGTCGGTCTTGCCCTTGATCGGGGCGGGGCACAAGATTGCTATACCCTTCGCGCCCTTCTTCACCTGCCGGCCGAGCGTCTGCCAAGCGCGGTAGCCGGCCACCCGTACCGCGTCGGGGCGCTGCATGGCGATCAGGGCGCAATTGTGGGCGCTGTAGGTGTAGAAGCGGCTCACGGTCTGGAGGTAGCGGGTCAGTTCGGCACTCTGTGCGGCCTGGTCGGTCTCGTCGGCCAGGCGTTGCATCCACTGGTCGATCTTGGCGAGGTTCGCCGTGGTCGGGTTCGCCGTGGTCGGGTTCGCCGTCGTCTCGGTGGTCATGGTTGTATGCCTCTCTCGTGCGAGCATGGGTGGGCCGGCAAGCGCCGCCGGCCCACGGTGAACAGCCCTAGCGGCCCCAGCCGTACCAGGGGATGGGCAGCCGCACCGGCCGCGCGTCGTCCTCGGTCGCGTGGTGGTAGCCATCGCGGTAGCAGGTCAAGCGGGCAATCGCCGCGTCCAGCAGGTCCACCACGCGGGCATCCTCGGCTGGCTCAGGGTCGATGACCACCTCGGTCAGGCCGATGGGGTCGCAGGGCCGAAAGGTGACCCTGACCGTCACGTCGTCGATCGTGTCGAGAGAAGTTACAATAGGGGTGGCGACGGTTGCGATGTTCATTGCTGGGTGTCCTTCCGTGCTACTCATGCGGGCGGGGGCCTCGATCCCCCGCCCGCATTGTTCATTTAGGCTCCGAAAGCTTCCTGTAGGGCCGCCATGCCGGGCGGGCGCGTCGGCGTCGGGGTGGGAGCGGGCTGCCGTCGCGCCTTGTTATGCGCCTTGTACTGCTCCTCGGCGCGCTGGTACCACTGCTCAGCCTGGAGCGCGAGCACCAGATGCCAACACCTCATGCCCTTCTGGCCTGCCTCACACGAGCATTTGAGATGCAACACGTCTTGTGCATGCATAACCCCCTCTCGCGTGCGGCTCTTGGTCTCAAAGGTGTACCGCCCGGTCCTGCGAATGCTTGGCTTGACGTCCGCCTGTGTGCTTACCTGTGTCATGTCTCGAAGCTCCTCGATAGCCTCTACTCGTGGGAGCCAACCGCCCCTCACCCTCTAATCATAACACCTTCATGGGTCTTTTGTCAAGGGGAAAAGTGCTAAAAGAGGGCCGAAATGGGTGCATGTTTATTCGGTCCGCGCGCCGTTAGAGCAAAGATGTTTCGGGGTGCGGAGTTGTGCGGTCATCGCGGCGTCACGCGTAAACGTGGCGGTCTCGCCGGTGTCGGCGTGGGGGTAAGCCGAATAAATATCACTGGGAGGGGAAGCGCCGAAACAGGCGTTTCCAGGGCGTTCGGGGCAGGCGAGCCGCTTTATCCTTTTCCAACCAGTCATGGGGTTGTTGCCCATGCTGTCACACGGAGGGGTGCAGGTACTCTACCGTAGATGGGCTAGACAGCTACCGGCTATACCATAGGCGGGGTACGAGCGGACACAGGCTAACGACGGCGCTCCTGACTGATGGGGCACCACCGCCGCGAGCTTCACACCTGCCCTTCCCGCTAGCGCCGCGTCCGCGACACTCTGCTCGTTGGAAAAGAAGGGCCGACACTCGCCCTCACTCGGTCGGGTCTGCGTCCGCGCCCGATTCGGCGTCGCCACCTGGCTCGGTGGCGCCGCGTAACGGTGGCACGTGCTCCTGATCCGTGCGCCGTCGCCCGGTCGATATGTCGCGGGGCGGGCGCTCGGCGGCCGCCTTGCGCTCGTACTCGCGGCGGATGCGCTCCTCGGTGATGCGGTCGATCTCCCGCTGGTGCTCCAACATTGCCAGGAAGTGCGACCACTGCTCGCGGTTGAAGGTGCGGGTCTGGATGGCGATGTCACGCACGACCGGGTTCTCCAGTGCCTCGCGCAGCGCCTGGTCGTTCTGCGCGACCTCGGGGTACGCCACCGGCTCGCTCCCCGTCAGGTAGCCGGGGTCCACCCCGAAGAAGCGGGCCAGCACCGCTACCTTGTCGATCCCCGGTGCCTCCACCTTGCCCCGCCGCAAGTCGCTGAGCGACGACTGGGAGATATTCGTCGCGTGCGCGACGGTCCGCGCGGAATAGGGCTTCTCCGTCGCAGGATCGAGCCGCGTGTCGAACAGCTCATTGAGCCGCTTGGCGAAGAGCCCTTCGGGGCCTGCGGCGTCGGGGTCTCGGCGCTTCCTGGGCATCTCTTCCAACAAGAACAGGCGCGCGCGCGACGGCGACGCGCCAGGAGGATCATAGACCGACGGCATACACTTGACACCCTCCACAGTGTGCTATACACTAGGCCAAGTATACGATCATCCGTAAATACGGATGATCGTATACTTGGAATCGGGTGAGCGAATGCCTGTCCGCTGCCCGTAACCGTAACACGTCGGAGGGGCCGCGTGCAAGGGCCTGATTGTGGGTGCCGCGCGGGGACGCCCACGGGATGCGCGGAGAGGTGACGACACACAGCGAGAGACCGCCCATGATCGATGAGGCAGTAGAAGCGATACGACAGGAGATACGGACGACATGGACCAACTCATCACGCTCATCAACGCCTACGGCTTGCAGTTCGTTCTCGGGGCGGTGGGCCTCGGCATCATCGGCACCGGCATGGGCACCACCGCCGGCGTCCTCGGCTACCGCCACGGCGCGGACATCACGCGCGGCGCCTGGATCGGTATGATCCTCATGCTCGTGATCCGCGTCTTCGCCGCCGCCCTCGCCAATAAGACCGGCGCGCAAATCTAGGAGCACGCCGGCCGCTCACTGACGGCGGCGGACCCGGCCACGTCGAACGGCTGGCGTCCGCCGCCTTTTTCTATGGAGATCGCCCATGGAGTCGATGCACACCCAGCGCAACCGCCGCAGCCCGCGCGTGCCCAACCAGCCCTGGCGCGGCCCGGCCAACCTCACCATCCCGCAAACCGTGGCACTGCTCGCCGCCGCCCTCTTCGCCGTTGCCCTCTGGTGGGCGAGCGGCTACCTGCCCGGTGCCGCGTCGTTCGGCGTCCTCGCCGGTCGCGTGATCCTGACCGGCTTCGCCGGCGGGATCGCCGCCGTCCTGTGTTATGCCGCCGCCGACCCGACCCGCGAGCCCGTCGTGCGCCAGCACATGACCTACAGCTGTCGCCGCCACATCTACCGCAAGGAGCCCGCCCATGGCACCCACGCCCACCCCATCCCCTTCCCGACCCGATGTCCCCGCGCCGTTGGCTCACCTGTGCACCGTGCGCGCGCCGGCCGCGCCCGCATCGCCGCCGCGCTCCGGGCCGTCGTCGCCCGCCTCCCAACTCTCCCCGGCCGTCGAGCCCGTCACGGAGCCTAACACCGGCACGCGCCGGCGCGCGGCCACAGAGGACGCGAAAGCCGCGCGATCGGGCCGCTTGCGCACGCCCCTCCCGCTGCCGTCCGGCTCCGGCCGGTTCACGGTCGAGCCGGACGGGACCATCGTCTTTGCGGACGGGACGTGCCTGGCCGTCGTGCGCGTCGATGCCTTCCTCAACCTCTCCGCGCTCGGCCCTTACGACCAGGAACGCGTCTGCCGCGAGTTCGCCGCACTCGTCCACGGCCTGGCCCACGCCCAACCCTTACAGGCCGTGATCGAGAGCACCCCGACCGCCCCGGACGACGCCATCGCCGGCATACGCGCCCTGGTCACGACCACCGACCCCGAGCTGTCCGGCGTCGCCGGCGACACGCTCGCCTGGGTCAAGGGGGAAGTAGCCCGCACGCACGTCCCCGACCTCTCCGGCTACGCCGTCGTCGCCCCGGCCCCGGAGCGCAAGGGCGGGCTCGCCGGCTTCGTCGAGGAGTTCCGTGACCAGATGGGCCTCCGGCGCGGCGGTCCCGAAACCGTGGATCGGCGCGGCCTCGACGCCGCCGTGGACGACACGCTCACCCAACTCAAGGCGTCGGACCTGCCCGCGCGCCGCCTGCGCCGCGCCGACACCCTCGCCTTCCTCTGGCGCGCGGCCAACCCCGGCACGCCCCAGCCCCCCGACCTGGCCGCCGCCTGCGACGCCAAGAACGCCGAGGGCGGGGACCTGGCCGCCGCCCTCACGCCGGCGTACTGGCGCGAGCGCCGCCGCCACGTCGAGCACGGCTTGGCCACCGACGGGACGCCGGCGCTGTACTCCTGCACGCTCTACTTCCTGGGCTCCAAGGAGTTGACCAACCCCGGCACGTTCGCCGACCTCATCGCCATCGAGTGCAACGCCCGCCTGTCCTGGCATCTGCGCGGCCTGGACAACCTGCGCGAGCGCGGCCGCGTCCTGCGCAAGCGCAAGGCGTTCGCCACCTCCGTCCGTCGCGCCTACGAGAAGAAGAAGCTGCCCTCGCTCGACGACGAGGACAACAAGGCCGAGGCCGAGGGCCTGGCGCAGGAACTGCACAGCGCCGAGGAGGGCCTGGCCCTCTCCACCGTCGCCCTCACCCTGCACGCCCGCACGGTCGAGGAGTTGGACACAGCCCGCCGCCGCGCCCTCTCGCTCATCGGCACGCGCCTGGGCATCCAGCCCGGCAAGGGGCGCGGCTACCAGAAGCCCCTCTGGCAAGCCAGCCTCCCGCTCGGGCAGAACACGGCCCGCCGCCGCGCCAAGCGGTGGCACACGGCCGTCATCGGCAACGGACTGCCCTACCTGGCGCACAACCCCGGCACGCCGACCGGCTTCCCGGTGGGTTTCACCTCCACAGGCCACGAGTTGGTGCTGCTCGACCTGATCCACCAGACCCTCTCCACCAGCGTCATGATCGTGACCGGAGCCCAGGGCATGGGTAAGACGATGTGGCTGCTGCGCTGCGCGCTGTGGGCGCGCTATCGGGGCCAGCGCGTGACCCTGATCGCGCGCGCCGACCACTTCCGGCCCTTCGTCGAGCTGTGCGGCGGCACCTACATCGAGCCCGGCGCGGAGGGCCAGGCCGACCCGCCCATCATCAACCTGTGGGACCTGCCGGCCGGCCTGCGCCTGGCCCGGAAGGTGGACTTTCTCATCGCGGCCCACGAGATCATGCTGTGCAATCCGGGGCAGGACCTCGACGACGAGGTGCGCGGCGTGCTCGACCGCGCCATCCAGACCGTCTATCGCGCGCACGGCGTCGTGCCGGGGGAGGAACGGTCACTGTTGCGGGGGGACGCCCCGCTCGAACGGGATCTTGTCGCCCATGTCGGGCGTCTGTCGCGGGAGGAGGGCTTGACCGCGCGCAAGCAAGAGTTGTTGGAGAAGCTGCACGCCACCCTCTTGCAGTACGTCACCGACCCGGACGACCCTGCGGGCGGCGAAGGCCGCTACGCCTCCCTGCTGGACCGCCCGACGCGGGTGGACGTCGGGGCCGACGTGCTCTGCTGGAACCTCGACGGCCTGGCCCCGCGCCTCTACGCCCTGACCCTGTTCACCATCACCGACGCCATGGCGCACCGCGCCAAGAGCACCTTCGACGCCACGCGCGGGGGCAGCGCCGAGTTCCTGGCCATCGACGAGGGCTGGTTCCTCTCCGAGTTCATGAAGGCCGGCGCCGAGCTGACCAACTGGGCCAAGCGCTCACGCCACATCGGGCTCATCCTCGCCTTCGCCAGCCAGCAGCTCAGCGAGGCCATCCGGCCCGGCACCAAGCCGATCTTCGACGCCGCCTCGCTCAAATGCGTGTTCCGCCTGGCCGACGTGCGCGAGACCGAGGACACGGCGCAATGGGCCGCGCGCACGCTGCAATGCGCGGTCGAGGAGGCGCATACCCTAACCGGCCTGCACGAGGGCCAGATGATGCTGTTCCGGCAGGCCAAGGACGGCAGCCGACGGCGCGGCCTGGTGGGCGTGATGGCCCCGCCGCTCGAATACTGGGCCTTCACCACCGAGACCTGGACCGACGTACCCGCGCGCAACGCCGCCGTCGCCCGCCTCGGTAGCATGGCGGCCGCCATCCGGTACCTCGCCAACAAGGAGGCCGAGCGATGACCTTTTCCCGTTTACGCACCCTGGGCGTGGCCCTGACGCTGGGCGTGCTGCTGGCCGTGACCGTGAACGGGCCGGTGCTACCCGCCACGGCCGCCAGCCCCACGCCGACCGCTACGCCCATTTCCACGCAGACGCCCTATCCGACCAACACACCGGCGGCGACGTACACGCCCTATCCCTCGCCCACGGTGACGCACAAGCCGGCGCTGGCGCTCTCCGCGACGTCGGGCTTAACCACCACGGTCATCGTCGCGGCCAGCTTCGACTTCCCGCCCAACACGGCCGTCACCCTGTATTGGGACAACGATGCCCACGCCCTCGCTACACGCGAGACCGACGACGCCGGCCACGCACGCCTCGACGTGACGATCCCGGCTGACGCGACGCCGGGCGGACACGAGATCCGGGCCGTGGGCGCCAGCCGCACCAGCGCCGTCGCCCTCTTTACCGTCGTCGCGAGCCAGGGCTACCAGGACAGCGGGGGGAGTGTCCCGCACTACTGCCTGGGTGGACTCGTCCAGTGGTGCCCCGACCTCGGCGGCCTTGCCGGCGCCGTCTTCGGCGCCATCGGCGGCGCGCTCAACGGCCTGGTGGTGGGCCTCTTCTCGCCCATCGAGCACAACGTCAGCGACGAGTGGACGGCGATGGTCGCCCCCTTCGCGCACGACCTGACCTACCACCCCAACATCGCGGACCCCAACGTGCTGCAATGGGACGGCCTGCGCCGCTTCCAACACTCCCTGCAGGAACTCGCCGGCGTCCTGCTCTTCGGCTTCCTCACCGTCGGCGTCTTCGCCCGTTACCTTGAACAGTTGGGTGTGGGCGACTTCACCCAACTGACGAGCCCGCTGCGCCGCGCCGTGGTGGTGACAGGGCTCATCTTGGGCTACCCCCAGCTCACGAGCTTCGGGTTCGTCGCGCTCAACGCGGCTACGGACACGATCAACACCTTCCCGCTCGCGCAGGGCGAGAGCGCCTGGACGGCGATCCGGGGCGCGATCCTCGCCGTGCAAACCGCCTTCTCGTTCACCGGGATACTCGACGTGCTCGTGATGATCGTGGGTTGGATCATCGTGGTGCTCTCCGTCGTGGTCCGCATGTTCGGGGAGGGCATCCTGGGCGGCCTCTACATCGTCGGCCCGCTCGCCCTGGCCCTGTTCGTCGCGCCCTACTTCGACACCATCGCCAAGAGTTGGGCGCGCATCTTCATCAGCATCGCGCTCTGGCCAATGGGCTACGCCGTGGCGCTCAAGTTGATCGCGCTCATGTTCGCCGCCGGCGGTCCCATGAGCGAGTTCGGCGGCTTCTCGGCCGCGCTCGGCGCGCTTGGCCTGACGCTGTTGCTCTACAAGATGCCCGCGATCGTGGGCGGGTTCGTCGGAGGGGCCGGGGCCACCATCGGCGCTGTCGCCTCGTCCGTCACCGACATGGGCATCGGCACGGCGGTAGGGGCCGCCAAGAAATGGGCCACGGGCAGCTTCGGTAAGGTGGGCAACTAAATGACAGCAGGAAGGAGGGTACCTATGGCAAACCCTATGAGGCGACCAAAGTTCCGGGCGCGCATCCAGTGGCATACCTGGATGCCCTGGTACGAGTTCTCGCGCATCGCGGGCGAGATGCAAAGCCATGAGGAGCGCACGGGTGGGATGCTCCTGCCCGCGCTCGGGATCGCGCTCGTGACACTGGTGGCCGCGATGCTCGCCCCCCAGCTCTCGCTCCTCATCACCGTGGCGGGTGGCGGCTCCATCGTCGGTGCGTTCACCTGGGGCAGCGGCGACGGCCGCCGCCTCTGGCGCGGCGTCAAGGTGGTGGGCTTGCCCTCGCCGCGCACAGTCCTGGCCCTGGGGGCGGACATGGTTGCCGATGACCTGGCGGCCCTGTGGCACGGTCGGCCGCGCCCGGCCGGCCTGCTCGCCGGCCCCGACGAGGAGGGCTGGACGCGGGAGGAAACCATCGCCCGCTACCACCTGTGGCGCCAGGCGCGGGAGGCGCTGCCGCCGGCGGATCGCTCGGCGGCCCGGATCGCCGCGGCGGTCGGCTTCGCCCACGAGGAGTTGATGGACGCGCTGCTCACACACAGGTTGCGCCTGGCCGACCTCGACGCGGCTGGACATACGGGCTATCTTGCGCCTACCCTGAAAGTGACGCTAGTAGATCGAGCCGGGGCGCAGCCCCTCGCGCTGCCGGCCCCGCGCGACGGAGGGACAGACGATGACCAACACACAGCAGCAGTACAGGCCGGGCACGCCGGCGGGGGGGACGTGGCAGTACCACACCGAGGTCATACTCCCCAGGACGATGAAAGAGTACGAGCGGACGATGAACAGCATGGGCGCCGATGGGTGGGAACTCGTCGCCGCGTATCCTCTATCGTTGAGGGGGGCCATTCGCTCAGCGGACGGCAACACGACCGACGTACAGGTGATCTGGAAGCGGCACGTGGGCTGATCGACGCCGGCGCCATGGCCGGTCGCCTGGGCATCGGCGACGGGGGGCACGGCGATGTATAAGGCACAGCGGCCGTCCATTCTTTTCCAACGAGCCGGGCTTCGCGCCCATGTCGCTCGCCTGCCCCGGCGCGCTCGCCTGGCGCTCTATGCCCTCGCGGCGCTCGCCCTGCTCTGGCTCCTGGGCCTGCCGCAGGCCGGCTACCGCCACCTCTACGTGTGGCTCGCCTACCCGGTCGCAGGGGCCATCGACGGCGTGCAGGGGTTTGGCGCTCCCTCCTGGGCCGCGTGGACGCGCGACATCGACGGACGCTACGCCTGGCTGCACACGGCGGCGCACGGCGGCCTCGGCGGGGCCATCCTCGTCGAGGTCCTGCTGCCGTTCGTCCCGATCGGCGCCATCGGTTGGCGCGTCGGCTGGTTCCTGTACACGCGCCCCAGACCGCTCAAGCCGAGTACCGCGCACGGCTCGGCGCGCTGGATGACGCGCGCTGAAATGCAGCAGGTCGCCTATACGGGGGCGCCCCTCGTCCTGGGCATGCGCGGCGGCGTGACCGTCGCCATGGACCGCGCCACGCAGGTCCTCAACACCCTCATCATCGGCCCCATCGGAAGCGGGAAGACGAGCGGCTTCATCCTCGCCAACCTGCTCCGCGAGACCGGGGCGCGCGACCTGGTGATTACCGACCTCAAAATGGAGCTGCTACAGAAAGCGTATACGCACCTGGCAAAGCACTACGAGGTGTGGGTGGTCAACTTCTTCTCGCCGGACACGAGCATGGCCTACAACCCGCTCGCGTGCTGCCTGACGCCGCTGCTCACGGCGCTGTGGTGTGATGCGTGGGTCGCCAACACCGGCAAGAGCGAGAAAGACCCGTTTTGGGATAAGGCGGCGCGGGAAGTCTTGATGGCCGGGATTTTCCACCTGCAAGACCTCGCTAAAGAGGCGGCCAAGCGCACGGGGCGACCGGTCCAAGACGTGACGCTCGCGCACCTGGACGAGTTCCTGACCGGGCAAAGGCCGCAAGACGTGATCGCGGCCCTGGAAGAGAGCCCGTCACCACGGGCGCGCAAGAAGGCGTTTAGCTTCATGGCCGCGCTCAAGGCGAACGATAAGCTGCTCGGCTCGGTGTTCGCGGAGATCACGCCGCGCTTTACCATCATGAGCGACGAGCGCGTGCAGGCGACGACGAGCCGCGACGAGGTGAGACTCACCCGCCTGGGCACCGGAGAGGGCCGACCCGTCGCCGTGTTCCTCGCGCTCGACCCCGATTACATCGAGGAGCTAAAGCCGCTCTCGGCCGCCTTCTTCATGGACCTGTTCCGCGTCCTGGGGGACACCGCGCGCCGAACGCCGGGCGGCGAGCTGGCGCGCGACGTGTTCATCTACGGCGACGAGTGGGGCAATGTCGGCTTTGTCCCGAAGTTCACGACGGCGATCAACCTGCTGCGGAGCGCGGGCGTCTACGGCGTCTACGTCGTGCAGATGACCGCGCAGCTCATGGAGACCTACGGCGAGAAGGGCTTTATTGCCATCAAGGGCGCGTGCCTTTCTCGTATCGGGCTCTCGAACATGGTCGACGAGGATGCCAAGTGGTTTAGCGAGTCGGTCTTGGGGCAGGCGACAGAGGTCACGCTCGGGGCGAGCGTCCAGCGCGGGCGCTTCCAGGTCACCACCGATCGAGGCGGCCAGAACCAGAGCGAGACCAAGCGGCCACTCCTGACGCCCGACGAGGTGCAGAACATCGGCAAGGACGAACTGCTCGCCAAAATGCCCAACCTCTCGCCCGTGCGCCTGATGCAGCGCCGCTACTTCGAGGATGACGAGGTGAAGGACCGCGCGCCGGCTAGGGGCCAGTATTGGGTACCGCCGCTCGGGCAGGATCGCCAGGACGGCGCGCTTGAGCCGCCACCGCCCCTGATCCTGCCGCCGCTCGCGCCGGTCGAGGCCCAAGCGGCGCAGCCGGAGCACGAACACGCGAGCGCGGCGGCCGTCGATGTGAACGGGACTGGCAACACGACGGGGGAGAAGCCGGCCGTTGATGATGGATGGTACGGCGGCCTCCCCACGGGCGACGGGCCGGACGTGGATCGGTAGCGACCGGGGACGCCACGGCGCGCACGAGGGGGCGGTAGGGTGATCTACCGCCCCCTCTCTTTATGCGCCCTCATGCACCCATGGTCATACGAGCGTCCCCGCACGCCCCGCTTCCCCGGAGTAAGATAATGTGGCGCGATGCTGGCGTTATTGTTACTCTAGTGGTACGCTGTCGCACCCTCGCATGGGCACGGGCGGGTGCCCGCGCCGTTCGCAGACCACGCCACGAGACGAGGCTCCATGACCACCGAAGCCGATACCTGTCGCAAGTACGTCGTGCCCAAGCTCGACGCCGCAGGCTGGGACACGCCCCCGCACTCCTACACCGAGCAGCGGACGTTCACCGACGGGCGTATCGTCCTGGCGGGCTCCAAGGTGCGCCGCCGCCCCGCGAAGCGCGCGGACTACCTGTTACGCTACACCCGCGACGCGATGATCGCCGTGGTCGAGGCCAAGCCCGAATACAGGCTGCCGGGCGATGGGCTCCAACAGGCCAAAGACTACGCCGAGATCCTGGGCCTTCAGTTCGCCTACGCCACCAACGGCCATGGCATCGTCGAGTTCGACTACACGACGGGGGAGGAGCGCGAGCTTGCCGCCTTCCCCACGCCTGAGGAGCTATGGGCGCGCGTGCGCCGGTCGCAGGGGTTGACGGACGATCAGGCCGCGCGCATGCTCGCGCCCACGCACTACGACGCGGGGAAAAGACCGCGCTACTACCAAGAGATCGCCATCAACCGAGCGGTGCGGGCCATCGTGCAGGGCAACCACCGTGTGCTGCTCACCATGGCCACCGGCACGGGCAAGACGGAGGTGGCCTTCCAGATCTGCTGGAAGCTCTGGGGCACGGGCTGGAGCCGCTCGGGGACCCGCCAGAAGCCGCGTATCCTGTACCTGGCCGACCGCAACGTGCTGGTGGACGACCCCAAAGACAAGACCTTCCTGCCCTTCGGCGACGCCCGCTGGAAGATCGAGGGCGGCGTGGCCACCAAGGGCCGCGAGATGTACTTCGCCACCTACCAGTCGCTGGCCGAGGACGAGTCCCGCCCCGGCCTCTATCGCGCCTATGCGCCCGACTTCTTCGACCTTGTGATCGTGGACGAGGCCCACCGGGGCAGCGCCCGCGACGAGAGCAGGTGGCGCGCGATCCTGGACCACTTCCACGGCGCGGCCCAACTGGGCCTGACGGCGACGCCGCTCAATGAGGAGAGCCGCAACACCTATGTCTACTTCGGCAAGCCCCTCTACCAGTACAGCCTGCGCCAGGGTATCGCCGACGGCTTTCTCGCCCCCTACCGCGTCCACCGCGTCGTGAGCGTGCTCGACGCGGCGGGGTGGCGACCCACTAAGGGCGACCTCGACCGCTACGGCCGGCCCATCCCCGACGACGAGTACCAGACCAAGGACTTCGAGCGCGTGGTGGCCCTGCGCGCCCGCACGCAGGCCATCGCCCGCCACCTGACCGACTTCCTCAAGGTGACCGACCGCTTCGCCAAGACCATCGTGTTCTGCGTCGATCAGGAGCACGCCGACGAGATGCGCCGGGCGCTCGTCAATCTCAACAGCGACCTCGTGCGGCGGCACCCCGACTATGCGTGCCGCGTGACGGCGAACGAGGGCGAGATCGGGCGCGGGCACCTGAGCCGCTTCCAGGAAGTGGAGAGCAAAACGCCCACTATCCTCACGACCAGCCAGTTACTCACGACCGGCGTGGACGCGCCGACATGCGCGAACATCGTGTTGGCCCGCGTCGTCGGCTCGATGGTCGAGTTCAAGCAGATCATCGGGCGCGGGACCCGCGTGCGCGAGGACCACGGCAAGCTCTCTTTCAACATCCTCGACTACACAGGCTCGGCCACGCGCCTCTTCGCCGACCCGGCCTTCGACGGCGAGCCGGTCGTCGTGATCGACGGCGGCATGGACGCGGAGGGCCGGGCGACCGACGAGCGCATCGTCGAGCGTCACGAGGGGGACGAGGAGGGCGAGGGTCTGATGGATGTGCCTGCGGAGGGCGGTCCCGTCAGTGTCGATCCCGAGCCGGGGGATATCCCGCCGCGCAAGTTCTACGTGGACGGCGGGCGGGTCGAGATTGCGGCACACCTCGTCTACGAACTGGACGCCGACGGCAAGCAACTGCGCGTCGTGCAGTTCACCGACTACGCGGGCGAGAAGGTTCGCACCCTCTACGCGTCGGCCGCCGATCTGCGCGCCCGCTGGGCCGTACCCGACCAGCGCGCCGTGATCATCACCGCGCTCCTCCAGCGCGGGATCAACTTCGACGAGTTGGCAGCGGCCAGCGGGCAGGACGACGCTGACCCGTTCGACCTGCTCTGCCATCTCGCCTTCAATGCGCCACTACGCACGCGGCGGGAGCGCGCCGAGTTGCTACGCCGGGACAAGCACGACTTCTTCGACCACTACGCGCCGCGAGCCAAGGCCGTACTCGACGACCTCCTGGACAAGTACACGGCGCATGGCGCGGCGCAGTTTATAATGCCGGATGCGCTCAAGGTGCCGCCCCTCTCGGACTACGGCAACGTGCGCGAGATCGCGGGCCTCTTCGGCGGCTTCGACCAGTTGCGCGAAGCCGTCGACCAGTTGCAATCGCTGCTCTACGCGGCCTAGTTTTGAGCGAGGAGGCACCTTGGAGCAACGTAAGGTAAGCGTTAGATTATTCCTCCGGGAGGGACTGCCCAAGGGGATGCGGACGGCGGAAATTGTCGGCTGGACCGGCATGGCGCTCATCTGCCCACGATCAACTCTAGACAAATTTCAGGAGTTCCCTCGTGCCGACAGTGCTGCCGTTTACCTGTTGTTAGGCGAGGACGAGGACGGCACTCCAATGGTGTATATCGGTCAAAGCCGTTCTGTGAATGGACGGCTTAAGAAACACATCGATGATGATACAAAAAACTTCTTTGACACCATAATTGCCTTTGTCAGCAAAGATGAAAACCTCACCACGGCGCACGTCACCTACCTCGAAGCACGCCTCGTTAAGATGGCTAAAGAGGCGCGCCGAGTGCGAGTCAACAACACGAATCAAGGTCTCATCGCTACAGGACTTCCCGAGTCAGACGTGGCCGACATGAACAACTTTATCAACAATATTACTATGTTGCTGTTGACGCTTGGCGTGAACGTTTTCGAGATAGTTGCTGTCGCGCCTGCATCCAGTCCTTCTTCCATCCAACCCCTATTTCAGCTTCAGGCGGCAGTTGTCCAGGCTAAAGCCATCGAGAATGGCGGTGAGTTTGTCGTTCTGAAGGATTCACAATCACGGGGCAGCATTGGTGCTCAGGACTCGTACAAAGGGCAGCGCGACAAGCTCATTGCAACCGGGGCCTTAGTGCGCCAGGGTGACGATCGGCTCTTCGTCTTCACGCAAGACACTCCGTTCAAAAGCGTGAGCGCCGCTGCGGCTGTCGTCCTCGGGCGCAACGCCAACGGACGTACGGAGTGGAAGGTGAGTGGTACCAACCAGACCTACGCGGATTGGGAGGCGAGCAAAGTCGCTTCACTGGAAAGGGGGGAGCATCAAAGTGGCCCGGACGAAAGCGGGGCAACTGAGCCTGATGCCGGCTGCAACGACGGCTCAACAACTAGGTAACATCGTCAAATCCGCGCGCGACATCATGCGCAAGGACAAGGGCCTCAACGGCGACCTCGACCGCCTGCCGATGCTCACCTGGATCATGTTCCTCAAGTTCCTCGACGACAAGGAGCAGCTCGACGAGGAGGAGGCGATCTTCTCGGGCGAGCGGTACCGGCCCGCGATCGACGCCCCCTATCGCTGGCGCGACTGGGCGGCGCGGGAGGACAGCCTCACGGGCGACGCGCTCATTTCCTTCGTCAACAACGACGAGGCGATCCGGCCCGACGGCACGCGCGGCCCCGGCCTCTTCGCCTATCTGCGCTCCTTGCAGGGGGCCGAAGGCGGCGACCGGCGCGACGTGATCGCTGCGGTGTTCCGGGGCGTCACCAACCGTATGATCAACGGCTATCTGTTGCGCGATGTGATCGACAAGATTAATGGTATTCACTTCACCTCGTCGGACGAAATTCACACGCTTGGCGCACTCTACGAGTCGCTGCTGCGCGAGATGCGCGACGCGGCAGGCGACTCGGGCGAGTTCTACACGCCGCGCGCCGTCGTGCGCTTCATGGTCGAGGTGGTCAATCCCCGACTCGGTGAGACCTTGCTCGACCCCACATCCGGGACATGCGGCTTCTTGGTCGAGGGCTACCAGCACCTGGAGAAGCAGTGTAAAACGGTCGAGGACCGGCGCAGACTCCAGGAGGGCAGCATCTTGGGCGGCGAGGCCAAACCGCTGCCGTACCTGCTCGGGCAGATGAACCTCCTGCTGCACGGCCTGGAGTCGCCACGGATCGACTACGGTAACGGGCTACGTCGCCCGCTCAACGAGATCGGCGACAAGGACCGCGTGGACGTGATCCTGACCAACCCGCCGTTCGGTGGCGAGGAGGAACGCGGCATCCAGGGCAACTTCCCCGCCGACATGCGGACGAGCGAAACGACGCTGCTCTTCCTGCAACTCATCATGCGCAAGCTGCGGCGCGACCCCACGCCCGGCCGTGCCGGCGTCGTCGTGCCCAACGGGATGCTCTTCGGGGAGGGCGTCGCCGCGCGCATCAAGGAAACGCTGCTCCGAGAGTTCAACCTGCATACCATCGTGCGCCTGCCGAACGGCGTGTTCGCGCCCTACACGAGTATCCCGACCAACCTACTCTTCTTCGACCACTCGGGGCCGACGCGGGAGGTCTGGTACTACGAGCAGTCACTACCGGAGGGGCGCAATACCTACAGCAAGACCAAGCCGCTCCAATATGAGGAGTTCGCCGATTGCCTAGCGTGGTGGACCAACCGGGAGGAGAACGAGCACGCCTGGCGCGTACCGGCCGCCGATATTCTGGTCAACGGCTGCAACCTCGACATCAAGAACCCCAACGGCAAACAGGACTTGGAGCACATGCCGCCCGAGCACCTGGCCGACGACATACTACACAAAGAGCAGCGCATCGCGATGATCATGGGCGAGATCAAGCAAGTGCTGGCTGGTGCCAAATCATGATGAGGGTTACAGCCGCTCAACAACGACTATTCGACAATGCAGTTCTAATCGCGGCAATACGCTTGTTGTTCGATAGGATGCGGGAGTTATATCCATGCCCTATCCTTCGCGAGGTGGTGACCATACATAACGGGCAAGGCTTACTGGCTAATGACCGTAACGAGGTTGGCCCGTATGAAGTCTATGCAGCAGGTGGGCTTGTAGGACACCACTCAGTGCCACTCTCGACCGATCCGTTCGTAGTCATCGGTCGCAAAGGATCGGCTGGTAAGCCGACGTTCGCGGTCAAAGGTGGTTGGGTGATTGACACAGCGTACTATGCCCAGCCTAACGACTCGGCACTGGATACCAAATACCTCTACTACGCCTTATTGTCGCTCGACTTCACCGATGACATTATTAGCACAGCGATCCCTGGTGTAAACCGCACAGCCATCTATCGGCACTCTATCCCGCTACCCCCCATCGCTACTCAAAGGGCAGTAGCTTGTTACCTAGATGCCGCCGGGAGTCATACACATGAGTTGCCCGCACTACCTGACGCTTTTCAAGAGCAGCGGCGCATCGTGGCGTGGATCGAGGAACTGGCGGCCAAAATCGAGGAGGCGCGGGGGCTGCGGCGAGAGGCTAAGGCTAAAGCCAGCAGCTTGATCGCATCTTCTGTTAGTAAATTGAATATTGACGAGCGGTATTGGACCTCGGTTCAAGCAGCAATCTGTGACAAGAAGGGGTCAGTACGCAGTGGTCCCTTTGGTAGCCAGTTACATCATGACGAGTTCGTTGAGGCTGGCGTGGCAGCAATTGGAACTAGAAATGTGCAGGTCAATCGCTTTGATCTCAATAGTGGTTGGTATGTGACACATGACAAATTCGAGCAATTCAGGCGCTATCAAGTGTTTCCACAAGACGTACTCACTACCATAGTGGGAGCATCAATCGGCCGGTTCTGCGTTGTGCCCGAGGACGTTCCACCTGCCTTTACTACTAAACACATCATGGCACTCACGTTAAATCGGGCTGTGGTCGAGCCAAAGTTCGTCGCATACTTGTTGAACTATCATCCAAGATGTAGGAGCAGTATCTTCTCTCAATGCGAAGGTTCTGCGCAACCTAGCCTAAATGCCTCCAAGGTCTTGGCGACAGCACTTGCCATCCCCCCTTTATCTGAGCAGCGTCGTATCTTGACTCAGCTAGAGGCTGTGCAGGTCAAGGTAGACGCACTCACTCAGTTGCAGGCTGAGACTGCCGCCGAACTCGATGCCCTGCTACCATCCGTCCTCGACAAGGCGTTCAGCGGGGAGTTGTGACGGATAGCGTCTTACCCTATCGCGCGTTCTCGTAGCTGCACAGGCG
>JAABUR0100001471.1_pt1 | contig 41978 bp, 40 predicted proteins | sample 5560091 | NCBI WGS metagenome assembly JAABUR01 (sample SAMN10711879, study PRJNA513375) | rock metagenome | isolation source: Antarctica rocks | place: Antarctica: Victoria Land, University Valley sud | reverse complement strand
CCTGGGCTGTTTTCAGCCCCGCCCAGACAGTGCCCTGAATAGTCGCCGAGGTCGCACCTACAGTCACTGTTCTGTAGGTGAACTGTCCCGCCCCTCCGCTGACTATGCGCACTCCGGAACGCAGGATAGCCGCGGCACCGTCGATCCGTATGGATTCCTTCGCGAAGCCCTTTGGTGTGAGGAACTGGTGAAAGTGGGCGTTGGCACGGCTGACCATGGCGTCGATCTCTGTGGCAGACGCGGCGCGGGTGCTGCCAATAGGCTGGGGAGCTTCGTCCGACTGCAGTGCAACCGAGGCCGCCTCGTACGCCGCTTTCACAGCGGGCATGTCCACGACGGCTGCTGGACCGACGTCAGGCGTGATAATGGCCTGGAGGGCGCTGCGTTGATGCGGCTGGAGCAAAGCACCACCCCCCCAGAACGGCCGCTGCTACACCGAGGGCCACGACACCAGGCTTGCGATAGAGGCTCGATGCGTTCATCTGCTGGATCGCATTAGACGTACCAGAAGTCGTAGGACACCGGCTCCTGATACATTGCGTCACCTCTACGGAACAAACTACAGGTCTTGCAAGCGAGGAACCGAAGTGTGGCAAGCAATTGCGGATCCCACAATAGTCGACCGAGCTGGAGGGCGGGTACGGGTAGGTGCTCGCCCTCGGCGAGCGGTAGCCGAGTCACGCGGGTCCCGAAGGCGGTTGTCGGTGTCGTTCGCGCGCGAGCAGATCAACCGGCTGGCGGCCTCCGGGTGGAACCGGTGCGCCTCGGTCGCTCGCGCCATCGCGGCCGCTGACCTACCAGCTCCGACCGTCGCCTACCTCAATCAGGCCGTCGCGGCGCGCCAGTGGACGGCGGCTGAGCGAACGACCGCGGTGCTGGCCGAGCACTTCGGCAGTGCGCGGTTCGCCGAGGAGACCACCTTTGGTCTGCTGCTGGTCCCCGACCCCGGCAAGCTGGACACCCGGCGTCCCATGGCCTCGGACGTGCGCCGCGACCACCTCGGCCACGCCGCCGAGGACGTCTTCGACGATCGACGCCCTGCCGGGGCCCTGCTGCCGAGTTCCGGCCATGACTGGACCCTGGTAGCCACGGTTACCGGTGCGTACGGAGTCTCCACGGGCAGCTACCACGCGATTACCCGTGCGTCGGCCGACGAGTTCACCGCCTGGACCGTCGACGTTGTCGAGCGTCGACCGGTCCTGCGTGTCAAGGCGCCACCCGACGCGCCGGACGCCATCGCGCCCATCGCCGCGCTCTTCGTCGGCAGCAGGTCAGGCAGCGTCGCATCGCCGTAGACGATCTCATTACTGCCTAGGGTCATCAGGTTGTCCACAGGCGCTCGCCCTGTCCACAGTGGGCAGAGCGTTGCTGCGCTGCCGTGCCGGTCGGCAGGACTGTGGAGGAGCCCGGCGGGAGGACCGCCGGCCACGATCCTCGGAGGTCTCCGTGCACGAGCCCAACATCACCATCGTCGGCAACGTCGCCCGCGTGCCCAAGCTGCGCACTGTGGCCGGCGGCGCCTTCGTGGCCGATTTCCGCTTGGCCGCCACCCCACGGCGGCTGGACAAGAGCACCGGCGACTGGTTGGACGGCCAGACGCTGTGGTTCGGCGTCACGTGCTGGCGCAGCCTGGCCGAGAACGTCAGCGCGTCCCTGCACAGCGGTGACAGGGTCGTCGTGACGGGGCGGCTCGCGACCCGATCCTGGAAGGGTGAGGACGGTGTCGAGCGCCAAGGCCTGGAGGTCGAGGCCACCTCGGTCGGGCTCGAGCTTTCGCGCGGTACGGCGACGCTCGTGCGGCATGGCCGCGGCTCCGCCAGCGAGGACACAGGGGGAGATAGCGGGGTCCCGTCAGGACGGGTGAACGTGGTCACCGGAGAGATCTCCGATGGCGAAGGTGCGGCGGGGGCCGGCGTAGCTCAACCCGGTTGCGACCCGGACACCGATGGCCCTGATACCGATGTCCCTGCGACTGCCGAGCAGGCGGCCCGGTCGCTGGCCGCGTAAGGGCTCTCCGACCGGAGCTGACCGGGCTGCCGCCGCCGTAGGCTGAGTGCATGGCGCAGTTCGTATACGCGATGAACAAGGTCCGCAAGGCCCATGGCGACAAGGTGATCCTGGACGACGTCACCCTGTCGTTCTTTCCCGGGGCCAAGATCGGGGTGGTCGGGCCCAACGGCGCCGGCAAGTCGACGGTGCTCAAGATCATGGCGGGCCTGGAGCAGGTCTCGAACGGCGATGCCAAGCTCAGCCCCGGCTTCACCGTCGGCATGCTGCAGCAGGAACCGCCGTTGGATGAGACCAGGACCGTGCGGGAGAACGTCGAGGAGGGCGTCAAGGCCGTCCGTGACGTCCTGGTGCACTACGAGGAGCTGAACGAGAAGATGGGCGCCCCCGACGCCGACTATGAGTCGATCCTGGCCGAGCAGGCCCCGCTGCTCGACGTCATCGACGCGGCCAACGCCTGGGAGCTCGACAGCCAGATCGAGCAGGCGATGGACGCGCTGCGCTGCCCGCCCGCGGACGCCGACGTCAGCGTGCTGTCCGGTGGTGAACGTCGACGGGTGGCGCTGTGCAAGCTGCTGCTCGAGGCGCCAGACCTGCTCCTGCTCGACGAACCGACCAACCACCTCGACGCCGAGAGCGTGGACTGGCTGGAGAACCACCTGGCGCGGTATGCCGGGGCGGTGCTGGCCGTGACCCACGACCGCTACTTCCTAGACAACGTCGCGCAGTGGATCCTCGAGCTCGACCGAGGCCGCGCCTACCCGTACGAGGGCAACTACTCGACGTACCTGGAGAAGAAGGGTGAGCGGCTCGCCGTCCAGGGCAAGAAGGACGCCAAGCTCGCCCGCCGGCTCAAGGACGAGCTGGAGTGGGTGCGGCAGAACGCCAAGGGCCGGCAGACCAAGAGCAAGAGCCGGCTGAACCGTTATGAGGAGATGGCCGAGGAGGCGGAGAAGACGCGCAAGCTGGACTTCGAGGAGATCCAGATCCCGGCGGGTCCGCGGCTGGGCAGCGTCGTGATCGAGGCCAAGGCCCTGGTCAAGGGCTTCGGCGATCGGGTTCTCATGGACCAGCTGTCGTTCACCCTGCCGCGCGGCGGCATCGTGGGGATCATCGGCCCGAACGGCGTCGGCAAGACCACGCTGTTCAAGACGATCGTCGGGCTGGAGGCGCCGGACGCCGGGGAGATACGGGTGGGCGAAACGGTCCAGCTGTCCTACGTCGACCAGGCACGGGCCGGCCTGGATCCCAAGCGGACCGTCTGGGAAACGGTGTCGGAGGGCCTGGACTACATCCAGGTCGGCCAGCAGGAGATGCCGAGTCGCGCCTACATCGGAGCCTTCGGCTTCAAGGGGCCCGACCAGCAAAAGCCGACGGGCGTGCTGTCGGGCGGCGAGCGCAACCGGTTGAACCTGGCCATGACGCTCAAGGAGGGCGGCAACGTCCTGCTGCTCGACGAACCCACCAACGACCTGGACGTCGAGACGTTGGGCAGTCTGGAGAACGCGTTGCTGGAGTTCCCGGGATGCGCTGTGGTGATCTCTCACGACCGGTGGTTCCTGGACCGGGTGGCTACCCACATCCTGGCGTGGGAGGGCACCGAGTCCGACCCGGCGAGCTGGTTCTGGTTCGAGGGCAACTTCGAGTCCTACGAGAAGAACAAGATTGAGCGCCTGGGTCAGGACGCCGCCCGTCCGCACCGGGTGACCTACCGCAAGCTCACCCGCGACTGAGCACCGGACCGAGCGCCGCGCCGCGGCTGGCGACCGTGACCTTTGTCGCCGTCGTCGTACTCAGCCTGGTCGTGCTGTTCGTGCCGCGGGCGCCCCCGGGGCCGCACATCCCGAACTTCGACAAGCTCGTGCACGCAGGTCTGTTCCTGCTGCTGGCCGCTGCAACGCGATGGCGCTTCGGTGCCCGCATGGCACTGCTGGCCCTCGTCGTCGGCTACGCCGTGCTGTCAGAGGTGGTGCAGGGCGTGTTCCTGCCGATGCGCAGCGGTGACGCACTAGACGCGCTCGCCGACACCGGCGGGGTCCTGCTCGGCTGGCCGCTCGCCGCCCGGCTGCTGCGTCGGTCCTGACCCGCCGCGCGCCGCCGCCGGCGCCTGCGGCGGATAGGTTGCACATATGGAAGACGTCACCGCGACCGCGCCGGCCGAGGCGACCACGAGCCCCCCTCCCGCGAAACGCCGCTCGTTCTTCAAGGAGCTGCCGTTCCTGGTGGTGGTGGCCTTCCTGCTCGCGCTGCTGATCAAGTCTTTCCTGGTGCAGGCGTTCTTCATCCCGTCCGGTTCGATGGAGCACACGCTCGACGTCGGCGACCGGGTGCTGGTCAACAAGGTCGTCTATCACCTGCGCGGAATCCACCGCGGCGAGATCGTCGTGTTCAACGGCCTGGACAACTTCGAGGAGGCGACGACGGTCGCGGCGCCGAGCAACGGGCTCCAGCAGGTCCTGCGCAAGGTCACCGGCGTCATCGGCTTCGGTGCCCCGGACGAGAAGGACTACATCAAGCGGGTCATCGGCCTGCCTGGCGACCGGGTCATGTGCTGCGACGCGCAGGGCCGCGTCACGGTGCAGGACAAGACCGGCCAGCCCGTCGCCCTCAACGAGCCGTACGTCTTCCTCGCCGGTTTCTCCGGGGAGGACCGGACGAAGTACTTCTGCGCCGCCGGTCAGGGACCGTCGGTGTGCCCACCGGGTGCGCCGGGGCTGCTCGTCCCCCCGGGGCGGTTGTGGGTGATGGGCGACCACCGCAACAACTCCGCGGACTCCCGGGCGCACTTCACCGACGCCAATCACGGCACGGTTCCTGAGGACAAGGTCGTGGGCCGCGCCTTTGTCGTGGTCTACCCGCTCGATCGGGCGAAGGTCCTGCATGTGCCGGGCGCCTTCGACCACGTCACGGCGCTCGCCCCCACCCCCGCCCTGTACGGCGGCGGTGTTGCGCTCGCGCTGCCGCTGGCCCTGCGGGTGAAGCGGAAACGAGCTAGCCGCCGGGTGCGTTGACCATCGAGTAGGCAGCGCGTTCCAAGTGCTCCCAGATCGCGGCGCGGGCGGGCTCCGGCACGTCCAGGCCCGCGACGGCCGCTCGCATGTGCACCAGCCACGCCTCCCGCTCGCGCTCGCCGATCACCCAGGCGGAGTGCCGCATGCGCAACCGCGGGTGCCCGCGGGTGTCGCCGTACGTCGTCGGGCCACCCCAGTACTGCTCGAGGAACAGCCGCAGGCGGTCCCGGGCCCCGGCGAGGTCGTGGTGCTCGTAGAGGGGCAGGAGCACGGGGTCCTGCTCCACGCCGTCGTAGAAGGCGTCGACGAGCTGCCGGAAGACCGGCTCGCCGCCGACGGCGTCGTACAGGCTGCTCATGGTCTCGATCGTGCCTCATTGGTCGCTGGGCACCAGCAGGAGTCGGGCGTTGGACGGCGAATACAGCAGCGTGCGCACCCGTCGACCTGTCCTGGCCCTGCTCGCCCTCGGCGCCCTCGCTCCGCTGCTCGCCTCGCCGGTCACGGCGAGTGCGACAGCGAAGAGGGCGGCGCCGACCTACCAGCAGTACTACGCCCCGGCCGCCGCGAACGTCGTCGAGCCCTCGATCGGCGTCAACCCGCGCGGCACCGACTCGCTGTTCTCAGCGTCCACGTCGACCTACAAGGTCGCCTTCGACAGCGGGGTCCCGGCCAAGGCGACGTTCACCGATGTCAGCCCGACGGCGACGTCGGTCGAGACGTTCGACCCGATCCTGACGACGGACCGCTACACGGGCCGGACGTTCGTCAGCCAGCTGCTGCTCGGGTGCAGCCTCACGGCGTTCACCGACGACGACGCGAAGAGCTTCCAGAACTCCGAGGGCTGCGGGCCGGGCGCCGCCGAGGACCACCAGACCCTGGGCGCCGGCCCCCTGCACGCCCCGCTGCCCGCGACTGCCCCGATCACGGGCAAGGAGGGCGCCTACTACTGCGCCCAGAACGGCGTGGACTCCGGCTGCGCGGCCAGCATCGACGGCGGGAAGACCTTCGGCTCGGCGGTGCCGGCGTTCAACCAGGACCCGGCCAACAAGTGCCAGGCGCTGTCCGGTCACCTCAAGGTCGCGCCGGACGGCACCGTCTACCTGCCGAACAAGAGCTGCTTCGGCAAGCCGACGACCGACCAGCTGACCGACGGGCTGTACGACGACGGCAAGCCCTCGGTCGCCGTCAGCACCGACAATGGCAAGACCTACACCGTGCGAGCAGACCCGGTCGGCACCAGTCAGGACGAGGACGACAACACCGTCGATGTCAGCCGCAACGGTCGGCTCTGGATGGCTTGGCAGCAGGGCCGCAACATCAGCCCGACAATGGGCGCGCAGGAGAGCGCGGCGATGGTGGCCTGGAGCGACACCCAGGGCAAGACGTGGTCGACCGCGTCGAACCTGTCCCTGCCGCTCGGCTTGCACAACACGCACTTCGCCAGTGTCGTGACCGGTGACGCCGACCGCGCGGCCGTCAGCTTCTACGGCACGACTGCGAAGGGCGACGACCAGCAGACGCCCTTCCGGGGCGAGTGGCACTACTACATCGCCACGACGTACGACGCTGGCCGCACCTGGACCACCCGCGACGTCACCGGTAGCGACCCGGTCAAGCGCAACTGCGTCGACAACCAGGGCACGAAGCCGGGCGCGCGCAACGACCCGCCGACCGGGTCGATGATCTGCAAGGAGCGTGACTTCTACGACTTCATGGACATCGGCATCGACAAGACCGGCCGGGTGCTCGGCATCTTCACCGACGCCTGCTCCAAGGCTTGCGTGACGAACAGGAGCCTCGGCCAGGACGGCACCCAGGGCGTGATCGCCCGGCAGACCACCGGCCGCGGCCTGTACGCCGCCTTCGACCCCAAGCCCGGCATGGACTCCCGGAGCCTTTCGTCCGCGCGATCTTGACGGTGTGGCGCCTTGCACGGCGTGTCGCGCGCACAACCGTCAAGATCGCGCAGCAAGTGGGGGGCGGCGCGCGTGGGGCGGCGCGCAGAGGCTGCGGTCCCGTAGTTGGGCGGACGGGGCGGCGGGGGACTGGCTGCGGTCAGGCGGGCGGACTGGCGAGGGCGATGCCGGCCGTCTCGAACGCTGCGGCGATGCGCTCGCGGACTTCCCGGGCGACTTGGTCCTGCTCCTGCGGCGCGGTCTTGAGCGCCACGCGCAGGACGAGCCCGGTGGCGGCGATGGACTCAAGGCCCCACACCTGCGGCTCCTGAAGCAGCTTGCCGGCCCAGTCCGGGTCGGTGAAGACCGAGCAGGCCGCGGCGAGGGCGACGGCCCGTACCTGGCCCACGTCGCTGTGCAGCGCCACGGGTAGGTCCACCAGCGCCCGGGTCCACCCCTGGCTCTTGTTGCCCACCCGGGCAATCTCGCCGTTGCGGATGTGCCAGACCGTGCCCATGACGTCACGCAGCCGGGTGGTACGCAGCCCCACGGCCTCGACGGCGCCCGTGGCCGGCCCGGCATCGATGACGTCACCGACGCCGTACTGGTCCTCGAGGATCATGAACATGCCGGTCAGGAAGTCCTTGATCAGGTTCTGCGCGCCGAAGCCGAAGGCGACCCCGACGATGCCGGCGCTGGCCACGACCGGGGCGAGGTCGAGGCCGAGCTCGGACAGGATCATCGCACCGGCGACGGCGGCGACGGTGAACGAGACGATGCTGCGCAGCACCGAGCCGAGCGTCTCGGTCCGCTGGCGGCGGCGCTCGGACAGCAGCGAGGTCGGCTCCAGGACCCGGTCCTTGAGCGGCCGCAGTACGACCGGGACGCTGCCCTCGACGGCGGTCTGCACCAGGCGTCGTACGGCCCGGTTGAGCAGCAGACGCACGATAAGTGCCACGACGACGATCAGCACGAGCCGTGCGGCGTGCGCCCCGTAGGTCTCCAGGGCGTTGTTCACGCGGGCGGCGCGCCGTCGAGGTCCATGCGATGACCTTAGAAGAGACGCCCTGAGCGGAGACGACCTGAGCAGAGACATGCGCTGGTCAGAGCCCCCAAGGCCGTGGCGAAGTGCAGCAGTTGCGAGCAAGATGTACGCAGGAGGGTCACGTGGGCGCAGAGTCACAGGCGCTGGTGCTCAATGCCAGCTACGAGCCGCTGTGCGTCGTGTCCGGCCGTCGTGCCGTGGTCCTGGTGCTCACGGCCAAGGCGATCGCCGTCGCCGAAGGCGAGCAGGTGCTGCACAGCGCCCGCGAGCAGGTCTGCGTGCCGGCGGTCGTCCGTCTCACCCGCTTCGTCCGGGTGCCGTACCGGGCCTCGGTGCCGCTGACCCGTCGGGCGGTCTTCGCCCGGGACGGCGGCCGCTGCGTGTACTGCGGGGCGGCCGCCACCAGCCTGGATCACGTCGTGCCCAAGAGCCGGGGCGGCCCGCACACCTGGGACAACGTCGTGTCGGCCTGCGGCCGCTGCAACCACGTGAAGGCCGACCGGCACATCGCCGAGCTCGGCTGGCGGCTGCGCCGTCCTCCGGCCGCCCCCAGCGGTGCGGAGTGGCGGGTGGCGGGCGGCCGTCGGGTCGACCCGCAGTGGCGGCCGTTCCTGGACCGGGCGCCGGAGCAGGACGACGCGTGGGACGAGCTGTGGGGCACCCCCGCCTGACCGGGCGCTAACGTCCGGGCAATGGCAGCCCTGCACGACCTGACCGCGCTCGAGCAGGCGGCCGCCGTACGCGACGGTGAGGTCCGCTCTCGCGAGCTCGTGGAGCACTACGCCGCCCGCATCGCCGAGAAGGACGCAGCCGTCGGGGCGTTCGTCACGTTGACCTTGGACCCGGCCCGGGAGCAGGCGGACCAGGCCGACCGGGCGGTGGCCGCCGGGGAGCAGCTCCCGCCCCTGCACGGCGTACCGATTGCGATCAAAGATTTGAACCTGACGGCGGGGGTCCCCACCAAGCTGGGGTCGCGGGCGTTCGAGGACTTCGTGCCGACGTTCTCGGACTCCGTAGTGGACAAGCTGCGGGCCGCCGGCACGATCAGCCTGGGCAAGACCAACACCCCCGAGTTCGGCCTGCCCTGCTACACCGAGACCTCGGTCGCCGCACCAGCGCGTACGCCGTGGGACCTGACCCGTAGCGCGGGTGGCTCCAGCGGCGGCGCGGCAGCGGCGGTCGCCACCGGCCTGGTGGCCTGTGCGCAGGGCAGTGACGGCGGCGGCTCGGTGCGGATCCCGTCCAGCGTCTGCGGGCTGTTCGGCATCAAGGTCGCCCGCGGCCGGATCAGCCGCGGCCCACTGCAGGGCGACCTGACCGGGCTATCCTGGGACGGCCCGATCGCCCGTACGGTCCGGGACGCGGCCGCGCTGCTGGACGCGATGGCCGGACCGACCCTCGGCGACCCGCACTGGGCCCCGCCCCACGACGTGCCGTACCTGTCCTGCGCGGAGCAGGAGCCCGGCTGGCTGCGCATTGCGCGGACCCGTGACCCGGTGCTCGCCGGGGCCGAGATTCACCCGCACGTCATCGAGGCGTACGACGAGGTGAGCACCCTGCTCGCCGAGCTCGGCCACGAGGTGGTGGACGTCGTTTCCCCGTTCGGGCCCGAGCTCGCGCCGGACTTCGAGGTGCTGTGGTGCGTGAGCGCAGCTGGCGTGCCGGTTCCGCCGGACCGCGAGCAGCTGCTCCTGCCGCTGACCCGCCACCTGCGGGAGCGGGGGAGGGCGATGAGCGCCGTGGACTTCACCGGCGCCCTCGGGCGGCTGCAGCTGGCCACCCGGTTCAGCCTGCTCGCCCTCGAGCCCTACGACGTCCTGCTCACCCCGACCCTCGCCCAGCCGCCCGCGCCGGTCGGCTGGTTCACCGAGACCGGCGACCCCGCGCAGGAGTTCGAGCGGATGAAGCGGTGGACGCCGTTCACGGCCGTGTTCAACATGACCGGACAGCCGGCCGTGAACGTCCCGCTGCACTGGTCGCCGGACGGCCTGCCGATCGGGATCATGCTCGTCGGGCGCCCCGCCGACGAAGCGACCCTCGTCCGCCTGTCCGCCCAACTCGAGCAGGCCCGGCCCTGGCGCCACCGGCACCCGGCCCTGTGGTGACCGGGTCCGCGGTCGGGCGCGACAGCGCTGGCCAGGTGAGCCCTGGCCTGGCCCGGCTCGCGGCAGCCCACGGCGTCGCCACGTCCTACGACGACTGGGCCGACCGCCTCGTCCAGGTGGGCCCGGTCGCCGTGGTGGCCGCGCTGGCCGCCCTGGACGTTGACGCGACCAGCGGCGAGGCGGTCGAGGCGGCGCTGACCGAGCTCGAGCAGGCCCCGTGGCGCACCCCCCTGCCCCCAGTGCTGGTCGTACGGGACGGTCCTGGACAGCTGGACCTGCACGTGGACGAGGGCGCCGTGGCGATCCTCGAGGTGGTGCTGGAGGACGGCACGCGGGTGCGCGTGACCGGCGAGCCGGTCCGGCTCGCCCGCCGCGGCGCCCAGGTGCGCCTGCAGGTGGCGCTGCCGGACCTGCCGTTCGGCTATCACAACGTCGAGGCGACGGTCGCCGGCGTCACCACCAGCTGCGCCCTGATCGTGGCCCCCCGGCGGCTGAGGGTGCCGGAGCAGCGCAGCTGGGGTTGGCAGGTGCAGCTGTACGCCCTGCGCAGCGAGCACTCCTGGGGGGTCGGCGACTACGCCGATCTGCGCGCGATCGTGCGGTCCGCGCAGGCCGACGGGGCCGGGGCGGTGCTCGTCAACCCGCTGCACGCCGAGACGCCGGTGCTGCCGCTCAACCCCTCGCCGTACTCGCCGTCGAGCCGGCTCTGGCGCTCTCCGGTCGGCCTCCGGATCGAGGACAGCCCCGAGTACGGCGCCGCGCCGGTCGAGCTGCGGGAGCAGGTCGCCGCGCTGCGGCCGGCGACCGACCCGGAGCGGGTCCTGCGCGACCCGTCGTTCGCGGCGAAGCTGGCCGCCCTGGAGCTGCTGTGGCCACGGCACCGGGTCGGCGCGCTGGCGGAGTTCCGGGCCGGGCACGGCGCCGCTCTGGAGGACTTCGCGCTGTTCTGCGCGCTGGCCGAGATTCACGGCGCGCCCTGGCAGGACTGGCCCGGCGAGCTGCAGCGGCCCGACGGATCGGGGATCGCGGGCGCCAGGGTCGCCCACGCTGAGCGCACCTCGTTCTGGTGCTGGGTCCAGCTGCTCGTCGACGAGCAGCTGGCTGGGGTCGGTGACGGCATGGCGATCGGAGTCGTGCACGACCTCGCTGTCGGGGTCGACGCCGGTGGCGCGGACTCCTGGGCGCTGCAGGACGTGCTCGCGCTCGGCACGAGCGTCGGCGCGCCGCCGGACTCCTTCAACCAGCAGGGCCAGGACTGGGGGCTGCCCCCGTGGCGGCCGGACCGGCTGCGGGCTGCTGGCTACGCGCCGTATCGGGCCCTGGTCCGCGGGGTCCTTCGGCATGCCGGCGGGCTGCGCATCGACCATGTGATGGGGCTGTTCCGGCTGTGGTGGGTTCCGGCCGGCGCGGGCGCGGCCGAGGGAACCTACGTGTCGTACGACTCCGAGGCCCTGCTCGGCGTGCTGGCCCTGGAAGCCTTGCGTGCCGGCGCCCTCGTGGTGGGGGAGGACCTCGGCACGGTGGAGGACGTGGTGCGCAGCTGCCTGGCCGACGCCGGCGTACTCGGCAGCGCCGTGCTGTGGTTCGAGACCGACGACGACGGAGCCCCGCTGCCGCCGCGGTCCTGGCGACCGGCCGCCCTCGCCTCGATCAGCACGCACGACCTGCCGACCGCTGCCGGCTTCCTGGCCGAGGAGCATGTCCGCGTACGGCACGAACTCGACCAGCTCGGTCATTCGCTGGAGACCGAGCAGGAACGGGTCCGCGGCCACCGTGCCGCGCTGCTCGCCATGCTGGCGGCCGAGGGGTTGCTCGCTGACGACGCCGACCCGGTACTCGCGATGCACGCCGCCCTGGTCGCCTCACCGTGCCGCATCGTGCTGGCCTCCTACGCCGACGCCGTGGGGGACCTGCGCCAGCCCAACCTGCCGGGCACCGTGGAGCAGTACCCGAACTGGCAGCTGCCGGTCGCGAACGGCTCCGGCACGGCGCTGACCCTGGAGCAGGTCCTGACCGCCCCAGGTGTGCGGCGGCTCACGCAGCTGCTCCAGCAGGTCAGGTGAGCCGGGCCGCTCCGGTTCGCTACCGTGTCCGCACCATGGACGACGCCGCGCAGACCACGATGAGCCCGTGAGCCGCACCGCCGTTCGTACGTGCGCCGCCCTGACTGCAGCGGTCGCCACGGTGCTGCTCAGCGCCGGTCCGGCGTTGGCTGCCGACCGGCTCGGCCCCACCGAGGGCGAGGACCGCGGCCAGGGCCTGAGCATCGGCGCGACCCTGCTGCTCTACGTGGCCGTCCCCGCCGCCATCCTGCTCGGCACGGCGGCGCTGGTGTGGCTGCCGAACGTCATCAGGGCCAACCGCTACCGGCCCAGCCGCGGCTGGACGGCGGCGCCGGTGTGGTTCGCTGGACCGCCGGACCCGGTCGCCGCAGTGCAGGACGCCGACGCCGGCGCCGTCGTGAGAGGCGGGGCCAGTGGCAGCTGGTAGCACCGGCTCCGGCCTGGACGCGCGGCAGCAGGAACGGATCGAACACGCCGTCCAGACCTGTCGGGAGCGCAACGGCCTGGACGTCTCCGTGCTGGTCGGCGACCTCGACCTGCCCCACCTCGACGCCTTCCGGGGCGCCAGCGAGCGGCTGCACGCCGCCCTCGGCGAGCAGCGCGCGCACAGTGCCGTGCTGGTCGTGGTTGCGCCCGGCCAGCGTCGCGTCGAGGTCGTCACTGGCCCAGGCGTACGCCGTCGGGTTCCCGACCGGGTCTGTGCCCTCTCCGTGCTGTCGATGACCAGCGCCTTCGGAGGCGGGGATCTCGGCGGTGGCATCGTGGACGCCTTGCGGCAGATTGCCGACGCCGCCGGTCGCCGGGCTCTCGACCCGGCCGCGACCGCCCGAACCGATGTGGCCAGGATCGATCGCCCGGCCGACCCCTCCGCCGGCCAGGAGCACTAGGTACGCCTGTCCCTTCCCGCTCCACTGCACAAGATGGTGGGCCGGGCTCGGGGCTCAGCCGGCGGCATCGCGGGCCCGGGCCCGCAGGGCGCGCAGGACCCCGTCCCGCGCCTCGCCGAGCAGTCGGGCAAGGGCGGGCGGTACGTCAGCGCCGGCGAGGTAGGTGTCGGTGCGCTCCACGACAGCCGGGGAGACCAGCAGCGTCGGGTAGAGCCCGATGACCACGCTCTGTGCCATCTCGGCAGTGCGCTCGGCCCAGACGCGGCCGATCGCAGTGAAGTAGGGCTCGACCCACTCCTGGAGCAGGTCGATCTGGTCGGCCGGGGCAAACCCGCCGATGACGGCGGCCTGCATGGCGTTGGGCAGCGAGGCGTCCTCGATCGCGAGCCGCCACGCCTCGGCCTTGGCCTCGCGGGTCGGCCGGGCCGCCCGCGCGGCGGCGGCGTGGCGCTCTCCGGCAGACGTGGGATCGCGCTCGGTCTCGGCCGCGATCTCGGCGTCGCCCGCCCGGCCGACGACGACCAGACGGTGCAGCAGGTGCCACCGCAGCTCGGTGTCCACGCTCAGGCCGGCGATGGTGCGGCTGCCGTCGAGCAGGCCGGCCACCAGGTCGAGCTGGGCGTCCGTGGTCGCGAGGCCGCCCATGGCGCGAACCCAGGCCAGTTGGAGGTCGCTGGCCGGCTCGGCGACCTGCGCCGCGTCGTACGCGGTGGTGGCGAGCGAGGCCCGTCCGACAGGGGCCCAGCCAGGGTCGGCGAACAGGGTGATGGCCGACTGGGCCTGCCGGAGCAGCGACTGCACGACCCCGATGTTGGTCTCCCCGCCGATGCCGGCCTGTACGAGCGCCACGTAGTCGCGGGCCGGCAGCTCGGCGTCCCGGGTCATGTCCCAGGCGGCCGCCCAGCACAGCGTGCGTGGCAGTGACTCGGCCAGGTCACCGACGTGCGCGACCAGGGTCGCCAGCGAGCGCTCGTCGAGCCGGATCTTGGCGAAGGTGAGGTCGTCGTCGTTGACGAGCACCAGGTCGGGCTGGGCGCGACCGACCAGCCCGGGGACCTCGGTCTTGGCGCCGACGACGTCGAGCTCCTTGCGCCCGGTCCGCACCAGCTGGCCCTCGACCAGGTCGTACAGGCCGACCGCGACCCGGTGCGAGCGCAGCGTCGGCCAGTCCGTCGGCGCCTCCTGCAGGATCGAGAAGGCGGTGAAGGCGCCGTTCGGACCGGTCTCGAAACAGGCGCGCAACGTGTTGCAGCCGGCGGTCTCGAGCCATTCGGCGGACCAGCTCGACAGCTCCCGGCCGCTGGCCTGCTCCAGCTCGGCGAGCAGGTCGGCGAGCACGGTGTTGGCGTAGGAGTGCCGGCTGAAGTAGGCCCGTACCCCGGCGAAGAAGGCGTCCTGGCCGACCCACGCGACGAGCTGCTTCAGGACCGACGCGCCCTTGGCGTAGGTGATCCCGTCGAAGTTGACGAGCACATCGGGGATGTCGCCGATATCGGCCGCGATCGGGTGCGTCGACGGCAGCTGGTCCTGGCGGTAGGCCCAGGTCTTCTCGCTGTTGGTGAAACTGGTCCAGGCGTCGGTGTAGCGGGTGGCCTCGACCAGCGACAGCGTTGCCATGTAGGTCGCGAAGGACTCGTTGAGCCACAGGTCGTCCCACCAGCGCATGGTCACGAGGTCCCCGAACCACATGTGGGCCATCTCATGCAGCACCGTGTCGGCCCGGATGTGGTAGGCCGCGTCGGTGACCTTGGAACGGAACAGGTAGTCCTCAAGGATCGTGACGGCGCCGGCGTTCTCCATCGCCCCAGCGTTGAACTCCGGGACGAACAGCTGGTCGTACTTGCCGAAGGGATAGCGGGAGCCGAAGACGCGGTGGTAGAACTCAAAGCCCTGCTTGGTGAGCAGGAACAGCTCGTCGGCGACCAGGAACTCCCGTAGCGAGGCGCGGCAGTACAGGCCGAGCGGGATCCCGTCGTACTCGTCGTGCACGCTGGCGTAGGGACCGGCGATGACTGCCGTGACGTACGTCGACAGCCGGGCGGTCTCGGCGAAGCGCCACGTGCCGGCCTCGCCGTCGGCCGGGCGATCCGCGATCGCCCCGCCGCTGACGACGACCCAGCCGGCGGGGGCCGTGACCGTGAAGCGAAAGGCCGCCTTGAGGTCGGGCTGGTCGAAGCAGGCGTAGACGCGGTGCGCGTCGAAGGTCTCGAACTGTGAGTAGAGGTAGACGTTTGCGTCCACGGGGTCGACGAAGCGGTGCAGGCCCTCGCCGGTGCGCATATAGGCGCAGTCAGCCTCGACGACCAGCTCGTTGTCCGCAGCCAGCCCGGTCAGCGCCAGCCGGTTGCCGTCGAACCCGGCCGGGTCGACCGGGGCGCCGTTGAGCGTCGCGGCCCGCAACGTGGGGGCGGTCAGGTCGAGGTAGGTCGAGGCGCCCGGCTCGCTGCACGAGAAGCGCACTGTGCTGCGCGAGCGGAAACTGGTGCCGCGCTCCTGCTCGGTGAGATCCAGCTCCACGTCGTACGTCGTGACGCGCAGGAGGCGGGCGCGCTCGCGGGCCTCGTCGCGGCGCAGGTTGTTCGGGCTCACAGGGTCGGTGCCTCTCGGTCGCAGCGGGTGACGACATCCTGCCGCACGGGAAGGGTCGGCGCGTCCCGCGGGTTGTCCGCTGCATGGCCGACACGACGCGCATCGACTTCTGGTTCGACCCCCTGTGCCCATGGGCGTGGATCACCTCCCGGTGGGTGCTGGAGGTGGAGCAGGTCCGCGACATCTCGGTGACGTGGAACGTCATGAGCCTTGCCGTGCTCAATGCCGGCAGGGACCTGTCGCCGGAGTACGTCGAGATGATGAGCAAGGCGTGGGGCCCGGTCCGGGTCTGCATCGCGGCCCGTCAGCACCTGAAAGCGGAGGGCAAGGCCGAAGACCTGCTGCCCCTCTACACCGCGCTCGGCAACCGGATCCACCACGAGAAGCTGGAGCTCGACGACCCGGCGCTGTTCGCCGGGGCGCTGGCCGAGGCTGGGCTGCCGGGCACCCTGGCCGACGCCGCGACCGACAGCTCGCTGGATGACGCACTCAAGGCCGAGCACCACCGGGGCATGGACGAGGTGGGGATGGACGTCGGGACGCCGGTCATCCACGTCGAGGGCGTCGCGTTCTTCGGCCCGGTCATGAGCCGCATCCCGCGCGGCGAGCAGGCCGGGAAGGTCTGGGACGGCGCCCGCTTGCTGGCCGGGTTCCCGCACTTCTACGAGCTCAAGCGGACCCGTACCGAAGGCCCCGTCTTCGACTGAGCACGTGCTGTACCGCCCCGGGGCGCAGGGGAGCCGTACTGTTTCGGCAGCAAAGGCCGTCACCGTGGAGGTTGGTATGCAGGTCTGGGACAGATTCTACATCGGGGGGCAGTGGGTGACCGCCCCCGGCGGGAACCCGCTCGAGGTGGTGAATCCCTCGACGGAGCAGGTGATCGCCAGCGTTCCCGCCGGTACCGCGGACGACGTGGACGCGGCCGTGGTTGCGGCCCGCGTTGCGTTCGAGGACTGGGCAGCGACCGCTCCTGCCGAGCGGGCCGTCCTGCTGTCGGCCGCCGCCGACGCGCTCGAAGCGCGCAAAGACGAGGTCGCTGCCCTCATCAGCTCCGAGATGGGCACCCCGCTGCCGTTCTCGCTCGCTGTGCAGGTCGGCAATCCGATCACGGTGCTGCGCTCGTACGCGACCCTGCTCGAGACCTATGCCTTCGAGGAGCAGGTGAAGAACTCCCTTGTCGTGCGTGAGGCCATTGGCGTCGTCGCGTGCATCACCCCCTGGAACTACCCGCTGCACCAGGTCGTCGCCAAGGTCGCCGCGGCCCTGGCGGCGGGCTGCACCGTGGTGCTCAAGCCGAGCGAGGTCGCGCCGCTGAGCGCGTTCGTCCTGGCCGAGCTGTTCGAGCAGGTCGGGCTGCCCGCGGGGGTGTTCAACCTGGTGACCGGTCTTGGGCCGGTCGTCGGGGAGGCCCTGGCGGCGCACCCCGACGTGGACATGGTCTCCTTCACCGGCTCCACGGCGGCCGGCAAGCGGGTCAGCGAGGTCGCCTCCGCGACGGTGAAGAAGGTCTCGCTCGAGCTCGGCGGCAAGAGCGCGTTTGTCGTGCTCGACGATGCCGACCTCGGCAAGGCGGTCAAGGTGGGGCTGGGCAACGCGTTCATGAACGGCGGTCAGACCTGCACCGCCTGGACCCGCATGCTCGTGCCGGCAGCGCAACACGACGAGGTCGTGGAGCTCGTCCGGACCGCCGCCCAGAAGTACACGGTGGGGGCCCCGGATGCCGAAGGCACCCGCATCGGCCCGCTGGCCAACAGCAACCAGCTCAAGCGGGTCCGCGGCTACATCCAGACCGCGCTGGACGAGGGCGCGACACTGGTGACCGGGGGAGCCGAGCCGGTCGCCGAGACCGGCTACTACGTACGCCCCACCGTCTTCGCCAACGTCGCCCCCGGCTCCACCCTGGAGCAGCAGGAGGTCTTCGGACCGGTGCTGGCCGTCATCCCCTACACCGACGACGACGACGCCGTGCGGATCGCCAACGACACGCCGTACGGGCTGTCGGGCGGCGTCTTCTCCGGCGACCAGGAGCGCGCGCTCGGGGTGGCCCGCCGGATGCGTACGGGCATGGTCGATGTCAACGGCGGCCGCTTCAACCCGCTTGCGCCCTTCGGTGGCTACAAGCAGAGCGGCAACGGCCGCGAGCTCGGTGAGTTCGGCTTGGAGGAGTTCCTCGAGGTCAAGAGCATGCAGCTGTAGCTCGCCCGCCGCCGGATGGGTGCGGGCTGGTGATCGGCGTGCCACCGGTGCGCGTGCCGGTCGGCTCGCTCCGGCACGCCGATCTTGGAGTGCGCGCGGGCGGGGCGGCGTGGTGCGGAGTGATCGTCCCGGTGCGAGCGTGAAGATTGTCGTGCGCACCTGAGGTCGGATCCACGCTCACGTACCGCCGTGATCGGACACGACGATCTTCACGACCCTTCGAACTCGGCGAGAATCGACCTCAGCGAGTCGTGAAGATCGTCGTGTATGGATGGTAGCGCGGGCGCGGGTCAGATGACGATGCGCATCGGCTGGCCGGTGGCGTCGGTCTCGTCGCCGAGTACGAGCGCCGTCCCGGCCAACCAGCGCCACCCCGACCAGGCGCAGGCCAGGGCGTCCACGCAGTCGTCCGGCCGGCCTCGGCCGGGGAGGGGCGCCGGCAGGGCGGCCTCCGGCAGCCAGCCGCGCAGCGCCGACAACCGCGCCTGCCGTCCGGCGACGAGCGTCTTGCGCGGGAGCACCGTTCCGGTCAGCTCGCGGAAGCTGACTTCGGGATGTACCTCGACCAGCCGCGGCTCGCGCAGCCCGTCGACCTCACGCACTTTGTCCAGGATGTTGTAGGTCTGCAGCGAGACCCCGACCGAGCCCGCGTCCCGGGACAGTTGTGAGGCCTCGGCGTGCGTACGGGCAGCAAGTACGGCCCGTGGCGGCGCGGGGAACACCGAGGAGCGCTGGGCGCCCAGCCGGCAGGATGCCTGTACGTCGCACGCCCGCCGCCGCGGTCCCTCGGGCAGGCCGACGGGGATGTCGACGGCGACGACGGCGGCCGGCAGCGCCAGCAGCTGCGCCATCGACCCGGCGTGCCAGGTCACCACGAGCCGACCGGCACCAGCACCGGCACCGGCACCGTGCGAGCTGCGCTGTGCGGGCGGCACGCGACCCGGCAGTCGGCGGACGAGGGCGCCGACCCAGCCCCCGGGGCAGCCGTCGACGCCGAGCACGGCATCATCACTACCCATGCGCGTCCACCTCGGTTCCGACCACGCCGGCTTCGAGCTCAAGCAGGCGCTCCTGGACCGGCTGAGCATCCTTGGCCACGAACCGGTCGACCACGGCCCGGCAGCCTATGCCGCGGCCGACGACTACCCGCCGTACGTGCTGCGGGCCGCGACAGCGGTCGTGGAGGACCCGGGCAGCCTCGGGGTGGTGATCGGGGGTTCGGGCAACGGGGAAGCCATGGCGGCCAACAAGGTGCCGGGCGTGCGATGTGCCCTTGCCTGGAGCACCGAGACGGCGACGCTCGGCCGGGAGCACAACGACGCGAACGTCGTCAGCGTCGGCGCCCGGATGCACGATTTGGCCACGGCGGTCGCCCTGGTCGAGACGTTCGTGCGGACGCCCTTCTCCCAGGACCCCCGACACGAGCGCCGGATCGAGATGCTCACCGCGTACGAGCGCTCGGGTCAGCTGCCGGAACCGGACGCGCGTGCCTGAGGGCCACACGATCCACCGGCTCGCCCGCGACCACCGGTCGCTGCTCGTCGGGCGGCAGGTGTCCTGCGCCAGCCCCCAGGGGCGCTTCGCGCAGGGCGCCGAGATGCTCACCGGTCGCGTCGTGGAGAGCATCGAGCCGTACGGCAAGCACCTGTTCTACGTCTTCGACGGCGACGTCCTGCTGCACGTGCACCTGGGCCTGTACGGGAAGTTCGTTGACGGCTTCGGCCCGCCGCCTGAGCCGCGCGGTGCCCTGCGCCTGCGCATGACCGCAGACCGGGCATGGATCGACCTGCGTGGGCCCACCGCCTGCGAGCTGTTCACACCGCACGACCGCGATCAGGTGCTCGCCCGGCTCGGTCCCGACCCCCTGCAGGCGCGCGTCGACCCGGAGGGCGCCTGGAAGCGGATCAGCCGCAGCAAGGCCCCGGTCGGCGTCCTGCTCATGGACCAGACAGTCATCGCCGGCATCGGCAACGTCTACCGGGCCGAGGTGCTCTACCGCGCCGGCCTGTCGCCCTTCCGGCCAGGCCATGATGTACGCCGGGCGACGTGGGACGCGTTGTGGGAGGACCTGCGTGTCCTCATGCGCAAGGGTGTGACGTCCGGGCGGATCGTGACGACCGACAGGGCCGACCGGGACAAGCGGTCTGGGACTCCGGGACGACTCGATGCCCACTACGTCTACCGCCGGACCGACCTGCCCTGCCGGCGCTGCGGGACGCCGGTGCAGACCCAGGTCATGGCCGGGCGCAACCTGTTCTGGTGCCCGCACTGCCAGCCCGCCTGAGCACTGGCCCCACCGAGAGCTGTACCCCGGGCGCGTGACCTCCGCGCCGACCGGGATGCCTGACCGTACGATCATCCGCCGCTACGCTCGGCCGCTCATGTCTCCCGGTCTGTGGCTGAACACGCTGGGCACCGCCGTGCCGCGGGGGGTCACGCGGCTGCGCCGAAACCCGCCCCCGCAGCCGTACGCCCTGCTAGTCCTGGTGTTCGCGGCGGCCGGGCTCCTGCTCTGCGCGCACCTGTTCGGCTCGGAGCTGTTCCCGCCGGGGCTGCAGGCCGTGCCGCTGCTGTTCGGCGGTCTGCTGCTGGGCCGTCGTGCGTTCCTGCAGCTGTGCGCCGCGGTGGCGGTCGCGGTGCTGGCCCAGTTCACCCTGGAGAGCACCGTCGGGGCGCCGCCCGGGTCGATCGCCGTCGTCACCATCACGGGCCTGGTGGCGCACGAGTTCGTCCGCTCGGGGGAGGAGACCGGGCTCGGGGGTCTGCGCGGTGACTCGGTGCTCGTGGAGCTCGGGCGGCGGCTGAACCTGCAGGGCGCACTGCCCCCGTTGCCGGCCAGCTGGGGAGCGGAGGCGGTGGTGCGGCCGGCGGGTGGCGGGCCGTTCGCCGGCGACTTCGTGGTCAGCGCCCTGACCGGCGAGGGTCGGCGGCTCGAGGTCGCGCTCGTCGACGTGTCCGGCAAGGGCGCCGAGGCCGGCACCCGCGCCCTGCTGCTGTCCGGGGCCCTCGGCGGGCTGCTGGGCTCCAGGGCCCCGGAGGAGTTCCTGCCTGCCGGTAACGACTACCTCTGCCGCCAGGAATGGGACGAGGGGTTCGCCACCGCCGTACACGTCGTGGTCGACCTGGACGACGGCGCCTACCGGATCGAGTCGGCCGGACACCCGCCGGTCGCGCGGCTGGACGCCGGCACGGGACGTTGGGAGCTCGACCCGGCGGAAGGTTTGGCCCTGGGCCTGTTACCCGGCGCCCGCTACGTCGCATCGACCGGGTTCCTGCGGCCCGGGGATGCGCTGATCCTGTACACCGACGGCCTGGTCGAGATCCCCGGCCGCGACCTCTCTGTGGGGATCGACAAGCTGCTCGGTGAGGCCGAGCGCCTGGTCACGTCCCGGTTCGAGGGCGGCGCGGACCTGCTCGTGACCCGGGTGGCCGAGGGCAGCAACGACGATCGCGGGCTTGTGCTGCTGTGGCGGCGGCGGTAGGCGCCGGCACCATAGACCCGCTGCGCCAGCCGGCCGCTACCCCAGCCGGGCCAGGGGCCGCCGGTCGGTGCGCAGCGGAGCCGGGTCGTCCCGCAGTTGCCGTACGGCTGCGACGTACTCCCTGCGGTGCACGAGCAGCTGGCCGAGGGCGCGCAGGTGCTCGGATTCCTGCTGGGTGTCGAGCACAGCGACGCCCGACTCCACGAGCCGGGAGCACAGCTCGACGATGGCCGCCTTCGAGGCGCCGGACTCGTGGAAGAACATCGACTCACCGCTGAAGACCCGACCGGTCAGCACGCCGTAGAGGCCGCCGACCAGCCGGTCCCCGTCCCACACCTCGACGCTGTGTGCGCCGCCGCGCTCGTGCAGCTCGACGTACGCCGTCTTCATGGGACCGGTGATCCACGTCTGGTCCCGGTGGGCGCAGGCCTCGAGCACCCGGACGAAGGCCGTGTCGAGCGTCGCCTCCCAGCCGCACCGCCGGAGCAGCTGACGCAGTGACCGGGGTACGACCAGCCGGTCCGGCAGCAGGACTGCACGGGGGTCCGGAGAGCACCAGGGCACCGGGACGCAGCCGGCCGGTGTGCCGGGGAGCACGGGGACCGCGCGCCGGCGGGCAGCCCGGCGCAAGGCTGCCTCGTCCGACGGCGCGGCCGGCCACGGGAACACGCCCGCCCGGTAGGCCGCGGTCAGGGTGTCGGCGTCCAGCACCCCGCCGAGCGCCACAAGGTCCCGCCGGGCGCCGACGACGTCCAGGTCGTCGAACAAGCCCACCCGGCCACGATAGGTCAGGCTCAGCGGCAGGCTCAGCGGCATCTCGTGCCGATCAAGGCGAGATGCCCACGATCATCATGACGATCATGGGCCTTTCGCCTTGATCGGCGGGAAGAGGGGGCGGGCTGCGGGGGGCGGGCTGCGGGGAGGGGATCGGCGGAGAGGAGGGGGCTCGGGGCAGGATGGGACCGTGACCGATGCGCCCGTCCTGGTCGTGGGCGGCGGCCACAACGGGCTGGTTGCCGCCTGCTACCTGGCCCGCGCAGGCAGGAGGGTGGTCGTACTCGAGGCCAGCGACGTGCCCGGCGGCGGGTCGCGCACCGAGGAGACGATCCCCGGGTACCGCTTCAACACCCACGCCGCGGCGCACAACATCATCAACATGACCCGCATCCCGCGGGAGCTCGACCTGGCCGGTGCCGGCTTGGAGTACCTGCCGATGGACCCGTTCGCCACCGGGCTGTTCCGCGACGGCCGCATCGTGCGCTTCCACCGCGACATCGAGCAGACGGTCGCCTCGATCGCCGAGCACAGCGCGGCGGAGGCGCAGGCGTACCGGGCGTTCATGCGCCGGGCCGTGCCGTTGGTGCGGACTGCCGTGACGGGACTGGAGAGCGGCTCGAGCCCGGGCGGTGTGCTGCGGGCCGCGGCTGCCAAGCTGGTCCCGCTCGTGCAGGGGCTGCGCCGTTCAGGGGGCCCGATCGCCCTCGCCCACGACCTCGTCACCCCGTACGGCTCGCTGCTCGAACGCGCGTTGCCCAGCGAGCTGACGCGGGCGCCGATCGCCTCCTTCGCCAGCCACTCCTCGGCCGGCCCGCACCAGCCGGGCGGTTCGTTCTACGTGTTCTGGCAGGCCGCCTACCACCTGTTCGGGCAGTGGCACCCCCGCGGCGGGTCGCAGGCCCTGACCACGGCGCTGGTCCGCCGGCTCGAGGGCTGGGGCGGCGAGGTCCGCACCGGAGCCGTCGTGGAGAGCATCGAGGCCCGCAGCGGTACGGCGACGGGCGTCCTGCTCGAGGGCGGGCAGCGGCTGCAGGGTTCGGCGGTGGTGACCGCGGTGGACGTGCAGACGGCGCTGCTGAAGCTGCTCGACCCCCCGCTCGGTGGACAGGACGGCGCTGATCTTGCTGCCGCCCACCGGGGCAACGCCGTGCAGCTGGTCGTGCACCTGGCGACCGACCGGTTGCCGCCCTACCCCGGCGCGCGGACCGGCGACTGGAACGGCCTGCAGTCCCACGTCGGCAGCGTCGAGCAGCTGCGGCGGGGTTTCCTGGCAGCCGAGGCGCGCCGCCTGCCCGACCCGCCGGCCACCTACTGCTTCACGCCCAGCACGTACGACGACAGCCTGGCCCCGGCCGGCAGGCACACCGTCTACCTGGCCTGCCCGAGCGCGCCGTACGAGCTCGACGGTGGCTGGGCGGACCAGGCTGAGGCCTTCGCCGACGCCATGGTGGAGCAGGTCGAGCAGCACGCACCGGGTTTCCGGGCCAGCATCTCAGCCCGACACGTGCGGACCCCGACGGTGGCGGCTGAGCAGCTACGGTGGCCGGGCGCGCACCCGATGTACCTCGACATCAGCCTGGACCAGCTGGCCTTCCTGCGGCCGACCCGACGCCTGGCCGGGCACACGGTCCCCGGCGTCGCCAGCCTGTTCACCTGCGGCGCTTCCACCGCCCCGGTCGGCGGGATCGCGGGCAGCTCCGGCAAGGCCGCGGCGCTGCAGGTGCTCGCCCACCTGCCGCCCTGAGGCCGCGAGGGGTGCTGTTCCGGCCAGCAGCCGGCGGTGAAGGGGCAGCTCAGCGGGGGCGCCGGTGGCAGGATGCTGCTGTGCCTGCCCCTGGACCGTCCGGGCTCCGCGTCGGCCTGCTGCGCGCAGCCCTGCTCGGGTTGCTCGTCCTCACCGCCCTGGGGCTGCGGGCCGGCAGCCCGCTGCGGGCCGACGACCGACGCTGGCAGCTCAACGATGTGCTGCACGGGGGAGCGCTCCTGCAGGCCGCTGCCGTACTGACGATCCTGGTCGTCCTGGTGGTCGTGGCGGTAAGCGTCCGAGGGGTGGGTGGGTCACCCGCGAGACGTTCGACGCGGCGTACCTGGCTGAGTCTGCTGGTGTTCGGGAGCTTCGTAGCCCTGTCGGTCGTGCTGGACCACCTGTCGAAGGCCCCGTCCGGCCAGGCAGCCGGCCCGCGCGCTCCGCAACCCGCGCGCCAAGCCGCTCATGGCGTCGCCGCGCACCAGAACACGATCGCTCCGGTCGCCCTGCTCGTCCTGCTGGCCGTCGTCGCTGTCCTTGCGGCGTGCGTCGCTGCCCGCCGCAGATCTGGTGCGCATACCGTCCTGGACGAGCCGGCGCCGGCGTTCGCCGACGGCCTGGCAGCCGCCGCCGAGGTGTTGCGGGCCCGACCGGCGGATGAGCCGCGGACCCGGGTCCTGGCCGCGTACGCCGCCTTCGAGCAGACCCTGGCCGGCCGCGGCCTGTTGCGCGGCCGAAGCGGTACGGCGACCGCCCTGCTGGACCGTGCTGTCGCGGCCGGCGCGTCCGCCGTACCGGCCCGGGAGCTGACGGAGCTGTTCGGCGCGGCCCGCTACGGCGCGACCCCGGTGACCCAGCGGGACGTGGACCGGGCGCAGCAGGCGCTGGACCTGCTGCTGAGCCGCGCGTGAGTCCGCTCCGGCTCCTCCAAGCCGGCCTGGTCGTGGTGACTGCCGGCTTGGTGGAGGGCAACCGCGGTGCGCTGGTCGCGGCGGTGGTGCTGGCCCTGTTGTTCCTGGCCCGGCTGGTGATCGGGTTACCACCGGCCCGCCTCGGCGCGCTGGTTGCGGTGGGGGAGGCGGACCGGCAGCCGCGCTTCCCCGGCTACGACCGGCTGTACGGGGTGCTCCTGTTGTCCGGCTCCTCCGACCGGCCCGTCGACCTGGCGCTGCGACCGGTGGTTCGGCGCGTACTCGCCGCCGAGCTGGAGGACCGCGGCCCGGAGGCGCTTCGGGCGCGGCTGGGCGAGCGGTGGTGGGCGCTGGCGGACCCGGCCCGTCCGGCCAGCACCGACAGCAGCAGCGGTGGGCTGGACCGGCACGCCCTGCGCGAGCTGCTCACCGCACTCGAGGACCGGTGAGCACGCCCGACTGCGCGATGGCGGCACAACAGGCCACGGCCGTGCTCGACGAGGTCGAGCGGGCCGTCGTCGGCAAGCGGGACGTGCTGGAGCTCGTCCTGCTCGGGGTGCTCGCGGGCGGACACGTCCTGCTGGAGGACCTGCCGGGGCTGGGCAAGACCCTGCTCGCCCGCTCGTTCGCCGCCGTTCTCGGGCTGTCGTTCCGGCGGGTGCAGTTCACGCCGGACCTGCTGCCGGCCGACGTGACCGGCTCCTACCTCTACAACCAGCGCGACAGCACCTTCGAGTTCCGGCCGGGACCGGTCTTCACCCAGGTGCTGCTCGCCGACGAGATCAACCGCACTCCGCCCAAGACGCAGGCGGCGCTGCTCGAGGCCATGGGGGAGGGACAGGTCACCGTGGAGGGGGAGACCCGGCAGCTGCCTCAGCCGTTCCTGGTCCTGGCCACCGACAACCCGGTGGAGTACGAGGGCACCTACCCGCTGCCGGAGGCCCAGCTGGACCGCTTCCTGCTGCGGACGTCCCTGGGCTATCTCAGCCGTACCGACGAGGTGGGCCTGCTCGCGGCTCGGGTCCTGCGCCGCCGCCAGCAGCTCGAGCTGCGCCCTGTGCTGGACGCCGCGGCGGTGCTGGCGCTACGGGAGGCGCTCGAGCAGGTGCACATCGACCCGGACCTGCTCGGCTACGCCGTCGACCTCGTCGCGGCGACCCGGCAGCATCCGCGGACGCTGGTGGGAGCGAGCCCACGCGGCGGACTCGCGCTCGTGCAGCTTTCGCGGGGTCGAGCCCTCCTGCGCGGTCGGTCGCACGTGCTGCCCGAGGACCTGCAGACCACCGCCGTACCGGCACTAGCGCACCGACTGGTGCTGCGCCCGGAGCTGTGGGCTCAGTCCCTGCGGCCGGAGTCGGTGGTGCAGGACGTGCTCAACGACGTCGCGACACCCGTGACGCTGCCGAGGTGAGGACGACGGCGCTGCGCTGGGGACCGTCGGGGCAGGGCCGCGCGCTCGCTGTCCTGTCGGCGTCGGCCCTGGCCCTTGCGGTGGTGCTGCGCCGGGTGGAGCTGCTGGCCCTGGTCACCCCCGCGCTCTGGGCGTTGCTCACCACCCCGCGGACCCGTGAGCCGCAGACGATCGAGTTGTCCGGGGAGCCGGATCTGCGCTGCCAGGAGGGCGATCCCTGCCACGTAGAGGTGGCGGTCACCTTCGATGCAGCGGTCGCCCACGTACGGGGCCAGCTGGCGCTCCCATCCAGCCTGTCCGGCCCGGTCCTGGCCGCCGGCCACGATGTCACACGGCTCGAGCTCGACGGCGAGGTCGTGCCCCGCCGTTGGGGGCGGCACCGGCTGGGGCCGTTGCGGCTGGAGCTGCTGTCCAGGGGTGGGATGCGGGCGGCGGCACTGGACCTCCCGGTGCCGCACGAGTGCCTCGTGGTTCCCCGTGCCGTCCCGGTGGCGCAGGCCAGTGCCCCGCCGATCCTGCCGAACCGGCTCGGTGAGCACGCCACGCGCGCCGGCGGACACGGGGTCGAGCCGCTCAGCGTCCGTCCGTTCGCGTCCGGCGACCCGGTACGCCGGGTGAACTGGCGGGTCTCCAGCCGTCGTCAGCAGCTGCACGTCACGGTCGCGGCGGCCGAACGGGCCGTCGATGTCGTCCTGGTCGTCGACGCGATGTCCGACGTCGGCGTACCGCCGGACACCTCGCTGGACCGCGCGGTCCGGACCGCCGCTGGGATGGCCGAGCGCTGGCTGCGGGAGCGGGACCGCGTCGGGCTGGTCGTGCTGGGTGGGACATTGCGATGGCTCACGGCCGCCACCGGCCGGGTGCAGCTGCAGCGCGTCGCCGAGGCCGTCCTGTGGGCCTGGAACCCACCGGGGCAGGTCCCGCCGGACCTGCAGCGGGTACCGCGACCGGTCCTGCCCGCGGCCGCCGTCGTGGTCTTCCTCACCCCGCTGCTGGACGATCGGGCCGTCGAGGCAGTCGCGGCACTGCGCGCCAGGGCATCCAGGGTGCTGGTCATCGATGTCCTGGCTGACGCGATACCCGAGGTGGCGCGCAGGGACCAGATCGGCTCGCTGGCCAGGCGGCTCTGGCGGCTCGAGCGGGAGGCGACCATGGACCGGCTGCGCCGAACGGGCACGCCGGTCCTGCACCCCGGTGCCGGTGAGCTCGACCGCCTCCTGGCGCTGGCCCTGCGGCGACCGACGTGACCTCGTGGGCGACAGGACGGGCGGGCGACGTGACCCGGTGCGAGGTGACCGGCCGGCCGGCCGCGGCTGCGGCGTGCGCCATGCTGCTCGGGAGCGCCTCGCCACTGCTGCTGGACGGGCCCGTACCGCTCGTGGCGGGCCTGGCCGTCGTCGGCACCCTCACTCTCCTGGCTGGTCTCGTGGCCAGGCGGGACGCCGACCGCACCTGGGTCGCTCTTGCCGCCGTGGGGTGGGTCGCGGCAGGGGTCACGACCGGCAGCGGCCCGGTCGTACCCGTCGTGCTCCTGTCCGGCCTCGCCCTGCGGGTCTGGGCCGGCCTGTCGGAGCTGCTCCAGCTGCGGCAGCACGCGCTGACCGACCTGGTTCCGGAGCTCATCGGCGGGGGCGCCGCAGCCGCCCTGGTCCTGTACGCCAGCGGTACAGCGCAACGCCTGCCGTCGGCGGCCCTGCTGCTGGCCGTGGTGGGGGGTCTGCTGCTGTGCGCGACTGCTGCGGGACGGCTGCGGCGGTGAGTCGCGACCCGGCCCGGTGCGCCCCGTAACTCGGGGCGCTTCCCGACTGTCGACGCTGTTCGGCCCCCGGAGCTCAGCCCGGGACGCTCGAGGCCGGCGCCCGGTCCGGCGGTTCCGTCGGCGGAGGTCCCTCATCGATGGCCGTCGAGGAGGCGGAGGCACCCTGCCGGGACGGTCGCAGCTCCCACAGGCCCCAGACACCGAGCAGGACGGCGAAGGTGAGCCCGTGGAAGACCCAGGACGGCGGGTGCGCGTAGCCGTAGAGCAGGATCGCGCCGAAGGAGACGACCAGGCCGATCACGCCGGCCGCGAGCCCGATCGTGTAGCGCAGCAGCAGGGCGAGACCGACCCCGACGGCACCGGCGATCTCGTACGACAGCTTGTCGTCGAGCGTGACCACCTGGTGCACGCCGAGCAGGACCGCGATGCCCCAGCAGGTGGTCACGATGCCCGGGGCCCAGAGCGCCCCCCTGCGGCCGGCAGCGGCGGCGGCCGCCAGGTAGGTGAGGCCCGCGATGGTCGGCGTGTAGTAGAAGTGCAGGACCTGCCGCTGGATGAGCACCTCCATCAGCAGGGCGCCGACCAGCAGCGCGACGGCGCTGCGGTGCCGGTGCTCGACAAAGAAGCCAGCACGACTGTGTTGCGCGGCGGTCACGGTCATCCTGCTCCTTCTGCGGACCTGCACGGGTCTGGTCCTGCCTCACCGCTGTCAACAACCCTCAAGGTCGCGTCCCTGACCTTTGGTGAAGGGAGCAGGCGACCGGGATCGAACCGACACCATCAGCGTGGAAGGCCGTTAGGGCTAAATCGTCGTAAGACCAAGCCTATGCCTTCAGGCCGTCTCCGCAGGTCAGGGCCGATCTGAAGGTACACCGCGGCCTGACCTGGATGGTCCCGGTCAGCCCCGATAGACGTTGCGGCTGTGCCCGAGCGCGACGACCACCACGAGGAGCACGTCGTCCTGCACCGTGTAGACGATGCGGTAGTCAGCGACTCGAACGCGGAGCCCGGGCCGGCCCTGCAGGCCGCGGGACGCGGGCGGTCGCGGGTCCTGCGCCAGCAGTGCGATGGCCCCCTGGAGCCGGTGGCGCACGGGGCGATCGAGCTTTCGTAGAGCCCAGACGGCAGCCGGTCGAAGCTCGATCCGGTAGGCGCTCACTCCCAGCCGAGGTCGGCCTTGACTTGCTCCCAGGGGATGTTCGGTCCTTCTTCGGCCATCGCGGCGTCGAAGGCCGCGACGTCCTCGGCGTCCTCGAGCGCGGCACTGAGCCGGTCGTAGTGCTCGGGGCTTACAAGGACCGCCGCGGGGCGCCCATAGCGCTCCAGGAAGACCGCCTCGGTACGGGCCAGCTCCACCGCCTCGGGCAGCTTCTCCCGAGCGGTACTCACGTTCATCGTCGCCATCCAAGTACCGTACAGCTCTCGTCAGAAGTTGTACAAACAACCTGCCTGCTCTCGGCCGGCCAACCGGATTCTGATCGCCAGGCACCTGGCGAGCGCCCTGTCGGACCACCGTGGGTCTTCGAGCCGCCGAGCAAGCCATCCCGGCCACGACAGTCGCCGAAAGACGCGATCATGCGGACCCCACCTGGCGTCGCGCGATGTGGCCCTTGAGTGTCGTTGACAATGCCCAGGACCGCGGGTGAGGTCGGTTCCGAGAGCGATCGGCTGGCTGCCGCGCGGCGATCGCGGTAGCCGCGGTTGCTGGCCTGACCCGGCAGGCCGAGGTCATGGCTCGAAGCGGTACCCGAGTCCGGGCTCAGTGATCAGGTGAACCGGCGAGGACGGTTCGGGTTCGAGTTTGCGCCGTAGCTGCGCCATGTAGACGCGGAGGTAGTTGCTCTCGGTCTGATAGGCCGGGCCCCACACCTCGTGCAGGAGGTGCTTCTGCCCGACGAGACGTCCCGGGGAGCGAACGAGCACCTCGAGCAGGTGCCACTCCGTCGGGGTCAGGCGGATCTCCCCGTCGCCGCTGGTGACCCTACGCGCACCGAGGTCGACCGTGAAGTGCTCGGTGACGACGACGGGCACGTCGGCGTTGGCGGGTGCACCTCGCCGCACGGCTGCGCGCAGGCGCGCAAGCAGCTCGTCCATGCCGAAAGGCTTGGTCACGTAGTCGTCGGCCCCGGCGTCCAGGGCGGCGACCTTCTCGGTCTGGTCTTCCCGGGCCGACAGGACGAGCACGGGTACGCGGGTCCAGCCGCGCAGGCCGTGCAGGACCTCGATGCCGTCGAGATCGGGTAAGCCGAGGTCAAGGACCACCACGTCGGGACGTCCACTGCTGGCGAGGGCGAGCGCCGACGCGCCGGTGAGCGCAACGTCGACGTCGTACCCGCGGGCCTTGAGGTTGATCGACAACGCCCGGACGAGCGCGCGGTCGTCGTCGACCAGCAACACGCGCGTCACGTCGGCAGCACCACCGTCATCGTCAGGCCGCCGCCGGGGGTGACGCCCGGGCGGAGCTCGCCGCCCATCGCCTCGAGGAACCCGCGCACGACCTGCAGGCCCAGGCCGACCCCGCCGCTGGTGCGGTCCCCCCCGAACGGTGGGGGCGCCTCCGCCATGCCCGGTCCGTGGTCGATCACCTCCAGCCGCGAGGGGGCGCCGCGCACGAACACGGCGCCCGAACCGTGCCGGAGGGCGTTGTCGACGAGGTTCGCCAGGACCCGGTCGAGCAGCCCGGCGTCGGTCAGGACGGGCGGCAGGGTGTCCGGGACGTCGACGTGGACGCGCTCGCGACCCGGGAGGCCGGTCAGGGCCCGGGCGACGACCTCGTCCAGGCCGACCAGGGCAGGCCGGACCGATAGGGCGCCCGCCTGCAGGCGTGAGGCGTCGAGCAGGTTGCTGACCAGGCTCTGGAGCCGGTCCGTGGCGTCCTCGATCGTCTCCAGGAGCTCTTCGATCTCCTCGGCGGTCCAGGTGACATCGGTCTGCCGCAGCGACGAGACAGCCGCTTTCGCGCCGGCCAGGGGAGTGCGGAGGTCGTGCCCGACGGCCGCGAGAAGAGCCGTCCTGAGACGATCGACGGCCTCGGCCTGCGCGGCCTGCTCAGCGAGGCGCCGGCCTTCCAGCGCGGTGGCTGCGGCCTCTGCGAACGCCGCGAGCACCCGTCGGTCCTGGGCGAACAACTGCGGGCCTCGGACCACAAGGGTCGCCCCCGCACCTGCGGGCACGAGCTGTTCGGTGTCGCCAACCGCCGGCTCGCCGACGCTCGCGTACGGCAGCGCCTGCCCGTCGGCGGTGTGCAGCATCGCGACGTAGGAGGCGTCGAAGGCGCTGCGGACCTGCCCGAGGAGCCCGGGGAGGGTTGACTGCTCCCCGAGGGTCGAGCCGGCCACGGACGACAGGGCCTGGGCCTCGGCCTCCGCCCGGGCGGCCTCCACGGTCCGTCGGGCGGCGACGTCGACGACGGCGCTGACCGCGACGGCCACGGCCAGGTACACGCCCAGCACGAGCAGGTCCTGGGGGCGCTCGACGGTGAGCTGGTGGATCGGTTGGGTGAAGAAGTAGTTCAGCAGCAGGCCACCACCGACCGCGGCGGGCCCCGCCGGGCGCAGCCCACCGACGAGCGCGACGGCGACGACAAGCAGCAAGGTCAGCAGGACCGGCGTCGCGTAGCTCAGCTCCTGGCGGTGCGCGACGAGGACCGCCGTCAACAGCGGTAGCCCGCCGGCGCCCAGGGCCGCGCCCACCCACAGCCGACGGACCGGCAGACCGCGGAGCGAACGGGAGGGCATCCCGTCAGTTTCCCAGCAAACCCGGGCGCCACCACCCATCTCGGCTCGCGCCGCGTATGCAACACGTCAAGGAGAAGGCCGGCGGCGTCAAGAACGCGTCAAGGGCCTGCTCGATGGCCGAGCTCGGCCTGACGCTGGCTGTGCAGCCGCACCTGGCGGGTGCGGCGACAGGAGGTGGACGAGCATGGGTCACAGCCGCCAGCGAGTCCGCACCTCCACCAGCTGCGCCGTGGTGCTCGCGACGTGCGCAACGCCCGGACTTGGGCTGGCGCTGTCGGTCGTCAGGGACGGCAGCGTCGACTACCTGCGGCTGCAGAGCCGGCTCGACCCGGGCCACGCGATGCTCCTACCCGCAGGGGCCCGTGCACCGGTGTGCGGGTTCGCCACGTTCAGCCGACTCGGGCGCCTGCACGCCCGGCACTGGGCGCTGGTCTGGGGCCCCGGGGCCCCACGTGCCGCGCCGGTCAGCTTCAGCTCTGGTGATCTCAGGTTCCGCCAAGAGGCGACCAGCGCAGCTGTCGACCTCGGCTCGGTATGGGTAGCGACCGCCGAGGGTGCCTTTCGAAACGCCACCGTCGACCCGGGCGGTCCTACCGAGCAATGGCTCGCCCTGGCGCCGTCCTGGTGAGCACCCCCCTGGCGCGGAGCGGCGTCTGGTGAGCACCTCCCGTGACATCGTGAAGCGCCTGTTCATCGGTAGGGCGCTTGCCAGCAACCGCCTCGGCGACACCCTGCTGTCGAAGAAGATCGCCCTGCCGGTGTTCTGCTCCGACCCGATCAGCTCGGTGGCCTACGCGACCGAGCAGATACTGCTGGTCCTGGGAGCCGCGGGCGCCGCGTCCTTCCTCGGCCTTGCAGCGCCGATCGCCGCGGCGGTCGCGCTGTTGTTGGCTGTCGTGGTCGCCTCCTACCGGCAGACCTGCTTCGCCTATCCGAGCGGCGGCGGGGCGTACGTCGTCAGCAAGGAGAACCTCGGCCGGACAGCCAGTCTCACCGCGGCCGCCGCGCTGCTCGTCGACTACGTGATGACGGTCGCCGTATCGGTCGTGTCCGGGGTCGTCGCCGTGACCTCAGCGGTGCCGTCGCTCGCCGCGCACGCCGTCGTACTTTCCGTCGGGTTCGTGATCCTGCTGGCCGTAGTGAACCTGCGCGGAGTGAAGGAGTCCGGCGCGGCGTTCGCACTTCCTACCTACGCCTTCGTCCTGCTGACCTTCCTGCTGCTGGGAAGCGGTGTGTACCGGGCGCTGACCAGCGGCATTCCCGACGCCCAGAGCGCGCACCTGCAGTTCGTGCACACCGCCAAGGTCGGCGGCGTGTTCACGCTCCTGCTGTGCCTGCGCGCGTTCGCGAGCGGCTGCACGGCGCTGACCGGCGTCGAGGCGATCAGCAACGGCGTCCCGGCGTTCAAGAAACCCAAGAGCAGGAACGCCGCCGCGACCCTCACGATCATGGGCGCTCTGGCGATCAGCATGTTCAGCGGCATCACGGCGCTGGCGATCGCGACACATGCCCGCGCCTATTCCGATGGCAACCCGTCCGTGATCAGTCAGATCGCCGAGAGTGTCTGGGGGCGCACCTTCCTGTACTACGCGTTCCAGGCAGCGACCGCCGCGATTCTCGTGCTCGCCGCGAACACCGCCTTCAACGGCTTCCCAACCCTCGCCTCGATCCTCGCGCACGATCGGTTCCTGCCCCGACAGCTCCACAACCGCGGCGACCGACTCGTTTTCAGCAATGGGGTCCTGCTGCTCGCCGGTATCGCTGGCGCGCTGATCATCGGGTTCAACGCCAACATCGACAAGTTGATCCAGCTCTACATCGTCGGGGTGTTCACCTCGTTCACGCTCTCGCAGTACGGCATGGTCAGGCACTGGAACACCGAACTCGGCAGGACCGACGACGCCAAGCGCCGCTCCTCGATCCGGCGCTCGCAGACGATCAATGCGACCGGCGCGATCGTCACCAGCGTCGTGCTGGTCATCGTCGTCCGCTACAAGTTCTTCGGCGGCGCCTACCTAGCCATCAGCGCGATGATCGTCTTGTTCTTCCTCATGCGCAGCATCCGCCGGCACTACGACAACGTGGCCATGGAGCTGGCTCCTGACGCCTCCGGGGTCGTGCTCCCGAGTCGCAACCACGCCATCGTCCTGGTCTCCAAGCTGCACAACCCCACGCTGCGGGCGCTCGCCTACGCCAAAGCCAGCCGGCCGAGCCGCCTCACCGCACTCACCGTCTCCCTCGACGCGGAGGACACCGACGCGCTGGTCACCGAATGGGACTCCCGCGGCATCGGCATCCCGCTCACAGTGATCGACTCGCCCTACCGCGAAGTCACCCGACCTGTCCTGGACTACATCCGGCGTCTCAAGCGCGACAGCCCCCGCGACGTGGTTACCGTCTTCATCCCCGAGTACGTCGTCGGCCACTGGTGGGAACAGCTCCTGCACAACCAGAGCGCTCTACGGCTCAAGGGACGGCTGCTCTACCAGCCCGGCGTCATGGTCACGTCCGTGCCCTACCAGCTCCGCTCGTCGACCGAGGCGCCTGCCGGGTCCCGCTGAGGCCCCCGCGCTCCGCTGGCCACCCGGCGCGGCTCCAGGCCGGCCCGGCTCCTGGAACTGGCGGCTCACTCCCTAAAGGCGAGCACACCGTTGCGGCGCTCCCTCAAGCTCCTGCTGTGAGACCTACCCTGGGGTTTGAGCGGAGCGGGTGACCGGGATCGAACCGGCACGAACAGTGTGGAAGATGTTGCCATTCTGGTGCATCGTCGCAGTTCAGAGGCATGATCAAGGCAGCAGCGCGCCACTGTACGGGCCAGCACTGCCGCCAACCCGTCGACGGCTAGGTAGGCGATGAGTTTCACCCACCTTCTGAGTCTGCCTTGAAGTCACGCAAGCACCCACGAACGGAGCCCCCGTGCCACGGACCAACCTGTCGATGTCGATATCGGCGGACGGCTACGTCGCCGGCCCGCAGCAGAGCGAGGACCACCCGCTCGGGATCGGCGGCGAGTTGTTGCACGAATGGCACCTCGGACCTACCAAGGTCCACCCAGTGAACCAGCAGGTGATCGCGGAAATGCTCGACGACATGGGCGCGACCATCATGGGCCGCAATATGTTTTGCCCCGTCCGCGGTGACTGGGGCGACTCGGACTGGACGGGGTGGTGGGGCGACGAACCTCCGTACCGCTGCCCGGTGTTCGTCCTGACCCATCATGCGCGGGAACCGATCCCACTTGGCGGCGGTACCACGTTCCACTTCGTCACCGACGGCATCGAGTCCGCCTACTCTCAGGCGCGAGAGGTCGCCGGGGATCGTCCAATCAGCATCGCGGGCGGTGCGTCGTGCGGCCGTCAGGCAATCAACGCCGGCCTCGTCGACGAGATCGACCTGCAGGTGAACCCGGTCATCCTCGGGTCGGGAGAGCGGTTGTTCGACGGTCTGGACGCGGGCACTCCCCGCCTCGAACTGGAGCGCGTGCTGGAAGCGCCTGGCGTAGCCCATCTGCGGTACCGCGTGCTGCGGTGAGGGCGCCCCGGGGTCTCGCGAGAGCGACGCCAGAGTCTTCGATCGGGCCACGACTACGACGTTGGCGTAGGCCTCGCGCGATGGCCGACGCTGCGGGGATAACCGGCCTTCTTCGCTGTCTCGGGCAGGCGCTGTCGTACATCGCGCCCGCCCAGGCGGGACGTGCCGCAACTGATGCTCTGTTGCCGTCAGGCCCGATGGGGTTGACTTTGAGCGAGGTGCAGGTAGACGAATGGGATGGCGTCGCCGTCGAGGGTGTAACGGTCGTGCTCGACAAATCCATATACGCGAGCGAAAGCCAGGCTTTCGGTGTTCGAGGCGAGCACGACTGTCTCGATACGCCGGGCACCCAGCGCCCGGGCTTGCGCCAGTTCGGCATGGAGGTAGGTCGAGCCGTAACCGTTGCGCCGGTATTCGGGAAGTATCCGAACAATCACCGTGACCGCGGCGTCAGGCTTCCGCGGCGGCCGGACAGTCGCGTTGCCGACCGCCTGATCATTGGCAAGTGCCAACGTGAGGCGGTGGCGAGTCGAAAGCTCAGCGATGTCGTGGGCCGACAACGGGTCGGTAGGGATGATTCGGTTGTGGATCGTGCGCCAGTCTTCGAGGTTGGGACCGGTCGCGACCACGATGTCCAGGGTCACGTGGCAAGTGTGCATCACCGGGCCGACATGACGACGCTGCGCCTCCCCGGAGGGCTCGCTCACATCTGAACCAGCCTTGCGACGACGGCGTAAGAAGGTAAATCTGTTTCGCGAGATGGAGATCCGGCTACTAATCCGCCGAGGGGCCTACGACACACTCACCGCGTGAAGATTGGCCTCGCAGGACCGCAGGACCTGGCGCACCTGGCTTATCTGCTGTGGCTGCGCGCGGCACCCCCCGAGCAGGCGCAGCAATCCGTGGACTCCTTCGCGGCTGACCTTGCCGCCTGGTGGGCCGACCACGATGACACGCATCTGGCCTTCGTCGCTCGCCTGGCAACTTGCGGCGTCGTCGGGATGGCGTGGCTCGCGCTGGTCCCGAGGGTGCCGAGGCCGGGCGTGACAACTCGCTGCTCGGGGGACATCCAAAGCGTCTTCCTCGTGCCGGAACAGCGCGGGAAGCGCATCGGCTCGGAACTCATCCGGGCCGCGACGGAGCACGCTTGGGGTCTTGGGGCGGGTCGTGTAACGGTTCACTCGGGCCGGAAGGCCGTACCTGTCTCCGAGAGGCTCGGTTTCGAGTCGTCCCGTCAACTGCTTCAGACGCTAGCGGAGTAAGTGCTCGTCGCCGAGAAGATCCGGCCCCACCGTTCGCCGGGTTCGGCATTACATTCCGTGTCATGGGCAGCGTGCACGTCGTCACCTCACCGCTCACCCTGGCCCGCGAGCTTTTTCGCTACGGAGAACCGGCCCTCGCAGAGCGCGCCTTCGCTCTCTTACCTGCGGAAGTGGCGCAGATAGGCAGTCGCGTCGCGGACTTGCGTATGACTGGCGCGAGTGAACGCATTTGGCCGGGCGGGCCGCGCAACGCGGCTCTGCTGCTGGGTGTCATTGAGCATCTCGACGGGGCGGCTCGACCGTGTAGCCGGTCGCGCCGCCTACCCGAGAAGGCGCTCCCTGAACACCTTCAGGCAACCGAGGCCGAACGCTGGGCGGCTAGCGTTCCGGTGAGCCGCGCCTTGGACGAGAGGCTCCACGGAACCAACAGGTAGGTGCTTGTTGTGCTGAGAGCAGGCGCTACACGACGTCGAAGGGCATGCGGAAGGCGGCCCCGTGTCATCCTGAGCCAGGCGCAGGTCAGGCTCCCCGGCACCCAACCAGCCGCCTGTCGGCGCGCCCGGAGAAAGGGGACTGTTATGCGCCGCTTTCAGCTTTTTGTAGCCTTCTACTTTGGTTGCCTGCTGTCCAACTTTGTAGTTGCCAGCTACGTAATCTGGCTATTTCTTAGCCGTGGCTACGACGGGTACGGGTACAGCCTCGCTGCTATGGAGCTGGCTGCACTTGTCGCGGTTGTTGCCACGCGAAAGCGGAGCTTGGCGAAGTGGCGGCGGCAGTTCGCGTGATCCGCCGAGAGCCGCAGCTCAGCGGCGGGTCGCTGACGTTCACGCTGCTTGGTGGCCGCCGGGTGGAGAAGGCAGCATTGGCATGGGCCAACGGGGAGTAGCTGCAGTGATCGACAGACCTCCCTTGAAGTCGGGCCGCGTGAGCACGCGCTACACGAGGTCGTCGGCGGCCGGGTTCGGCACGGCGAGGCAGCGAAAAAGCGGCCCTTCCCTGCACCTCAGACCCGGCCGACACTATGGCCGTATGGATGACCGCTTGCACCTCCGCCTCGTGCCCCTCGACCTGCACAACTGGCGTGCGTCGCTGGCTGTGGAGGTCTTGGCCGATCAACTCCGTTTCGTCGCTGGCTACCAGCCCGTTGCTCTCGTCATCCTTGCCAAGGCGTACGTGCGGCCCGGCGACCTTGATTGGGAGCCGCTCGCTCTGATCACTAAGGGTTCCGTCGTCGGAGTCGTTGCGCTGGCGCATTCGCCCACGCGGACAGAGCTGCTCCACCTAGCCATAGATGCGGATACCCAGGGGCGCGGCCTTGGGTCAGCGGCATGGCACTCGTCCTGGCTCACATCTCTCAAACTCGTCCGGATTGTGAGGAGGTCTCGCTGACCGTCCACCCCGAAAACGAACGTGGACAGCGTCTCTACCGGCGTTCCGGTTTTCTGCCGAACGGGCAAGTGCGCGACGGCGAGCCGGTATGGCTGCTGAACATCCAGCGCGACGGGAGGCCCTCCGGCACCGGTGAAGGGTAGTGCCGCTACTTGATGTCGCCCCCGTATTGCTCGCGGAAGCGGCTACAAGCCGCTCTTCACTTTTGTCCGACGTCCAGGAACCGGATGAGCCGCCGAGCACGTCGACGTGGCTGGCCCCGTTGCCGGCTGCCTTCACTCTCACACGAGCCCGCGAGCTGGGCACCCCCGCGCGAGCCCTTTACGCCCTGCGGGACGCGGGCCTGATTGAGGCCCTCGGTCGGGGGCTATACGCCCGCCGACGTGATCCTGCAGATCTCACCTTGTTGGCTGCAGCGATCCGGGCACCCCGGGCCACAATGTGCCTGCGCTCGGCGTTGGCTCGGCATGGCTGATCGACGACATCCCGATGACGTACGACCTTGCCCTTCCGCGCGGGACGCGCCTGCCAGTTCAAGGAGCCGATCAGCTGGCACAAGTTCGCTCCCGAGACCTTCGACCTCGGCCGGGAGGCCCTGGATCTCGGGGCGTGGATCTCGATGGGGATCTACAACGCCGCATGCCCAAAACAGCTCGGTTCGTGCTCAAGGGAGGGGTGCTCCTCGCCGCCTTCGACGCCCGTCGCCCGACCCAGGACGTTGACCTCCATAGCGAGCACGTCAACGGCGACGTCGAGTCCGTCCTCGGGATGATCCGGAGCATCGCTGCGATCGATGTCGAGGACGGGCTCGTCTTCTCACCCGAGCAGGCGCGCGCAGAGGTGATCAGGGACGAGGAGCAGTACGCCGGCGTCCGGGTGACCCTTGCCTGTTCTCGTGCCCGCGCCGACGTCACCTTCCACGTCGATGTCAACGTTGGCGACCCGATCACGCCCGCGCCATAGCGCGTTGCCATCCCCCGGCTGCTCGAGGGAGAGCTGCACGTCCTTGGCTACCCCTTGCCATGGTCCACGCGGAGAAGATCGCCACGGCCCTAGCCGGAGGTGTGGCAAACACCCGCTGGCGGGACTTCGGTGACCTCTACATCCTGTCCCAGCGGCATGACGTCGACGGGGCTGAACTGGCAAGCGCCTTGGCAAGCGTGGCAAGCCGCCGCGAGATCGAGCTGAGGCCCCTCGCGGTCGTCCTGACCGGCTACGCCCAGCTCGCCCAGCCCCGGTACCACGCCTGGCGACGCAAGAACCGCCGCGATGAGATCCCGGAGCAGTTCGCCAAAGTGCTCATCCACGTCATCGCCTTCGCCGACCCCGCACTTGGTGGCCAGTCGCGCCGCTCATCTGGTGTGCGTCCGCCGTCAACGGGGAGTGACCGAAAGAGCCGGTCCGGCAGGCCTGCGCGGGCGGGGCGATCCATGGGTTCCGTGTGGGCTAGCCGTGGGCCAAGTAGCGGCGAGGAAGGGCCTGCGAGGGCTCGAGCGGTCAAGAACGTGCGTGCCAGAAGGGCCTCTGACCTGCAGTCTTAGTGGAGCGGGCGACCGTGATCAAACCGGCACCATCAGTTTGGAAGTCCGGCGAGAGGGGTCCGGAGCCATCCGCCGAAGTACATAACCGCAGCTCAAAGGCATGATCCCTTCCGGGCACGTCCGGCCGAATCCATGCCCGTGCCCGCCGATCGGGCACGCAGCGGGCACGGCCGGAGCGCGGGTTCGGATTCCGTTCTCGCGCTGGTCGCCAACAAGAGCCGGCACTACCGGTGGTCGTAAGGCAGACCCCAACCCACCTCAGCTCGTCGAGTGCTGCAGTCCACGCAGTGGATGCCGCTGCGACCGGACAGCGGCAGAAGCGGGTGTTCGGAGCGAGCACCGTCGCGCGAGCAGAACCGGTCTTCTGCACCCCTGCCCCGCCAGCGAAGTCCGCACGTTCGCTGCGGGGCGGGCGCTCTACGGACGAAACCTGTTGCCGCGGTCCGGCGACTCACCGCCGCCTACTTCAACAGCGCCACGTGCGCCTTCTGCGAGGTCACGGGCGGAAGTACGGCGGCGGCATCCACGAGTTGGAACCTCGCGAAGCCGAAACCCTGCCGATGCCCGCACCCGCTCTCGCCGATCCGGACCTGATCCTCGCCCTCGCCCTCGACCGATTGGTTCACGCAGTCAACATCGAGAAAGCACACTCGACGACGCCGATCAAGCCGTGCTCATCAACGGCCTCGGCTGGACCTGCGATCAAGTTCCTTTCGTGAGGTCGGCCTGGATCGATCTGGCCGCAGGCCGCAACAAGCGCGGCCAACGCGCCCCGCCTGAGAGTCGGCGCGGGCGAAGACGCCAGAACGTCAGCCCCGAGAGGTATACAAGGCGACAACGTCCTGGGAGGTCGCCTTGCTCCGCACTGTCCAGTTCTGGCGCATCGCCGAGCGAGACGGGACCGCCCTCCCGGTTGCCTTCCCCGGCGGTGCTGTCGTCCGCAAGTTGCAAGCAGCGGACAAGAAGAACAAAAACCGGTACCGGCTGTGCCCCGACGGAGTCGAGATCCTTAGCGAGGGACTCGAACTACGCCCTCATCCTCTGGTGGCCGTCTACCGGACCCGCCGAGATAACCTGCCGCGCCTGGACGACAACGGACGCATTGGGCGGCTTCCGCTCACCGGCACGCAGGCGCTCGCCGAACCGTCGTTCTTCGCCTTCCTGCCCCGCAACATCGTCGGCCTGCTGTTCAACAACGACGGTCCCCGCGCTGCTCGGCTCGCTGACTACCTCAACGCCAAGTTCAAATGCGACGTCTCACTCCAGCCCGTCTACCGGGAGGACCTCGCCGAGATTCTCGACGCCATGCGGATGACCGCCGTCGAACTGTCCGTCCCGTCCGCGCAGGTACCGATGCTCGGCGGCGGAGACGACTGGGTGGAGGTCCTCGACAACGCCAGCAACCTCATCGAAGACGGAATGATCAGCCTCAAGATGTCCATCGGGCGGGGCGGTGACGCAGCCGTCAAGGAAGCCAAGACGGCCCGTGTTCGCGAACTCGTCGACCGGCTCCGTGGCCGTAGCCCAGATCAGTTAGGGCACTTCAGCCGCGTGAAGGTTCACGGGACGCAGCCCGGCACCAAGAATCCGATCACGGTGGACCTGCTCAACCAGAAGTTCGTTGCCCAAGTCGAAGTGGACGCCGAAACCTTGTTCGACGCCGAGCGGGCCGCTCCCGCCGCGAGGGCAGTCATCGATGAACAATGGCGTACGAACCGCGACTTCCTCACCGCCAGCACCCCATCTGTGGACGGCGACGGCAGCGCGAGTCTTGTCGGAGAGTTCGTGGACACTCCGGAAGATGAGCAAGACGACAACCAGTAGAACGCCCGGCATCTACGGGCGACCTACCGGTCTGCGTCGCCTCACCTACACCTGGGTGAAGCACCCGGCAACTGACCTCCTCGCAGCGCTCGTTGTCGTGCCCTGGCTTCTTGTCCCCGGCTTCACCGACGCCAGGGCGTTCATCACCGATCTTGAACCGGCTACCAGACAAGCCGTCTTCCAGACCCTGACGACCCTGTCGGCCACGCTCGCCGGGTTCGTCCTCACCAGCGTCAGCATCCTCATCAACCTGATGCGAACGCCGCTGTCCGCCCTCGACAAGATCATGGCCAACGACGACAAGGCCCGAGTCGGCACCGTCTTCCTCGCCGCGCTACGCCCGCTCGCGGCAACGTTCGTCGCCGCGCTCATCGCCTTCCTCACCGACGTGGACAAGATGATCGGGAACCCGATAACTGAACTGATCGCGTTCGCCTGCCTCGCCGCGTCCCTGAGCGCCATCGCCCGCGTAGTCTGGGTCATGCGCAGGCTCCTCACTGTCACCAACACCGGAGCAGGCGGCTGACCGCAGAGCCGTACGGTGCAGCCGTTAGTCACGCGACCGCCCCAAGATCACACAAGACCCCGGCCTCCCTCGTCGCGAACCGGCACGCCTCGACGAGCCGACATCAGCCCCTCGAAACGCCCGCCCTGCGGCATAGCGGATGTTGTCCTGGCGGCCCTAGCCCCGCTGTTGCAGTAGCGGTCTGATCTTGGGGTCCGACACGGGCTCTGGAAGCGCGAAAGTGCCTGTCTTTGCTGGGATTCTTGCCTTGCTGAGGGACAAGAAGACTCAACGAGAGAGGCAC
>JAABUR0100001470.1_pt1 | contig 41988 bp, 39 predicted proteins | sample 5560091 | NCBI WGS metagenome assembly JAABUR01 (sample SAMN10711879, study PRJNA513375) | rock metagenome | isolation source: Antarctica rocks | place: Antarctica: Victoria Land, University Valley sud | reverse complement strand
CAATTAATATAGAGAGTTGTCGATATCTATATGAAGCTTTCAAGCTATAAGAATCAATCATCAAATCGCTTAGAAGCTTTGAATTGCCTTTCAGCTCGCGTAGACCTGATTTGACTTGACTCTCTTTCTATCTTCTCAATAGCAACAAAATCAGTGAATTGCTGTACTTTCACCTCTTTAGACTTCTTCTTTTGCTCTTTCTGAAGCTTTTTAGCCTTCAGCTTTTGCTTCTGAATTAGACGTCGTTGCTTCAATTTCTTCGCCCGTAGCTTCTTTTTTCGCTTCGCTTTCTTCTTTCGCTTCGTCTTCTTTTTTTCTCGTTTCATCTTTCTTTCAGCTATTAAACGCTGTTTCTCTAGCTTTCTAAGCTCTCTTTGTTTCTTTTCTTCCGTCTTTTGAATAGCAGCTTGCTGTTTCTCTTCGATTCTTTGAATTTGATGATCACGAGTCGCCTGAATCTTATTAGAACTAAAAAACACTCTCTTTGCCTCATCATTAATCTCTAAATCGTCAAATAAAGGCTTTTCACGTCGTCTGCGACTTCTCTCAATACGTACTATTCGTCGAAGATTTTCATTTTCTGCTTTCAGAAGAGCAACATCTGTAGTAAGCTTTTCAACCGTATTGTTCAACTTACGAGCTTGCGAACCAATTGCTTCTTCTACAACTGACTTCATTAATCATTAAATCTTTCTTCAATCAGCTTCTGACAATGCTGAAGAAGAAGAATGACTTCAAACAGGTCTAGCGTTCGATTTAATCTGCTTTATGACCTGTGACGAATTGAAAGACAGCAATTCTGTCTTTTCTCATTCACTTTTGATGTTGACAGACGTGAAAGCAGCTTGATATGCAGGTCAAAATAGGTCAAAGAAGTCTTTTTTCAATATTCGAGAAAGTTCTTAACTCTTAAAGATTCAGTCGTTCAGATTTTGCGAGTAGTAATTGATCAAAGGATTGAATAAGCTGACATTCAGAGATTGAAGACGATGCGTAGAATAAGAAGAATATAAAATCACAAGCATCTTGTTCTGCTCACACCAGTCAAGAAACTTCATGTTGATATGACTGTCATGCTCGTCAACGAATAGAAGGCGATAATCGCGTGAATTTCTGACTTTTGACCTTGTATTTCGGTCAAATACGATAGTGAGCCAAGAGTAAACCAATTCATCGTTAGTTCAGTCAGTAGCGAAGGAAGCAAAGAAGCAGAATTGCTCTTTGAAATCATATTCAGTAAGTCAGCTGTTCTGAATATTGCCTGATATCGCCTGATAAATAATCGAAGAAGGTATATGAGTCATATTCATGCAAATGATTGCAATCAAGGTAATTTATTCTCTATTGCCGTCTTGATCAGCACTCAGCAATTTGTCACTGTCAAGATGCTTTAAACTAAAGACTCTTTGAGTCTTTTGAAGAAGTTCAAGTAGAAAGCTCTTTTCGTTCATATTGTATGTGTTTGAAGAAAGAATCTTATATTCTTCGATTTTTTGCTTTACCTACCCTTATATTAGTATGAAACTAAACGTAATGAAGGCACTTACAAGGTCAAAATAAAGCTGATATTGATATGCATTATCGACTTTCTTTCGCTCTAGATCAGCGCCTTGTAGAAACTTTGACTGCAGTATATCTGAATGACGTCGAACGAACTCATAAGACCAGTTTTTGCCTGGCTGTTTTCCAGATATATTATACGCAAAAACGCGAATCATGACATTGAAAGAAGGTATATCACGCTCGATAAGCTTGTTGATATAGCGAATAAGCTCTTTTTCTTGTTGGTTCGAAAGAATTAATGTTGTTTGCTTGCTTTTCTTCACGAAGGTCGTTTTGCCCCTATGTCGTCGTGACAGCGTGCTTTGATTGATATTGAATTTCTTTACAGTTGCAATGTAGTTAGATGAGTCTTGCAAAGCTAGATCTGCAAGCGCTGCCTCAATTGAAGTCATATTGAATTTGTAATTGATTTTTGAAGAAAGATGAAAGTAGTAAAGTGAAATGTGCACGGGATTAAAACGTGCATCGGGCCGGAAATACTTCTACATTGAGGGAAGAAATATTGACAAGAATGTGAAAATGCTGAAAAACGCAGCAAAAATCACTTTCACATAAGCTGAGAACAACGCAATGCAATTCAATGACTCGAAATCTAAATTGATACACTTTGAAAGTCACAAGACGACACTCAATCAAATGATTATTCTACTCAATAACATGATCATAAAATCAAAAACATGCGTATGATGACTAGAAGTCTGACTGAATCAAAAGCTCAACTTCAAAGTTCATGTGCAAACGAAAATCGCGACAGTCACAAGAATGTTACACTCGTTGTTTAGATTAATGAATAGTGAGTGAAAACTAAATGTCAAATCAGAAAAGCAGTTATATCTGACATGCATCACATCTATTAGCGATTATGACGTTGAAATATGATGAAATAATCAAAAAAGCTACTTAGTCAAATTTTGCAAACTGCAAAACGTTGCATTACGAAAAATTCTGAGTGTGTTTTGAACATCATCGATAGATGCTATGCAAATAGAAGTTGAAATCTCGTCGATGAAGATGCAATTAGATCAAAAGTGCAAGAACTATGCAATTTGAATAGTTGAATTATTGAAAAAACATTTTATCAGAAAAAGAACATTTATTTTGTACTCATCTTAATACTCTATCGAATTGAATCTAGATCTGAATGCATTGAAATATCTGAACTGAAACAAGATGAAGTTGAATTTATCTTGAAAAGTCAAGAAGTGCAAAGACAGACTCACGCAGATATATCGAATATTAAACAAAGTGCAAAAAACACTAAATTCAATACAGAAAACTAAAATATCTCACTTTAAGAAATCATGAGATCAAGAAATCGAATATCTGACGAAACTGCAAATTGAATTTGCAAAAAGCGAAACTCGCGAAACGATCAATATGCACTATAGAGAATTAGAAAGAATTATCAAAAAGGCGAAGAACATAGTGATGTATATTGATGCATTGCAAATTTGAAAAAAGATAGCAGAGATTGAAACAGAAATCGAAATGACAGTGATATTCATGCATGAGCTTGTCAGATGCAGCAAAGCGACAAGCGTTTCAGACAAAATTATCATAATGAAAGCGAAACTGCAAGCTATTAGCGATGCAATCGCAATGTGCAGCGAAAAAGCATTCAAAAACAGCGAAATTTGAGTGTACATGAACAGTCAAATGACTTTGCAAAGACTAAATGCAAAGAGCAACATCAATGCGAAGTTATTCAATGACATACGACAAAACTTGATCAATTTACGTCAGAATCAGTGTCAAATTTGCATACAGTGAATATCAAGTTGCAAAAGCATTATTGAGAACGAAAAAGCAGATCAATTGATCAAAGACGCTGCTCAAGAATTATCAGTCATCAACAACATGAAAGCAATCATTATAAGCTTTATCAAAAAGCAAATTTGCAAAGAGACGAAATTACAATGGTTAAATGTTTGAAAAAGCAGCATCAAGAAGGGAAATCAGTATCAAAAGCACATATCGAACGTGAATTTAAGTCAGAAACCACTAAAAGAGCTTAGAAAAATCGATAAACTAACGTTTTTAATCTTTATTCAGTTGAAAATGAGATACGACTATTTCAAGAGCTATCTGCATCGAGTATCAGAGAATAATTTGAACAAATGTTATGAAATATGCAATGCAAGTCAAACGTCAGAGCATTTACTACTAAATTGCAAGCATTATAAATCAGAGCAGATAAAGCTTAAGAAAAAGACTCAGCTTAAAAACACAGACATCATATTAACGCTGTTCATCACCAAAATCGAAAGAATTGCAACATTAAAGTATTTGAAAAATACTTGAATTGCAACGAGAAAATGACTATTAGAAACGAAAGAGTAGAAAGCGAAGAGTGCAAAGAAACGAAGAAAAACAAGAGTATGATTGCAAGAGTTTGAGCGAAAGCGCTTGTATGTGCAAACTATCGATGTCATTAATCAATGAAAAGATATAAAGCAGCGACTTTGATCAGATTACATGTAACTTAGCATACACACAGCGTCTAGACAATGTCATAGTCATAGACTGCATGCACTTAATGAAGAAAAAAAAAACAGTCACTGCAAAGACACGACTCAGCTTTTGCGCACATACACATCAATGCAACGCAGTAAATCGATCGATTTTTCGATTTTCTGATCAATTTACATGCGTCGCAAATACAGTCATTGCGAAGACACAACTCAGCTTTTGCGCATCTACATGCTTGCATGATGCAGCAAATCGATCGGTTTTTCGCTTTATCAGATCGATTTACATGCATCGCAATCACATACACTGCGAAGACACGAAACAGTCTTTGCTCATATACACAGAACGACAGCAACGTCTTTGTGCATGCGCTGCAACTCATATACATCACACACATACACATTGCGAAGGCATGATTCAGCTTTTGCACATCTACACGCTTGCGTGATGCAGTAAATCGATCGATTTTTCGATTTTCTGATCGATTTACATGCGTCGCAAATATATAGATTAAAGCTCATTTAATTTGTTCAGCTGAGTAATCATACAGCAAACTCGAAAGCTTACGTCGAAGTGATCAGCTTTCATCTACATAGATCAAAGCTCATTTAGCTCGCTTAACTGAATAATCATACAGACAAGTTGAAAACTCACATTAAAGTGATCAGCTTTCACAATTTTAAATTGTTTATGTGATCACTTGATCATATAAACAGTTCACATGCTCATATGTGCAAACTATCGATGTGATTGATTAATGAAAAGATATACAGCAGCGATTATAGCTAGATTACATGTAATTTAGAGTACACACAGCGTCTAAATAGTGTCATAGTCATAGATTGCATGCACTTAATGAAGAAATAAAAATAATAATGAAAAAACAGCGTCTAAACAGTGTTATAGTCATAGACTGCATGCACTTAATGAAGAAATAAAAAAAAAATCGCAGAAGACGCAGATTTCGCAAACGTCGCAAGTCATGCAAAATTCGCAAAAATCAACGCAGAAGCTCACATATGCACAAAAAGCAGCTCAAGTCACAGATGCAAATGCAAATGCAAATGCAAATGCAAATGCAAGTGCAGATGAATGAAATCTAATTATCAAGAAATTCTCATCAAAATCACAAGAAATACAGTATTGTGAAAGAAGATTCATTGTCAATCTCAAAAATGAGAACTGAACTTTAAAGATGATGAAAATGCGAGATTCGATAAATAACACATTAAAAAAGACGAAAATCGATCTAATAGTTATCACGATAGTCAAAACGCTAAAGAAAAACAACATTACTCTGATGATCTTGAAAAAATACATTGCAGACATTTTACTAGCATAAAAAGCAATATGAAAGTATGTTTTTGATGTTAAAAGCATTAAAAAAGACGAGAAATGACACAAAATAGTCATACACAGTCTGAAAATCGAAATCTTTAACACGAAAACTGAAATGAAAAATCTAAAAACTGAGTTAGAATCATACAATCTCAAATTGAAATTAATAATCAATTTTATATGATTAATAATAATAATAAATTCATACATTCTTGTGACATCGATTAGATCGATTCATGAGAAACTCTATGCTATCTGTATCGAGTGAACAAAACTCTCTGAGGTAGAAAATCACTCGCAGTCTACACAGCTGCTTCACGCAGTCGAAACAGTGAGTTTTGAGACTATGTATCAAATTTGTTCGCGTTGATTGCACGTTAGAGAACGAGTGTTCTAGTCACTCTAAATTGCTTCAAGAGCTTCATTTTCATCATTATCTTCGCTACTGCTCTGAAACTCTTCGTGATGACGACGATTATTTGATAGTTTGAGAAGTCAGCATCTTGTAGCATTCTTGATCGCAGATGCGATCAGTTCGAGCAGTGCATGAGTACATGCTTCGTCGTCTGATGACTTCATTCGCAGTCGCATCGCGAGCTATTCGTGCCTGAAATGTTTCTAGAGTGCAAATAAGCATTCAGATCTATGCGTTCAATTCTGATGTGCATTGCAAGAATGCTTTCTGCTTTCTGAAAATCATCACGCATCTTTATCGTCTTATTGCTCAGATGCAATCTTTGTGCTGAGATTGCGTTGACATCTGCGACGCGTTCTCTGTACTTTTCTCATCGTTGATTTCATTGATCTTTGTGATACTGCGTTATTGCGATGTTATCGCTTGTTGAAATCGTTGTGAAGAAGAAGATGTATCGTCTGCGTCTCGACTGTATCTTCGCATCTTCTTGAATGAAGACATTCAGAAGTGCTATTTTCTTGATGACGAGTGAGCGAGAAATGACGCAATTAACTCTCGTCAAACGAGTGTGTATTAGTTTGCATGCTTGTCTGATTTCTTGCGTTCAATCGTTGACTCGACTGTGTAGCATGATCTTGTTCTGTAGCATATTCAGATGAACATGTAGCGAACTCATGTATATTTCTGCCTCTAGAGTTTCAATGTTTACTCTTTTGAACGTTTCTGCTACATGATGCAGAGTCTGATTCTGAAGTGTTTCTAGTCTGCATTCTTTGCTCAACAGTTCATCTTTCTTGTCGCGCTGATGTCAGACTGATGCTTCAAATGCAATTTCTGATCTCACTACTGCTGAGTATACTTGTCTCGTTTTTGTGAAGATAGCTTCTCATGTGAAGACTTTGAGACGACTAAGTGTCAGCATTCTTGTGACGTGATTCGTCTCTATTTGTTGAAAATGCGCGTCTCATTGCAGTTTCATGTTCAGTTGCATCTCTAGAACTCGTACGTCTGATTTTAATTTGATAACTGAGCTTTCTATTTGTATGCTAGTCATCATGTCGAATCTCTTCGATTTTCTAGTGAAATGCGTGAGCTCGTACTTTTCTGATGCGAACGTTGCGTCATGAGTGCGAGCTCATTTCGCGCAGACGTCGTGTGCTTTGCTCAGTGTTCTGCAGATTTCTTCAGTGAATCTGTCGTAGACTAGAATGTTAATATCGTCTATGAAGTCAAGCACTTCGATTTTAATTCTCAGTGCTTCGCATTTTTCAATTAGACTTGCGTTGAAGAATAGAAAGAGAATCGATGAAAAGAGAAATCTCTGCAATATGCTTGCATTTATCTCGCGCATGTCGCTCGTTTGTTCATCGAATATTAGCGATGTCTCTCGATTCTTTAGAAAGCTGCGTGTTCATTCGATTATGTAGCTTGACATTCTTTTCATTTTCAGCATGTGCAGAAGTCTGACGTGTGAGACTTCATTAAACGCTTTGACGACGTCTAAGCTTAGCATGAAGATCACATATTTGATTTCACAGTCTCACACTGTGTGAACTTGATCTACTAGTAGATCTAACGTCAAGATCACGAATCACTTGCGTCTCGCTCTCATTTGAGCATTTGATAGCATGCAATGAGTCTCGACTATGTCACTCAGTCTTTTGATCATGATTGACTTCAGCGCTTTGCTCATAATATTGAGCAAAGTAATGAGTCGATACGTCTTTGAATTGATATAGTCACTTTTCTTCGATTTGCGTAGTACTATTGTCTGAGTCTTTTTGAACTGCTTCGAATGATACTTGTGTATTACGCATGCGTTGAATAAACTCGTCAGTACTGAGATCAGTTCTGCAAGACTCGCTTGAAGCGCTCTGTTTGAAATATCTGAAGCACTCGACGCTTTGTCTACTTTTACTCGTTTGATTGTCTGCTTTACTTCATCTTCTGTGATGCGTGAATTGAATGAGACTGTCAGAGATATGAATGATTCTGCAATGTCGCTGACATTTGTCTATCGAAAATATGTTGTATACGTTGCATGCAATATACATAGAGCACGATCTCTATGCTAGTTTTCTTCTTAGGCTTGAGAGATTACTCAGAGAGTTTTCTTGCGACAGATTCACAGTTCAAGACGAACGAAATCTCTCACTGCTCAGATTTCGACAGTTTACTTCTTAAGCATGAGTTGCAGACGTATTGCAGTCGATTTCTTCTTTAATCACATTGACACACGCTACTGTTCTCTCGAGCTATACAGACGATGTCTTTGACTAGAGATTGATTCTATCATCAAGACATTTGAGAGTCAGAGCTCAGTGAAGAAGTGAAATTCTCGAGATTGACAGTCGTCGTCATTGTATATCACGTCTCGCAGACGCTCGCTTTGCTTGTAAGACGTGCAACTCATCTGTTTCGCGTTATCTGTAGAGATCTTTCTCGTGCAGATCGATCATGTCTTGCAGAGATGTTCATATGCTACACTTTTAATCAGGCAGCGTAGTTTGATCATTCTCTACTAACTCGCTTGTGTTTCTCTTCTCTTAACAAAGTCTTCTCGTCAGCGTATCGCTCACGTATAGAATGTCTGTGTCTGAACGTCTGTTAAACAATATTAACGAGATTCTCGAGTTTGCTCATGTCGAACTTAACGAGTCTCGTGAGTTGCTCATGTCGTAGTAACAGGCACGCAGTCTTAACAAGATCTATACGTAGTTAGCACGTAAATCTAAAGAATGTTCATGATTCAAGTTCTTTCTGCTAATTACTCTCAACAGATCAAACGCGAGAATGTTCTGTCTCAGTTCTCGTTGTCACGATGACAAGATACTGAATCGAATGATTTTCATAAGCGATTTTCCTCGTAGTTCTGCGTTCTATTTGACTTTCTCATCTGCGTGCAGATTGCTTGTAGCATGCGCATTAAGACTATTAAAGTCTGCGCGATCGCGAAAACTCTGCACGCGATCAACGCACAGCGCTTCATCATCACGCAGCGTCTCGATGTCATTCAAACTTTTTTTATATGATTATTGAAGAGCGAAAATTGATCACGAAATAAACATGCATTGATGATCTTAGCATTTAAAATCGAAGCAAAAGTGCAAAGACATCTGAAAAAACGACTTTTAACTACGAGATCAACACATCAAACAGTCGAATATTAAGAATATCGATTAAATGATTAATGTCAAAAATGTCAAACATTTGAGCATTTGCAAAATAAATGCAACAAATCATCAAGATGCTTGTACTGCGAGCGAAATCATCAGATCTGAAATCATAAATGTCAAATTTTTTTTTCTTCATTAAGTGCATGCAGTCTATGACTATGACATTGTCTAGATGCTATGTGTATGCTAAGTTACATGTAATCTGATCAAAGTCGCTGCTTTATATTTTTTCATTAATCAATCACATTGATAGTTTGTACAAACAAGCACTTTCAATCAAACAACTTCTTTCTTTCATGCTTTCATTTTCTCATTTCTTTGTGTTCTTTTCACTTTATTCTTTCGTTTTTAATAGTCATTTTGTTGTTGTAATTCAAGTACTTTTCAAGTACTTCAGCATTGTGATTCTTTCAATCTTAATGATAAACAACATTAATATAGTGTTCATGTTTTTGAACTGTGCTTTTGCTTTAAGTTGTAACTGTTCTGCTTTATAATGTTTGCAGTTTAATAGTAAGTGCTTCAACGTTTGTCTCATCTTGCATATTTCATAGTATTTATTCAAATTATTCTCTGATAATCGATGCAAATAGCTTTTAAAATAGTCATGTTTCATTTTTAGCTGTATAAACGTTGAAAACGTCAGTCTGTTTATTTTTCAAAGCTTCTTTAATGATCTATTGAAAATATGTTGCATACGTTGCATGCAACATACATAAAACACGATCTTTATGCTGATTTTTCCCTTAGCAAGAAGTAGTCTCTTGCAGCAAATTCACAGTTCAAAATGAATGAAATCTTTTACTGCTCAGATTTTGACAGTTTACTTCTTAAGCATGAGTTGCAGACATTTCATCTGCAATATGCATGTGTATTGCAGTCGATTTCTTCTTTAATCACATTGATATACATTATTGTTCTCTTGAGTTATACAAATGATGTTTTTAACTAGAAATTGATTTTATCATCAAGATATTCAAGAGTTAGAACTCAATGAAGAAATGAGATTCTTAAGATCAACAATCATTGTCATTGTATATCATGCTTCGCAGATGCTCACTTCACTTGTAAAATGTACAACTCATTTATTTCATGTTATCTGTAAAGATCTTTCTCATGCAGATTGATCATGTTTTGCAAAAATGTTCATATGCTACACTTTTTATTAGACAGCATAATTCAATCATTCTTTACTAACTCGCTTGTATTTCTCTTCTTTTAATAAAGTTTTCTCATCAACATATTATTCATGTATAAAATGTTTATGTCTGAACGTCTGCTAAATGATATTAATGAGATTCTCAAGTTTGCTTGTGTCAAATTTAATGAATTTCATGAGTTACTCATGTTGTAGTAACAGACATGCAGTCTTAACAAGATTTATACGTAGTTAGCATATAAATTTAAAGAATGTTCATGATTCAAGTTCTTTTTACTAATCATCTTCAACAGATCAAACACAAGAATGTTTTATCTCAGTTCTCATCATCATGATGATAAGATATTGAATCAAATGATTTTCATAAGTGATTTTTCTTGTAGTTTTGCATTCTATTTAAATTTCTCATTTGCATGCAGATTGCTTATAACATGCACATTGAGATTATTAAAGTTTGCATGATCGCGAAAACTCTGCATGCAATCAATGCACAGCGCTTCATCATCATGCAGCATCTTAATATCATTCAAACTTTTGATAATCTTTAGACTTTACTGTAGCTAAACAGTAAATTCATAGTCAGCATCACGTACAGATGAGTTTCAATGCTGATCACAACATTAAAAAGAAAGAAGTGTTTTAAACATACAAGTTCATTAAATTATGATTAATTGAAAAGCTATCTTTAATACAAAACTTGCAAAAAGAATTGAAAACTAAATTTAATGAAAAGTGCAAAGCATTTCTGAAAGCAATGTACTCATCATTTTCGAAAATTCAAATCAATGAAGAATTACTATTGAACGAAAGTATACAGTGATCAAGAGTTATCAAAGAGAAAATCAAGTACGCTATTAACTTCTCAGCATTTAGAAAAGCATTCAAATCAGATGATATATCATTCGTAATCATACAATGAGTGTACAAAAGCATATTGAAAATCTTCAATTTAATGTACTCAGATTTGATTGAAAACAACTATCATTTGTAAATATGATGTGAAGACACAAGATTTTTTTTTCTTTCTTCATTAAATGCATGCAGTCTATGATTATGACACTGTCTAGACGCTGTGTATATGCTAAGTTACATGTAATCTGATCAAAGTCGCTGCTTTATATTTAACATATGCAGAAAGTTATCTAATTCTTGACATTGCAATTGTCACGTTCTTTCTCAAATTTGTATAAATCTTTCAACATTTCAATCTCTCAACATTTATTATCACATTAAAACATCTTCAAAATAGGTGAAAATAAAGCTATTCAGACACTACTAATCAAAATCTATAGTACTTGCTTCAAGATCTCTTTTTAAGACTTTAATATCAGCTTCAAAGATATAATTCTTGATGCTATGCTTGAAATGCTGCTTTGAAAACCTGTCACAGCGACTTCTTGCTACTGCATAGTGCAGAAATTCATTAAAAGTGTCTTCAAAATAAAGTTATATCTTCTTAAAATGTTTTCTGACTCAGATCTTCAGCACATTGAAACTGAGCTCGATGAGATTGAAATTCAATGAATATGAAGACAGATATCATACTTCACATTCATGTGAGATAATGAGTTCTTCGATACGAGCATTACAGTGTACGCTGACATTATTCATGATGATCACACTTCTTGAAGTCGAAAAGAAACTGCATAAAGATAGCAATTCATCTGCTAGTCATTGAAAGAAAGTCTCGTCGTTGAATCAATCTTCACGAATATCAATACAGAGTAAATAGTCATTGATTATATATGTTAAAAGAACGCTTCAAAAATGCTCTTTCTTTCTAGAGACTTGATAGTGAGCTGACTCATCAATTGATGCATAGACTTGATGACATCAATCTGTGATCTCATCAAATAAAGACTCATTCATAAACACAAGCTGTTTAATAATCAAACGAAGCATGTTTGTTACTCAATTCAAACAAAGCTCATCATTCTGTCTAACACTCACATGCTGTTTCTTTTTATTGCTTCAGTATTTCTTTTTCAGAATTCTGAATATTGTGAATCTGTGAACATGTATATCTCACTTTTTTCATAGAAATCACATCATCTCTTTCTGCATAGCTCATGACTGTTGCTTCAGATATGTAATTAGAAAGTCTTCAGCAATTAAAAAAATCTTTCAAGAAGTGTTTTTGAGTTGAAATTGAGATTTGAACGAAAAGTTGTACATGAAGAGATTCTTCTGAAATCTATAAACAGTGGTAAAATAACAATGAACTTCTTCAGCAATGACATCAAATCATCAATGTAATAACAGAAAATGAAGTATCTTTGAGCATAACGTTAAGATAAGTTGATCAGTCATAGCTGCGTGAAAGATTAGTGATTGAAAGAGTTGAATAGCTTCATTCTTATTTATTGAAGAAAGATAATACGAAAATAGATGAAAAATAGATGAAAGATATTGATGATGTTTGAACTTGAGTGTAAATTTGATGAGAAGTGTGACAATTGCAATGTCAAGAATTAGATAGCTTTCTGCATATGTTAAATCTTTTCGTTAATCAATCACATCAATAGTTTGCATATACAAGCGCTTTCGCTCAAACTCTTGCAATCATACTCTTGTTTTTCTTCGTTTCTTTGCATTCTTCGCGTTCTACTCTTTCGTTTCTAATAGTTATTTTCTCGTCGCAATTCATGTTAGAGATTAGCATAAAGCAAGTCATATGAATGTCATTTAACTAATAAATAAATGCTAAGAAAGAAAAGTATCTACAGAAAAGAACTCAATTCTTATATGTATGTTTCTTAACTTTGTGCTAAACTCAATTGAATTGACATCTTACACATATGATGCAGAGTCTCAATGACATCATCTTTAGCTTGAATGCTCACTAAACTCGATTAGAATGAATCTCAGACAAAGACTAGAAAGAATAAATGAAGACTAGAATCGTAACATTATTCTTTTCTCTTGACTATTCATGTTCACATGAATATTATTTCTTAGTGCGCTTTTCTTAAACATTTGATATGAAAGTTGTTAATCATTTCTTAAGCGTTCATAAATTCATCGTCATCAGCGTTATATCAGTTGAGATCATTATTATAACTTTTTCATTTAACTTGATATTGAAGTCATCTTTGATATTATTGAGAGTTTAATATATCGTCGATCTTTCATTTATCTTCATCGTTTATCATTATTGATTTCGAAGATTCATTCTTTTGATCAGGCAGAAAGTCATTGACGACAGAACGAAGAAGCTCTGAATGAAATACATTATGTATATGCATAGTTTTTAATAGTTTCAACTTATAAAATGAGTCAACAGAGTCAGTGATCTGAAATGAGTCAAGCATCTTGTCATTCAATTTTTTAAAAGATTTCACTGTAATAATGTTTCATTCGGTCAGAAACATCTTTGATTCAATTTCATAATTGATCTTCTTTCTATGCTTGTTAATCTGATTCATTATTTGCTCTTGTGTTTTAATCAGAGCTTCGCGAGCGAAAATTAGTGTCTTATTCATGTGATCAAATATATCTTCAACTTGAGTGATCTGCAGACGTTCGCGAATGTTTTCATACTCGATGATGTCAGAATCGAAGCTCATATGAGAATAAAAACTCTTGTTCATGAAGAAGAGAATCAAGAAGATAATTGAAGACAAGATGTTATTGTCAATAAACTTAATCATGAATAGTCACTTGAATCAGTCGTTCTGCATGTATGAACAGAAGAAACGAAGATATCGCTCAACATTCTGATTGACTCATTCGCTTTGATCATTGATCTGAAGATGATAAACGATGAACAATTGAAGAGAAATGCTCAGTCATTTGCAAAGAAACTTTCAAAGAATAAAGATGAACTAAGAATCTCAATTGAATACAATGAAGCTTGATAAATCGTAAGTTCAATATACTCATTGAAGCAACATTTCAGCTGTCTTTTTGACTGTGATATCTTCATCATCAGTGATGCAAGAAATATAATGTCTTTCTTTTAACAATCTGCAAATGACAGTTAGAATAGCGTTGTAGTCGTACGAATCAAATAAATCAATAATGAAGTTCATGATTATGTTCTATCATTGCTGTTCAGATATAAATAAAGATTGAAGCAAGTCATTTGATTTATTTCTTGATGTCTTTGAACGTTGACATACGTAGCAGTTTCAAATATATCGATCTATTGTTTTTTGCATAGAAGATTAATAGTAATTTTACTTTATGATCTTCATTGTTCTAAGAATTTCAGAATGATCAATCAATGACTGATCATGTACTTCACGAATCAGATTCATTTGTAGAAGTTCATTGAACAAGACTCATAGCTGACTATCATGAAACAAGATTTTATTCTGAGTTTAACAATTCTTCAATTTGATATCTTCATATTGTGCTTCGTCTCTTGCTATTACTTCACGAAGTAGTGTACAATTCTCGTCAATTTCATTCATGTCAAGAACTTGTTTATAAATTGATTAATCATTATTCTTCTTTAAATCAGCAATTTTCATTTAATTTGATATCAGAATAGTAGTTCTTTGATATTGAACACGTTCATCATTGAGATCTTTAAACATGAAGTTAGCTCAACAAGTTAATGCATTGATCTTAATGTTCTGTTTGTTAGATCAATACATTATCTTGAAGTTGAAGTCAGCTAACTTCTGAACTCAGCGCATTTATCGTTGACTCAGCTTCTTGTCTTTCATCAATGAAATGAGCGCTTAATGATCAATGAACATCTTGATAGAAATGTTGATCAGCTTCAGTTCAAGTCATCAGTGTTCAAAAGCTTGAATTATGATCAGCAGTTTCTTATCATATATCTCGTAGTTGCATTCAGCAGAAGACATGTTCTTGCTATAAAAAACAACTGAATGTAGAACATCTTCATCATCATATTGAGACAGAACTTCATCATTGACGTAGTTGAATGAGTTAATTTCAAGAATGAAATTGCAAGTCTGATCAAAGTGATGAAGTATAAAAGTCTCAGTCATACATTTCTTCATATGATTGAATGCAGTTTGACAGACTTTATTTCATTCAAATATGATCTTCTTTTGAGTGAGTTGAATCATTGAACGAACAATCTTCGAAAAGTTCTTGATGAAGCGTTGATAGAAATTGCAGAAGTCAATAAAAAACTGCATTTGAGTGAGATTATTAAATGTAAATCAATCAACGACTGCTTGTATCTTTCGCGAATTCATCTTCAATTCTTTGATTGATATCAAGAGTTCTAGAAAGATAGTTTTCTGAACATGAAACTTGCACTTGTTGATGTTTATCTGTAGATCAGCTTCTTGTAGTTTATTTAAGATCAATCATACATGTTACTTGTGTTTCTTCAAGATCTTGCTGTAAATGATAATATCATTTAGATAAATCTGACAAAACTAATGTAAATACTTGAACAATACGTCGTTTATATAGTGTTGATAGAACGCAGATTTGTTGATTAATTCAAAGAGCATTACATAATATTTGTATAAATTGAAGAAGATAATAAAGATAGTTAAATCTTTACTATCTGAGTGCATGCGTAGTTTGTTGAACGCGACAATAATGTTTAATTGAGTCAGATACTTGCTTTCTTGTATATGAGCAAAAGTCTCGTCTATCAATGACAAAGAATAGTGATTTCGTTTGATCAAAGCATTGAGCTTTCTGTAATCAATGCAGAAATGCAGACTATCGTCTTTCTTTTCAATGAATAAGATGAGCGAGACGTATGATGCGAAGCTGAAGAAAATGAATTCTTTGTTTAAATGATTAATCAGATACTTCTTAATCTTCTGAAGCTTATGATTGAACATCTGATATAGTTTGCTTCGAGAGAATATTTCTTCATTGATTAACTCAATTTTGTGATTGTAGAAACGATGCAATGATAGCTGATCAATCATTGCTTGATTGAAGATGTTTAGATAGTCATAATATTCAAAGAGAAGCTTGATCTTGACTTGCTTGAGAACTTCAGCGTGAAAAAGCTCATGCAGATTCACTTCTTCAGACTTGTTTTCAGCTGTAGTTATGAGTCAATCGATTTTCAAGATAATAACAGCAAAGATCTTGATGTTTAAACATTTAACTAACATTCTATATGTTGCTGTCTCTATCATTGCTATGTTCATTGAACTAAAAGAGAATGATTTCAGAATAAACGTTGATTTAGAATTGATGCTAGTCAAAGTCGCGCATCAACAAAATGTTTAACAGCTAACTTTTTGCTCGATGACAGAATCTGAAAAAGTCGGCTCAATTCAGTTAATAATCAGCTAAATATCAGTTAAAATTGATAAAATCAAATAGATTTTCAGTCTTACAAGGTTGCAAATATAAAGAAAATAAAGATGTAACTGCAATTGCATATGATGCATGTTGATTACTTCAGATATTACAAGCTTATGAACTTAATATTATGTGCTGATCTAATGTGTCTTGAATTTACGCTGATGAACTCTGATTTTTACATTACTTAAAGTTGCATATTATGACATTTGATGACAGTTCTTGTAATGCACTAACATGATGTGTCAGACATATCATAGCTGTGAAAATTCAAAATCATTGCGATGAAATCAGATTTTAAGTCATCATTCATTGAATCTTGAATATGTTTAAAACAACTGATGATCTATGCTTCTCTCATTGAATATGTTTCATTCAAAAGTGAAGTTCAAATCATTATTTTTCGTTGTAGATTCTTTATTGACATTGAGATCATCTTAAGTAAGATCATGAATATTTAGCTTTTGAAACTCAAGCATCTTATTGAACAAACTTCATTGATGAAACTGTCTGTTGTCAATCACTTTTTCAATGTCGAAACTCGTGCATATGATGCTATATATAACGATGAATCTCATTTGCATGATACATCATATTCTTTTCTTCGCTTGATTCTGTGTATTCATCATTCACTTTGAATTTAATTGTACTAAATAATAAGTCTTAGTGAAAATTAGCTTTTAATCTATCACTGAGATTGTGTCTATAATATATCGAGATGACTCAATTCTCGATGCAACGAACTTAAATGTAACTGTAGATTCTTCTTGAAACAATCTTATGATTTCGTGTAGCTGACTCTTTCTTAGAAAGCTTGTAATCAAGACGCAGAGAATTTTCTTCATGATTGTGAAATACTTTACACTTGAAGTTAACATTGATAATGTAAAGTATTCTTGTTGCATTCATCATCACGTTGCTAAGCAAGCAACGCAGCATACAACATAATCACTTACATGATAAAGTATTTCTGCTTGCACTGAATTCATCAAACAGAACATCATCTTCTTCTTGAGATTTCACTTCTTGATGAGCTTGTCAATTGTCATTATCTTAGAGCAATGACTGTGATTGCAGATTTCTCTTATGTGACGTTAAAACGAGTTTGCGAAATTATCAGTCACTTTATACAGAGTCATTGAGTTTATTTTGATTCATCTTTGCTCTTTGCTGTATTCATCAATTAAGAAAAGATGCTTCGTTGTCTTCAGTTGCAAAAGTTGAGAAAAAGAGCTGAGCACTTGCAGTATTCTAATTCTTGCTAAATATTCTTGAATTTCGACTTTTGACTTCTCATCTAGTTTGTTGTGTCGCTTTCATGCTGTCAATTTACTTTCATATATTTGCTTCATCACTTTCTTATGTGCATTCATGCTTTTGTTGATGATTGTATCATACTGTAAAGATAATTGTACAATTATCTTTATATGCATTGTAGATAATACATCAATTAAAGATTCGTCATCAATGAAAGTTGAGTGTTCACAGATTTGCATTAAGCTGACTGTGCTTATGAAGTCAATCATCTTGTTGATATGAGTCTTTATCTATTCGTGATTCTCAATTGATTTATTGATGATTATCTTGTGAAATTTGTCTAGTGCTATGATCAGTGAAAACGTGTATTTTTTCAGCTTTTTGCAATGTTTATCTTGTGCTTTTCACTCAGTGTTTATGTTTAACTGCATTCAGTTCTTGATACTATTCAGTCAATAAATCATTTGAGTTGAACTTTGCTTCATTGAAGTTTCAGTTATCATTCATCAACGAGTTTTTACATTCAAGTCTGTAAATTTCTTGATTGTAAATGAAGTTCGTTTCACTTTGTTGTGAGCTTCGTCACAAGTCACTCTGCTTCAAGAGCTCAGAGATTTTCAATCTTTGAATATTTTAATGAAAGACTTTTCTCTCTTGATGTTAAACATTACGTTGTAATCTGTTTATAATTTATTGAGATGTTTTGAGAATGATTATATGATGATGATGCAGATCAGTCTATTATCATTTATAAAGTGTTTTCTCTGATCATTGTATTTGTAAAATTCTGATCTGTCATTCTTTTATAACTTCAGCTTACAAATCTTCTTTTGAAGTGAGATCTCTTTGTATACAAAGTGAATTTCTCAGTTTATTTCGTCATCATGTAGATTTAAATGCTTTTGCATTTGAGATATTCATTGAGAAAGCAAGATTGAAAACATGTATATGAGATTGAAACTCTTGATAGAAACGATTAGTGCAAATGAGCTGTTATCGATGCATGAACATTAAATTTCTCATTTACTTGAAATATTGAAGAAATACTTAACATTTGCTAATTGAGATTGAGTTTTACTGTCTTTGCGCAGAGGTTAACTGAAATTTTCTCTGTGTTAATATTTAATCACTTCAATCTGTGCAAGTACAAGTAATTGATTTAAAGCAACTAGATTGAGAAATATCAAGATTTTAATTCTTTTTTAGTAAAGTAATTTTCACAACATGTTTGAATTACATATCTTTTTGAGTCTCATTTCATCTGTTAGATACTCATCATTTTGTCACGTCTTCATCTCAGTTATTATGAATATGTCAAAGACTTAATAAAGATATAGCTTTGTGACTAAGTCTTTGATCTTAATATGTTCAATGAAGACAATCTTGTTTTCATCATGCAAAAACAATCTGATTGCTCTTTTTCATCTGTCTGAGTCACTCAAATGCTCAACATCTTTCATGAGTATGTTTTGCAAAAGTCTTATTTCTTCATTAGTCTTTACAGTCATTGTAAGAGTCAATGATTTACTTACTTATTTACATCAATGTTGACAGTTGAATTCTCTTGCTTGAAAGTTGAATCATCTTCATCAACATTCATTGAGTTCATCTTTTTCTCAAAGAAAGTGATAGTAGATTTTCATGATTGTTTCGTTGCAAGTGTATTTTCAACAACAGTTGTATGACTGTTTACATTGATCGTAGCATTAGTTTATGTTTCAAGATCAATGAAATCTTTCACATTCAATGATAATTCTTCTTCGCTAAATCGTAATACGATGTTCATGAGATTCTCAGAAAAAGATTCAGACGAATTATCACTAATCAGATCTTGTGATGTACTATCTGTGTTTGAAGAAATTGTACAAACTTTATCTTTGATTGTTGATGAATTAAAATAATAAAACTCAATAATATTCTCTTGATCTAATAACTTTAATTTGACTCGCTTGCTTATTGAAATATTTTCATCATCATTATTTATCAAGATGACATTCTTGTAGTCACTATTGTTGTTGATGATGATTCACTTTTCAATTCATATGCTTGAGTCTTGAAAATGATTGACTGTACTAATATCATTTGACAATTTCTTAAGCGAGTTTTCAGTTAATTTAACGCTCAAAAGATAATTAGAATTCTCTGTGATAATGTTTAAGATGTTTTTAGCTGAAATTTATATTCTCTGATACTCATGCATTAGCTTATTCATAGTCATGATAGATGTTGAAGCTATGTCATTTATATGAGTGATATGATGATTGATAATTAAAACTCTTTGAGATGTATTGAGAATCAAGTCTGATTGAGCTTCAACTTGTATAAATGACATCACAGCTGACTCTTCAGATGATGTTTTATCTCTTTGCTTCATTAAGCAATTATCAAAACTGAGCATAGCATCTGATGTAACATTAGTATCAAATGATGTCTTAATGATTTCTATAACTTTAATAGTACATATTAAATGTGAGCATGATCAACTTCATCTTGAATGCGACGTGTCTTTGATCATTCTGTCATGAAGCACACATCATCTGCTGAAATCATCTGTTATCACTGATCACTTTCTTCATTTTAAATGTGTATTTGATAGTAAATGCATGTTCTTCAAGCTTCAGATCTAGCTTTAGCAACTTCTTTCATTCATTCAAAGATATCTGCATTATGAAGTTAAAACTTAAACTGTCTGTCTTTAACATCATTTGATAGACTGAGCAGTAGCTAATTGCTGAAGTATCAATTCACATCGCTGCTAACTGAAATACTTTCATATTCAACTCTTGATGATTCAAAATATGTTACGTTGATGATACTGATCTTGCAAGCGATGAACATGTGTTACTTGCATCAGTGAAGTTCTCATCTTTCGAAACTGAATTCATTGAAGTCATAAATGTGAAAGATGTCACTGTCTGTAATGACAATTTTTGAGTCTTGCGTCTTTCGTTAACAACGTTACAACGAATGTTGAAGAAAACTCATTGAATCAACTTTTTACAAGTTTCATGAATATGAACAGTTTTTAGATCTTCAAATTGATCTGATTATTTGTCGTTTAAAAACTTGATGCACAACTGTAATGCTTTGTTTTCGCTGACTGACTTGATTTCTGTCAAGAAAGATTCATTTGTAGTCAGTTAAACTATGATTTATTCATATATTTATTCAACTTGTTTCGCGTTGATTCAAAAAGCATTGCACATCTGAGTTATATTGTTGAATTTGAGTTGATTCTCGTCTAGCTAATCATTAATGTGTTTAAGCGTGATGTTTCTCTTAAATGTGTAATACTCACTATTTATATTCATCATTGTCACTCGTTTGAGTTGATTTTGAGCAAAGAATTGAGTTAATAGATTTAATGAACAAGATTAAGATAAAAGCTCAAGATGAGATGAAGTCTGATGCGTCATATTTGTGATCGCGCTCTATATGCAATTAGTGAGTTAAGTTCTCATCAATCATTGAAAGTGTTAAACATCAGTGACTAAAGTCAAGCTACATTTGAATGAACGTTGCTTGCAATGAAGCATAACTCGTTGTATGTGAAGTTTTTTTAGATGTACTCTTAAGATTCATCATGATTGAAATATATTGTTTATTCATATGATGTTGCTTTTAATTCTTTGAATGAAAAGACTTAATTAAGCACATTGCAGAATGAAAATATAAATCAAGAGCATTATTGCAGTGATTCAGATGATCTTGTGAATCAACATAAGTATGCAGTGACATTGAAGTGAGTAGATTGATTGATCTGCTAGAAGAGCACACATTCGAGTAAAATGAGCAGAAGATACTGTTTTAAACTATGAATTCTGTTGCGAATTTAATGATCGATTTTCAATGAGATTATCGTTATTGTGATATGAAGTTGAGAATATTATTCTTGCTAAATAAGCGATTCACGCTAGTGTCGTAAATGAATTAACATGTTGATGATTGATTGTTCAATACAATGTTCAATGAATCACAAACAATTTGAACATTGTGAACTTCTTTGTTTTCACGATGATTTAGAATGATATGTAGCAGTTGATACATCATCTTAAATATATTGTTCAGATTTCTTTTTAACTCATGTTCATTGCTAAATAAATTAGAACGCAAGTATCTGATGAGATTATCATGCTAAAATCAGACATATTCTGATCTTGTCTTGAGATTTATTTCGTTTTATTTCTCTCTTATTTATGCTTTAAGTTGTCAATTTTAGCTTTTTCACTCACAGAAACTCTCAGCAAACAGCACAACTCAATTACTATCAAATAAATTATGATTGATTTACTTCAATGCTTTTGTTGAGTGATTTCTTTAAGCTGAAGTTTGAATTGCTATCATCTTGAAGAAACAGATAATTTCATTCATTATTGTTAGCTATCTTACTTTCTTCAGATAATGTAGAGTTTCAAGCATTGTCATTCATCATGTTGTCTGCAAGTGACGTAATACTATTTTGCTTCTCTGAAACATCATCGATTATTACTGTTTCAACGTTTAAATCATCACGCAGTTGATGTTTTATTATTATGAAGTTAAAATCTGTTGATGATTTGTTGTAGTCAATGTATGTTTCTACTGCCTCAAATTTGACTTTTAGCTCATTCAGCAGATGAAGTTTCTTAAAATAGTCAACTTGTAGACTTAATCAGTTGATGATAACGACAAATGAATCTCTTGAGCGATTGCATTCAACTAGAAGATGATCAGAAAGAAATTGAAACTCAATTTTTATATCTTTAATCATCATGAAAACAATCATCAACTTTTCTTTCTCTTGATAAACATTTATCATGCATATCTTCACATTCTTCATCTGCAAATCTGACATCAATTTCTTTTTAAGTAGAGCTATCTGTGTTGAATACAAGATGAGAAGAAGAATGTTGATTGAGAAAATTTCTGTCTTGATGTAGTTTATGATGAGACTGAATTTTATCTTAACTTCAATATCATTCTGTTTGAATTTAATAATGTCAATCATGTTGATTTTACTGTTAACATTGATAAACGCAATAAATGCAGTGATGTTGCAGAAAATATTCAACACAGCAGTTGCAAAAGCAATATTTAAACAAAGAGTCATATCAATTTTGAACAGCATTTCATTTCTATATCAGATTTTTGATATGATGTTGTCTAAAATCAAGATAATATGATATTGTTTTTTAAACATTTGATGAGAATAGTCATTTATCATGAATCTATCAAACAAGAAGCGATTAAAATAAGACACAAAACAGTTTTCTTGAACATCTTTCTGAAATGATGATAGTTGCTCATCATTTTCAGACATGTGAATAGTAGTAGCATTTTCAGCTCATGTCATATCAATGAAGATCTCGACATTCTAAAGTCTGATGATCTTTTGCAAGATGACATGATCAACTTTAAACTCTTGTATGAGTGAATCATCATTAATAGTTGTTGCACAGATCATCGTACAAACGTTTGTCTTGAGAATATTCTTGCGAAGCTTTTGCTCATGAAGACTCATTCATGCTTTGTTTCATGAATTCAATTGTTCTCTCATCTCTACTCTGATTTAAAACTGTGTGAAGTCTTAAATGTATGCTTGATGATTAATCTCATTCAATTGCTTGTTGAGTTTAAGCTGAGTGCAATAACTTAGAAATTTCTGTTTCATTTTATTCTTTGTCTTGTTTTTTACTTGTATCAAATGAAAAGTAGTTGTATCATGATCATCTTTGATCTTTTCAAAATCATTCTTCAAATCAATTTCATTGCTGCTATTGAACTCATTGCTTTTCAAATTATTATTCTTAAGTTTGATAATATTGAATTCACTAATCTTGAAATCATCATTTTTAGCATCATCATTCTTAAGATCATCATTCTTGAAATCATCATTCTTGAAATCATCATTCTTGAAATCACTGATCTTGAAATTATTCTTCTTGAAATCATCATTCTTGAAATCATCATCACTGAAATCATCATCACTGAAATCATCATCACTGAAATCACTGATCTTGAAATTGTCATTCTTACTAGAATCATCGCTCTTAAGTGCAATAGTCTTGAAATCATTAATCTTGAAAACATCAATCTTGAAATCATCATTCTTAATGATTTTCACAGAGATTGATTGATAGTTTGAATTCTCAAAACTTGAAACATGACTAGCTAGTAAAAAACAATCACAACGCACGCATCACAAATTTTGAAAAAGAGCACTACAAACAAGGCAGAGTGAATCTAGAAGATGATTGAACGACAATGAATTACATGAATTGCAGCAATGCTGATTCAAAGACGATTGCAAGCGACGTTGATTCGTCGCAAGAAAACAGAGATGCAGAGTCAAAACGCTCACGTGATGATAAAGAGAACGTTGCTAACATTATTGATTTACTAATAAAGATATCAACGTTAGAGAAAGAGAAGAGCAAAGATTATTCATGAAAAGAGATAGCATTGAAGCTGATTCAACGTCTTCGACTCGACTCAGAAGAAAAACATCACGCGAATCAGAACGCGTTCATCGCGAAGAATGTACAGAAACTGAAGACATCAGTTCAACTGCTTAACAAGCAGTTGCATACACAGAAAAATACGCGTCTTTCAACGAAAATCACGTCATGAGCGAACATGACAAGAGAAGAAATAGCGACGAGAGAGCAACGTTTCAGAGATGACTCGTCGTCGCTTCGCAAGAAACGAGAAGTCATGATTAAGATAATGAACAGAAGAGAAATAAAAGAGATACAGAAGAAGTCAATCGAACAGATTTTACAGAGAATTGCAGACGTGTCGACAGGTCAAAGAAATCTAATCGTGTCACTTTGCAAGCTGAGCAGCGATAACATTTTCCTTCACGCAGTTAGCTCAGATACTCGAGTAAATCTGAAAAAGACTCAGACGTGAGCAAAAGAAATCGCGAGTTCAACACGCGTAGCACGTCAAATCTTCGCAATGCTGACACATGAAGTATGCACTACAATAGACATGAGCAATCAAGAAAAGATCATTGAAAGACTGATAAAAGATAACGCAAGACTTCATGAAGATCTGACAGTTCTAAGAATAGCCTGGTTCAAGAAGATAGCAGATAGCGAAAAGACTCATTCGTTGCTCATCGTAAAGATCGCGATCGAAGCGATGACAAATCGACTAATGAACGTGAGCATGCTGAACTCGTATTAAGAATGTGCATGCGAGCTATTTGAAAAGAACTGTCACATCACACAGTGCTTCAGATGTCACGAATTTGATCACATGACTAAGATCTGCAGAAAGAATCAGCGCTGCGAAAAATGCGCAGGCAAGCATTACATAAAGAAGTGTGTGATGCCTTCGAATAAAAGACGTTGCGTCAACTGCAATGAAAATCACAAACTCTGAAGACGCATCTGTCTCAAGTGACAACAGCAGATGAAACAAGCGTTCGAAATCTATAGAAATAAATTGTTCAGATACTCTGAGACGTCTAAATACAATCGCACATTCTTCTCGCTGTCTCTGAACTCTTTAAATTCAACGAACTCTTCAGATTCAATAAATTCTTTCGATTCAACAAACTTCTCGAGCTCAGCAACAATCATGCTGAAAACACGCAGTTGAATCGCTGATGAATCAGCTTGACAGATAGTAGAAATCAAGAAGAGATGAGTTGATCTTTTCTCTTGCGTGAGTAGTGACTCAGACGAGACGACATCTGAGCAGATTCAGAAACATTCAATCAGAAAGTGAGAAAGATCATCGATGATTGAAAGCATACAAAGAGTCTTCTCATTGCAGAGTCAACAACAGCTATGAATAACTTTATGATGAAACAGTCTTTTCTACGAATTCTACAGTACAACATCAGAAAATCATTAAGAATTCAAGAATCATTTCTAATTGACAGAGAAGTTCGCGAATTCAACATAGTAGCTATACAGAAGCAAGATTGCAACAACAATAACTTGCAGTCATTTAGCGCAGCACACAACTTCTTTTACCTAGTGAAAAACTCATCATCTCAATCAAGAACATGCATATACGTTAACAAATGTTTAAGACTCGATCAATGAATAGTAGAAACAGCTGAGTCAGACATTTGCTCAATCAGAATATTAACTCGCAACACAGACGATGAAACGCAGACGCTAAGACTTCTAAATGTCTACAACTCATGCTCACTGTTTACTACATTCACAGAGAGATCTTCAATCATTTCTCGTTTGAACAAACTACTCAAGAATGATTGCGAACAACTGATCATAGAAGATTTCAATCTACATCATTCTCACTGAGAGAAGCGAAGATGCTTCACTCGTCATACGACGACTGATACTCTACTAAACGTCATTACAAACGCAAGGCTGAAATTATTACTGAAATCAGACACTATTACTCGCGAAGCTCACAATCAATTTACGACGATTGATCTAGTCTTTAGCAGCGAGAAAATACAGTTCATGACATGCAAGTGCAAGATACGAATCAATCTGCATCAGAAATTGAATCATCTTTCAATCATCACAAAGCTATGTTTACAAACAATCTCAGTGCAACTCTTGACTTGATGACTTTGAAAGAAAATGAATACAGAAGCATTGAGTGCTTATCTGCAAATACATCTATCTTTGAAATGCTCTTTAGACGACAAGACTATGATGAATGACAGAGTGTGCAAGATTATCAGAGTGCTACAGAAAATCATCAAGAAATCTATCTTCTTGACAAAGTCATCAAATCAAGCAAGAGACTTTTGAAATCAAAGCTGCTTCGAAGTAGTAATGAAATCAAGACGACTGCGAATCATATGAAAAACGCAAGACACACTAGAAGCGTGAAATGAATATCTGAAGCACAACGATCATAAAAACAAGATCATTCGACAAACGAAATGCGCACACTTCAGAACACAAATGCATGAGCTGAGCGAAGCATTCAAATCGATATGACGCTTTGCAAAATGAGCTAGAATTGAAAGTCAGCTATCTAAAAAGCTTTCTCAGTTTTCGTCACTGAAGCGAAGCGACATTGATCATATGACAACAACGTTCGAGAAAAAAATCAAGATACTGCAAGAAAAGTTCTTTCTCTCATCTTCTCAAGCGAATGTCAGCGACATTGCAGAATTATTCATATTTCTGACAGTCTCATTCAATTCACGCATCACAGAAGATGAAGTGAAGCAGACAATTAGACGAGTAAAAGCAGACAAAGCGTCAAGCGCTTCAGATATTTCAAACAGAGCGCTTCAAGCGAGTCTTGCAGAACTGATCTCAGTACTGACAAGTTTATTCAATGCATGCGTAATACATAAGTATCATTCGAAGCAGTTCAAAAAGACTCAGACAATAGTACTATGCAAATCGAAGAAAAGCGACTATATCGATTCAAAGACGTATCAACTCATTGCTTTGCTTGATATCATGAGCAAAGCGCTGAAGTCAATCATGATCAAAAGACTGAGTGACATAGTCGAGACTCATTGCATGCTATCAAATGCTCAATTGAGAGTGAGACGCAAGTGATTCGTGATCTTGACGTTAAATCTACTAGTAGATCAAGTTCACACAGTGTAAGACTGTGAAATCAAATATGTGATCTTCATGCTAAGCTTAAACGTCGTTGAAGCGTTCAATTGAGTCTCACACGTCAGACTTCTGCACACGCTGAAAATGAAAAGAACGTCAAGCTACATAATTGAATGAACACGCAGCTTTCTAGAGAATCGAGAGACGTTGCTAATATTCGATGAACAAACGAGCGACATGCGCGAGATAAACGCAGGCATATCGCAGAGATTTTTCATTTCATCAATTCTCTTTCTATTCTTCAACGCAAGTTTAATTGAAAAATGCGAAGCATTGAGAATTAAAATCGAAGTGCTTGACTTCGTAAATGATATTAACATTCTAGTCTACGACAGATTCATTGAAGAAATCTGCAGAACACTGAGTAAAGCACACGACGTCTGCGCGAAATGAGCTTGCACTCATGACGCAACGTTCGCATCAGAAAAGTACGAGCTCACGCATTTCACTAGAAAATCGAAGAGATTCAACATGATGACTAGCATACAAATAGAAAGCTCAGTTATTAAATTGAAATCAGACGTACGAGTTCTAGAGATGCAACTGAACACGAAACTGCAATGAGACGCGCATTTTCAACAAATAGAGACGAATCACGTCACAAGAATGCTGACACTTAGTCGTCTCAAAGTCTTCACATGAGAAGCTATCTTCACAAAAGCGAGACAAGTATACTCAGCAGTAGTGAGATCAGAAATTGCATTCGAAGCGTCAGTCTGACATCAGCGCGACAAGAAAGATGAACTGTCGAGCAAAGAACGCAAACTAGAAACACTTCAGAATCAGACTCTGCGTCACGTAGCAGAAGCATTCAAAAGAGTAAACATCAAAACTTTAGAGACAGAAACATACATGAGTTCGCTACATGTTCATCTGAACATGCTACAGAACAAGATCACGCTACACAGTCGAGTCAATGATCGAACGCAAGAGATCAGACAAGCATGCAAACTAATATGCGCTCGTTTGACGAGAGTTAATCGCGTCATTTCTCGCTCACTCGTCATCAAGAAAATAGCACTTCTGAATGTCTTCATTCAAGAAGATGCGAAGATACAGTTGAGACGCAGACGACACATTCTCTTCTTCACAATGATTTCAACAAGCGATAGCATTGCAATAACGCAGTATCACAAAGATCAATGAAATCAACGATGAGAAAATTACAGAGAACGCGTCGCAGATGTCAACGCAATCTCAGCACAAAGATTGCATCTGAGCAATAAGATGATAAAGATGCGTGATGATCTTCAGAAAGCAGAAAGCATTCTCGCAATGCACATCAGAATCAAACGCATAGATTTGAATGCTTATCTGCACTCTAGAAATGTTTCAGGCATGAATAGCTCGCGATGCGACTGCGAATAAAGTCATCAGACGACGAAGCATGTACTCATGCACTGCTCGAACTGATCGCATCTGCGATCAAGAATGTTACAAAATGCTGATCTCTCAAACTATCAAATAATCGTCGTCATCACGAAGAATCTCAGAGCAGTAGCGAAGATGATGATGAAAACAAAGCTCTTGAAGCAATTTAGAGTGACTAGAACACTCGTTCTCTAACGTGCAATCAACGCGAACAAATTTGATACATAGTCTCAAAACTCACTGTTTCGACTGCGTGAAGCAGTTGTGTAGACTGCAAGTGATTTTCTATCTCAGAGAGTTTTGTTCACTCGATACAGATAGCATAGAGTTTCTCATGAGTCGATCTAATCGATGTCACAAGAGTGTATGAATTTATTATTATTCTCAAAACTTGATGATTGATGTTTATTAAACTTATATAATCTCATAAGCAGTGTTAACATACTGACATTATGTACTCAATAACAATGATCATGAATTTCATGAGATCAAATTCTGCTCTTTTTGATCAAATGATGAATCATGAAATCATATATCATATTTAAAAGTGAAGCAATTTCAGTTTAATGCATCTGATTGAAATGAGATTTTTGAATCATATGCTTGAGATTTTTGTATGCAAGAACTTTGTGCTTCGTTGAGAATGTATGATATTGAATGCAATGTTAATTCATGATGTCAAGTTTTTTCTGACAAAGAGCTTTAAATTGTTCATGTAGCTTAATGATGAATGCATTTGCAGCACGATTAAATGAGCTTAACACTTTGACTTTCTGATTGATGCTTATTAGCAGCAAAGTGATAACAACATTCATGAACATCTTGCTTAATTTGAATACATCTTTGATCAAATTGAAGTTATTCAAAAGAGTATAATAATACTGTAGTGTCTTTATTTGTTCTTTGTTGAGAAAGATACTTTATGCATTAAGCTTTGCTTTGATATCATCATCTTTGAATATGTTTATCTCTTTCTTTGTACACAGATCTTGATTAATGAGAATGTTTCTTCATTTGAAATTGTGAATCAATTTCTTCTTGTTGATATGAGCAAAATTTAGTTTTTTGATAGCTGCTAATTGAATCTTGAACGTTGTGTCTGATTTCACTGCATTAACTTGAATAATAATTAAAGAATCTTTGAAACAGTACTTTTGAATTTGCTCGTGATTAGTCTTTCTTAGCATGAATCAAAGATCAAGAGTAGACTTCAGTTCAAAAGTGCTTCATTCATTATTAATGCATGAATGATGAAATGCTATTGTAATATTTGTAATTGACGTAAGTATGAAAGATGTAGAAACAATTGTTGCAGTTCAGATCTTAATTTCTATCTGAATCTTGAAGTGATTCTTGACTTTAAATTAATATTCAAAACATTTTGACAATCTAATGAAATTTAAATATTCTTGATTATCATTTGTTGTAGTAATCAGAACATGCAACTTGCAGTTCAATGCTTGAGATTCAAAGATTACAATCTTCTGAACTTCATTTGTTTGTACAACATTTACATCTTCACACAATGAGCATTTGTGATCATTATGATAAGTGCAATGATATAATAAGCTGACAATGAAATGATTTTCTCTGATCGTAATCTGATCTTTTTGAATTGTGTGCTTGCTTGAAATGAAGTGATCGAATCAAAGATCTGTTGATGAAAAAACACGCTTTTGAGCACAAAAGTGCTGAAAAACTTCTCATTAAGCAAGAAATTGATCATTTTGCGCAGTGCTGATAAAAGTCACGATGATTATCTTCTTAGTGACAGATGTCGTAAACAGATCGTAGATGATGTGATGTATGTGCACAAGATGATCATTGATGTTTTTTATGTAAAGCTTGATTTCACTGAATTGAGTTGTTGCTGATTGAAATTTCAGCTGAAGCAAGTTCAGTTGTTCATAGTCTCTGATATTAATCATCATCTCATCTTCAAGATTATGATGCATGTACATTTTTTCAGTTCAAAATCTTGAACTCTGATGTTGTTTTAAATACTCATGAATGATAACATCTTCAATCATTGAATTGCTGTTGATATAGAAGATTCAGTTATGAATGATGTCATGCTTAAGTTTCTGTTCTTCAACTGATGTCATTAAGTGAAGCTTTACATCAAAAATAATGTTGACAGTTCAGTTTGAGATCATCTTGAAGATGATTTTTGTCTTGACATAATATTCATCTTCAACGCTTCTCATGATATCAATCACTTCATTGAGATCATTTTCATAAAGTAGTATCAGCTTTGCTTTGAAGATAACGAGAGTACGCTGAAGAGAATCTATATTTTCGAAAAGTAAGAACTCATCATCAAATGATTGATCTTCAATGTGTTTTTGCATTGAGATGATAAAGTTGACATTCTCACGTCTAAATGTTTGAGATGTGTCGTAGTAGTTTGTTGTCTGATCATCTTGTGAAGCTTTTGATTTCTTCGTCATGTTAATTGATTCTCGCTCATAGAATGTGAGATGAGAGAATGAAAAGCTGTAGCGAACAATTTCACATTAGTCGATTCATTATGTATAATTTAGATAGATTAATCATCTGTAATTCATAATTAAAGAGTGTGTAAAATGATTTGATGTTTCAATGATCTGTAATTGTAGCTTCAATGAAGCGACGTTGAGATAAAAAAGTCGTAACTTAAGATTGATCTTACTCAATGAAGTAAGCTAATTGAAGTAGAGTATATGTCAACAGCAGCTGAAGTCAGATCAGTTTAATGTACATTGAAAAGTGTGAATATTGATAAAATATAACTTACAGAAACACATGTTGTAGCTTGATACTCACTGTAAATTGCACTTGTGTGTCGTTGATAAACAATGATACTTATTACAATGAGTGATAAGCAATGACTTGCATCTATATAATGATTGAGTGCAAATATTAAAGCAAACTCTGACGTGTTTGCTCTGTAATATCTTTCTTATCTGTTTATGATGATTTGACTGAAAGTGATACATACTCTGATAAAGTAAACAAAAGATGAAAGATGAAAGATGAAAGATGAAATTAATTCAAAGACTTACTACAAACTAATTGATTACATAGTGTTGCAATCTATGCGCTGTAACGTGAATATTTACATTCAGCAGTGAATCGCGTCAAGATAAAGACGTGTGAATCGTTTGCATTGAACAAGATATATGTTCAATGAATCAGAACTACATTTGCGAAATGCTTAATCTGATTAACAAGCTTTCATAGCAGCAAAAGTAACACTCAGTAAAAGATTAAAGAATCTAAAGCAACTTTATCTCTTTTGCTATGTATATTATCGACGTGAATTAAGATGATCTTTATGAAACATTTATTCATTTCTCTGTATTTCATATTTCTAATAGACAGAATGCAAAGTATCTGTTCTTTTAAAAACAGCATTCTCTGATTTATTCTTGTGAGAAGCTGCATGATAGTGATAGAAGTTCTTTTGAATTAAGATATGAAAATGTTTTTGAATATTCAATAAGACAACAAAAATCTACATATGAGCTTTCAATCTTTCAAGAGCAGAAATGTGTCATTCTATCTCATTCTTTTCTTGCTCACACTTTGCATGAATATCATCTGCAACTTCAACGTGTATTTCTTCTCTTGTTTAATCTCATCATTGATCTCACTGCTGACTATTTGAATTGAATTTTGAAGTGAAATTTATGTAATTTATGTCGTCTTAAAGATGATCTTCTTGATGAATTTGAGTTTTTCAAATAGAGTGACATCAGCGACGCTGTTGACGCGTTCGATGAAAGATTTACTATGCGTTGAGTTGATAAAAGTACTACTGACTTTCTCTAATAAGTATGTATGATCTGTAATACTTAAAGCATTGCTCATAGTAATTTACATACATATCAAATTTAATGAGAATATTGAGTGAAACTCTTTCATTCAAATTTGAATAAGACTTGACATCAGCAAACAAAGATGATTTGATTCAAGCATCTAGTCTGATCATCAATAAGCATCTTTATTGTTTGATTTCTATTGATCTTGAAGATTGATGATAGAAGACATTCAAGCTGAATTAAATATAGTGAGATCTGAGTAGAGATAAAATTCAATCTAATTGAATATGAACAGTAGATGCAAATCTTTAATACAGTACTTTAATTCGATCATCGATAATATTGCTCTGCTATCAACTTGTTATTAAATGACAAGAGTATTGTTTGCATTGATCTTATTAGAGCGCAGTCTGATGTTCAAAAAAACTTGTATCTCTTTGATAAAACATGATCTAGACATTGTTCTGTCAACAACATGATTCAAGAAAACAATTCAATGTTTCGCGCATGTTCTCATTATGACAAGCTCGCGAAAAACATCAGTGAACTAAAGTGACATCTTGTCAAGTGTGAAGTGCTTGTACATAAGCAGTCTTGAACAAGATTCGAGTCTAAATATTCATCAATAATTATATCAACACTTGATGTTGATTGATGAAAGAAAATTAATGATGTAGCTGATATGCATCTTACAGAAGATATTGAACAGAAGAATTGTCAATGACTGAATTTGAAAGCAGATAATAAACTATACGAAGTTAGTAATATGCTAGATTCAATCAACGACGAAAGACAGTCAATTTTTATATTGAAAGAAAAGAAATATGCATCAGATGAAGATCAAGCTTTAATACAGATTGAATTTATTCATGTTGAATCAAAACTTCTGTCAACGTCTTTGATCATACAAGTTGAGTTATTCAAGAAGATTATTAAGAAAAGAGCTGCAATGATCATCAACATATTTGTGATGATTTCTGAAGAAAGATCAAGAAAACGTCAACAAGAGTGTGATGATTCATATATTACGAAGTATTATTTCTTTCAGAACAAGACAGACTATGCATTTGTATTATGATTGTATCAAACTAGAATTATGAAAGAAAATGTATGCAAGTACTTCAATGATATATGATTACACTCATTTCACTCATCACTAAGCTTTTAAACATCTGATGAGTGATTGAATTTATTGCATTGAATATCATATAATATTGATAATGAACAATGATAGTCAAGAGCATTCTGTATATCATTTATGTATGAAGAAGCAGATGCAGTTCAATATGATATTAAATATCAGAATATTATTGACTCACTTCGTTTTCTTCTGAAACATTGATCATTTGAAAAAGATCTCGTTTATACATTCATTCATCATTACAACGCGAACAATTGTTGAATTTATAGTGAGATGCATATGATTAATTAATGATGAGAAACACAAAAGAAGCTGTCTGATGATGTCATTATAGTGTCGCTTTTATTGACAACAGATAAGACAGCTTTGACTCAACATCAGAATGATCTTGTTGCATGATCTTTTTATCTCATCATTGAGAACTTGTCTTGATGTATATAATGAGCACAATTCAAATCAGAGATGATTTTTCAGACATTTCTTCTCATCATCAACAGCGATTGCAATAGAATAAAATCTCAGATTTGACATATGATTCTGTCAACTATACTTGAACGTAAGCAGCATCATCTCTTTAAGAATATGTTTGATACTCATTATATCAACGATTGAGAAAGTGATCAAAGACGATGTTGACATCGTCTGTGCTGATGATTTTACGAGAAAGTGTCATTCTATTATCATTGAATTCATGATGAACTATGAAGAACAGATTTTAATTATGAGCATAAAGAAGAATCAGCAATGCTTTATCTGTCAAATACTTCTTCAGAAAAGAGAGAATTTCATGAATATCTGACAGTCATGTATTTATTAATTTACTCAGAGACAGATTTGACAGTAGGAAAAAGATAATATTTTTAAAAAAAATAGTATCTAAATTCATTTCATTTGCAACTTCGTGTGATCTCATTACATAATTAATATACACAAGTGTATGATGATCGATATTCTGCATCAGTTACTCAAAGACACAGTTATTTACATGCTTGATTGACTTGATGAACTTATTGAGAAGAGAATTGTTGCATCTAGAAAGAAGAAAGAATATCAACTGCATATTAATCATGCTTTCAATGTAGCTCAGTTGAACAAACAATTTTGCAATGTATTTGCATTTGTTGAACTCAAAATCTTTACAAAGTATAGCATCATCAAACAGTGAATGACTTCAAATAGAAAGATCATGATTTATCAAATACTTTCAATCATTGCATCACTGTTTACTCATGAATCATCTGCAGCGATGCATTGTACTCAAGCAATGATAGATTTTATAATGCTCGCTCAATATACATCACATGATGAAGACATTCTTAGATATATGCAGCACGCTCTTTTTTGATGAAACAAATTAAAGAAAGTTTTTTGACATCTTCGATCTCTTGATACAGATACACAACAGAAACATTTCAATATTTTAAAGTTTCATGCAATGATTCATTACGCGAATTTCATTCATCGATATGATGTTGTTGACAATGTTAACACAAAATATGAGAAGATTTGTCATAGACATCTGATTAAGAAATTCTTTGATTGCACAAATAAACATGCTACTTTTCTGAATCAACTGATACATCACAACACAAGACATCTTAATCTGCTAGCAATGAAGAACGTACTATTGTATGAAAAGATTAAATTCATTCAGATAAAGAAGAATGCAATGAGTGCAATAATAACAACTCTCTGTCGAGCTATTGATTTTAGCAAATTGAGCATTTCAGTATCACATGCACAGTGCTATCAGATTCTAGATGCAACACTAGATTCAAAGAAATGATGTCTTACATTTATACTGATGAAGAATCTCGATATTTTCGAATTTCTGAATGCATTGACTGTGTTCATTCGTGAATTTTGCAACGTCATAGATGAAATTTAAGTATTCAATCATGATCTTGATAAGTGAGTCAAGAATGCAGTCGATGCAGAATCATGTTTTATAACAATTCATGACTCTCTTGTATGCTGAAAGTGAAATGAGAAGAATGAGAATGATTCAAATAGTCTCATTAAAGATAGAATTATCTGTGCATTAAACTGATAAAAGAGTGAAAAATGAAGACGTGACTGTGTTTTGATACAAGAGTCATCTGCTTCAAGCAATGATTCATCAGACATATTGAATGATCATCTGTCTGAGTGATTACAGCTCATCATATCAGTCATTGATCGATTTTGATGAGATGACAAAGACTGTTTCTTGAAATACATTAATGCTTTCATTAATTTACTGAAGTCTTGAAATAAAAGCACACAACAAAAAGTACATGAGATGATGAAGATAAAACACTGATCAAAACAAATATTCAAGAATTCTTGTTTCATCAATGACAGAAGATTTTACAACATGTTAACAATTTTACGAAGTTTACATGTTGTGTTGACAATCACTAAGCGAAAGAAAGTAGAACAGAGAAACTTCTTTTACATTAATAACTTTGTTGATTGAGACACTTATAATATCTTTTATGACGAAAACTTTCTTACTAATGAAATGAAAGCAGTCGAGAATTTGATGAACTAGATAAATAGTATGTATGTAAATGTCATATGTTACAGAGACAGAAAAAGCAATCAAGGCTGAATTTTCTTTATCATGATCAACAAAGATGATGAATAGTTTCAAAGAAATCTGAAGTGACTCAAAATGAACACAAATTTGACTTTGCATTCAATCTATCAGAGATTTTAGCTTTTTCTAACACTTTCATTTCAACTTCAAGAAAGCGTGTTCAGATCTTTGTCAAGTCAACATACAAGATCATTAAGTCAGTAAATAAGTCTTTTCTCAGTTTATCATTCTTGACACACTGAACATTTTGCAGAAATTGAGATACTTTGTATGTTGACTTCATCTTTATAAGCTTTCAGAGCATTTTGAAGTCAACTATGCTTGTCGTTGCAGTGATTTTTTCAAAGACTTTGTTCATGATTGATGTTTATTTGAATCTGATGAGTCAATCTGAGTACATCTTTTGTATCTTATTGACAAAAGATAACGTCTTCTTTTTGAATGTTCTCATTTTCAATAACAAATGTATAAGTGTTGTGTATGATTTCAATTGATTCAATACATCATCTTATTTTTTCTTCTTGCATACTTCGTTGAACAGAATGACATTGACTGAATGTTTATTGAACTTTGTTCATACTTTTAGAAATGTGTTATATCTTAGCAAGTTGACTCTTTAAATAAGTATAGGAAAATTCAAGAAGTTCACAGAATCTGAGATGAATCTTGAGTTCTTGATAAGACATAATATTAAATTTGAACTCTTGAAAGATTTTCAAATGCTTCTGTATTTTTTTATTCTTTCGCTTCATCACAACATCTTCAATAAAGTCTTCGACAGTCTCTGTCTTGACAGATCAACGTTATAAGAATTCAACATCAGAAGTCACTTTTAAGAGTAAATTCATGATTCATCTGTTCAACAACAGACAGATTGAATTCTTGATTGAACTTTTCTGTAGTCTATCAGCATCATAAGAATTCAACATCAAAAGTTAATTACGAAAGTATATTCATGATTCATCTGTTCAATGACAGACAGATTGAATTCTTGATCAAACTATCTTGTAGATCAGCATAATAAGAATTCAAAATAAAAATTCAACATCAGAAGTTAATTACAAGAGTATACTTTTGATTCATCTGCTCAATTACAGACAGAGTTGAAACTCTGATTGTATTATTCTGCAAATCAGCATAATAATAATTCAAAATAAGAATTTAACATCAGAAGTCAATTTCAAGAGTATACGTGCTTTGCTCTCAATGCAATGTGTATGCTTAAAAACGACAGAAAGAATTAGAGCTGTGTAAGAAAGATCTTGAGCTAAGTGATCAAGTTATTGATCAGGTAAATAAAACATGACACTTTTGTCAGCGATGAAGAATTTTCATCAGATAAGTGAGTCAACATTCTGAAAGTTAATCTTTTCAAACTCAGCTGACGAATCAACAGCATCAGTTAATAATCACTGAGCTGAGAACTATATGATACATATGTGCAGAGTTGATTCTCTTTCTTTGAAGCTCTGATTTCAAGTTTTCAGACATGTTTCAAGTCTCAATTCATCTGTTCAATGACAGATAGAATTGAAGTTCTGATCGAACTTTTCTGTAGATCAGCATAATAAGAATTCAAAATAAGAATTTAACATCATAAGTCAATTTTGAGAGTATATTCATGATTCATCTGTTCAATAACAGACAGATTAAAATCTTGATTGAATTTTCTTGTAAAGAAGACTGCATGTACATTGCAACTATCATCACTGTCAACATATAACTTAGCTGAGATTGCATCAACGAAGACACTATTGTTCATGATTGACAATACGATTCAAAAGAAGCGCTTCGAAGAGATATTCTTTCAATCTCAATGAATTAATTAAAAAGTCTCTGAAATCTTAGAATTTCAGTCTTAAAGATTTATGCTACGTCTTAATTCAGCACAGACTTGACAGAAAGAGTATGTTATTAAAGATAGAGATTAAATCACTAGTAGACTGATTGTTAAGTTGAGTTTCAAATTAACATTTTGAATTCAAATCAAGATTGAGTTGAGTTGCTCACATTTTCAACTCAATTCGAGTTGAGTTGCTCATATTTTCAACTTGACGCGACTCAACTCAACTAGAAATTGAGTTAACTTGACTCAACTCATCAAGAACTTGAACTTGACGTCAAGAGTGCTAAGAATAGAAACATAAAACAACATGTTCGCTTGTTCTTTGCATTATCTTTCTGCATTACTCATTTCATCGTCTATATATTGCATTATCTTTTCGCATTACTCATTACATCGTTTATATACTATCTTTAGACTATTAATAACTATTGTTATTAATACAAACTATTTTATAAAATGTTTAGTTTGTTGACAACTTTCAATCTGTCTGACGAAAGTGTTTCGCATAGTTTATCTTCAGATAGTCTTCATTCTGAAGACTTTGCAAGTCAAGTTCAATGATTTATAAATTTTTCACATCATTTCAAAAAGAAGAAAATTAAACAAGAAGTGATGAACAAAATTCATCAGAATTTCTCACAGTTCAAGATAAGAGAGAATAGCGAGTATGTTCAATGAACTTTGAATACAGATGACTCTTTTCTACGATGATGATCTCAAATCTCTGTTGTCAAGAGTATTCAAAACAAAACTTAAAAAAAGATAGTCAATACGCTCTGATTCAAAAAAGTCAAAGACAATAAGCAATTCAATATATGAAATCACTTTATACAGTTGACTTCAATTGTTGAAAAATTGTCTAAAATCTCTTGCACAATCTGTCATAAGATTATGAATTATTCAACAGCTTTTAATAGCTTTAGCACATCTGCTATGAAAAAGCATCTTGAATCAGACTTTTGCACAGCAACAAAGCGAAAACGCGAACATTTGCAATCACAGACTGAACTGACTTTCGAACGAGTAAGTCATATCTGATAATGCAAATTGATAATGCAAAATTGACAAACTATTAGAAGAAAAGTCATATCAAGTTAATCTCTGTCTTCAATCAAGAAGATTGAAAAGATCAATTATGCAAGATCTTTGTTGACTTGAATCTATTCTTTCAAATCGTTGATAATGAGCAATTTTGAAAGCTGCTACACATGCTTCGTTCAGATTTGCAGATTGTGCATTGCACAAAGATGACAACTATGATTCTTTCTCACTATAAGAATATTTGTGATCAGATCAAAATGAATCTTAAAGAGTCACAACGTGTCTTTATTGCTTTGAACTTGTGATCTAGTTCTTAAAGAGTAACGTACTTAAGAGTGTTGATATACTAAGTTGATGTTGAATTTCAGTTTCATGAACATCTTATTGAATTTACGTCTCTCGATATTGAGCATATCGATCGTCAATTAATGATGAAGCTAATGAAAATTCTGAAGAACTACGCTATTAAAAACAAGCTTTTCGAAATTGTTATCAATAATGCAAGCAATAATAGTATCTTGAAAGAGAAACTTGAAAAGATCATGAGTTATCACGAGTTTCAATGAGACAGAACACGAAATTTCATTCTTTGCTTGACTTACATCATCAATCTTGTGACTCAAGATTTTATTCAAGCTTTTGAATCAAAGATGATAGCTGATAATATTATTGCTCAATTAAAGAATGATCAAGTGCAAGATATTAAAACAAGCAGAGAATTATCTGTTGTGATCAAAAAGATATTGCTTTGAATGATAATGCAAAAAAGTAATGCATTTATTAATAATGAAATTAGATTCATACTCTGATGATAGCTGTCAACGACTTTTTTCAGCGATTGATTTGCTTCAGAGCTTTTCAAGAGCAGAATGACAAAAGATTTAGAAAACTGATACAAGATATTTGCATTCATTGAAACTTTATGTACTTGATGCTTCGTCAAGCATATCAACTACGTGAATTTATTGATCTTTGAACAGAGAAATACTGCAAAGATTTCAAGATCACAAAGATCAAACTTAATGAAAGTGAGTAATTCATGATTTTGCTTGTTGACAATCTATTAAATTTCTTCTACGAATGCACTTTAGTAATGTCACAAACAATGAATGCAGATATTCACTTGAGATTTTGAATATTTAATGCACTTTTCAATCATTTTGAGCAGATTGAAAAGAATATAAGAAGAAGTACTTGCTTGTTGAGTGCTGTTATAGTAAAGACTTATGAAAAAGTCTCAATTAAACTTGCGAAGTATTATGTCAAGATTGAAGACAGCAATGAAACAATATATAATCTTGCAAATATTCTGAATTCTACAATGAAGCTAAATCTTTACAAGACTTAAGATGACAAAGACAATGAAGATACAGATCATGATAAAGAGTCTGTTCACTACAAGATTAAATATAAGACAGAGTTCAAAGAGTATTTTCATCGTTACTATGAAGATTCAGCTGTCGATTTGAAAGCAGAAGCATAAAGAGCACGAAGTGATGCTGATGAAATAATGCATTATGATAATGCATTTGATCATTTACTAATGATCTTGTAGTTTGTTGCAACTGTTAGAAGATCATTGCTTCAACAATCTCAGCATGCTCATTCTTTTCAAGACAAAAATAATTGATATTTTTGCACTGATGTTATAAATGAGAAATGTTCAACATGACAGTTTTGAAAAGACAATGCTTCGAATTTTTCTAGATTAATGCAAATGACTAAAGATGTTCTTTCATGCTTGATATTCTTGATAAATATTGAGCGAACTTTCAGTCTTGCTAGAAGAGTATGTCAATGAAATCGATCACAGATGAGTTTAAAAACAATGAAATAAATAATGCTGATGAAGTATTACAATTGAACTATGAATTTGAATTCAGATCAGACTATTACTGAGCTCTGAAATATTTATTGCAGAGAGAAGAATGATGATCAAGAAATCAACGAGTCTGCTGATTCATTTCAAGTATCTTTGAAGACTGTTCTGATGCAGATTTATTCATAAATCTGCAATATCATTTCATTTATTAAAAGTTTTACATTTAGAGCAAGTACTTATTAGAAGTACAATCAAGTCAATGTACAAGAATAATGCACAAGAGTAATGTAAATGTGATTTCAAGAATTACACTGTTTATTTAACTGATGAAGACAGACATTTTCTAGTCTGTCTTGAAAAACATGACATCAAGATTTCTCATGAGATTCTTAATAAATCTTATATTTCTATCTTAAATGATGACACATTTGACATGAATTGTCATTAAGTTGATGTCTGCATAGAGCAAAATGTCAATGAAAATTATGCAACAAGAGTGATAATGTGAAAGAGTAATGCACTTACTTTTCATAAAGAAGCACATAAAGTCTTCAGTGACTTCTTGAAGAGCACTCAAGACAGAGCGCTGAATGCAATAGTTGTATGATAGCATATTTGTGCAAGCACAGTCATGCACAATCTTTCTCACAAGTCATTCAAAGATCATTTTAAGAATGAGATTTTCAACTGACTTCTGATATTTTTAAATCTTGTGCAATGCAATCATTTCTGATTTGTAGCATCTTTTAGTTTTCTGTTGCAAAGCATTAGCATGTCGATCAATAATGCATTACTTATGTGCATTATCTTTTTAGTAGATGTAAAGATCGAAATAGTTTCTTTGATAGCATAACTGTCAGTTGAATTCATCAATTTCTTACGTGCTAATGCACATGCTAAAAATCAACTTGTCAGCAATAAACAAGTCATATTGCATTATCAGTATGCATTATCGATTTTATGCTTGCTGCATGTCATAGTATTGATGTATGATGTTTATCAAGATATCAAAATTCAAGAATTGATTTTTTGAATGTTTTATTGAAATTCAAATGTGTTATTTCTTGAAGTGTTATTCAAGAAATAGTTTGAAAAATGAAAATAAAAAAGTGAAAAATAAATTGTTCTAAATATTAAATAAGTGTTAGTTCTAATAATTAATTTTTTCTCGTTGCACTCAAAATCAAATTCATC
>JAABUR0100001468.1_pt1 | contig 42016 bp, 21 predicted proteins | sample 5560091 | NCBI WGS metagenome assembly JAABUR01 (sample SAMN10711879, study PRJNA513375) | rock metagenome | isolation source: Antarctica rocks | place: Antarctica: Victoria Land, University Valley sud | reverse complement strand
TAAACGGGCAGCGTGTTCATTCAAATGAGGCAGAATTAATTTGAATTTTTTGTTCAATTCTTCATCGCTAAACATAATAATTAGTTTAGGATAAATGTACTACTTATTTTTTAACAAACACTTAGTAATGTAAAGCCCAGCGACAGCACCAGGAAAAATGGATTGGTTAATGGTATAGCAACGCTTTTATCTGCAAGGGTATTAAAAAGCGGTATTGATAATTGTACTATTGCTATAGCAAGAACAAAAGCAAGCAATGCAGTTAATAATGATTCACCAAGGAATTGCCCGATGAGTTGCCAGCGTAAGGAACCAACAACTTTGCGTATGCCTACTTCTTTAGCACGTTTTTCACTTCTTGCAGTTGATAAGTTCATAAAATTTATACAGGCAAGTAATAATACCAGCATACCAATAATCCCAAACATCCAGACATAACTGATACGGCCACCTGCTATTTTCCCATTTTTAAATTCGCTGTATAAATGCCACTTATCCATGGGGTGCAGCAGTAACTCTTCTTTACCTTCTTTTACATGCTGCTGCGGAATATATTTAATTTTATTGTTTATTTTATTTATATCAGCATTATCATTAAGCTGTACAAAAAGCTTCCAGGCACGGTCATCCCAGTCTGCCTGAAAACTTTTCAACCAGCTTAAAACGTTTTCCGCTTTATCCCAGGAAAGAAAAAGTTCTGTATCGGAGAAAGTAGTGTTTTTTGGAAGATCTTGAAAAACGCCTCCTACTTTTACTTCAGCCGTATTATCCAACCGTATTACTTTGTTTATCGGATTGGTTTTGCCAAATAGTTTTTTAGCCAACGATTGAGTGATTAATACAGATGAAGGGTCTTCCAATGCCTCACGCTTGCCTTCCAGCATTTTCAATGTAAGCATTACAGGAAGATCGGGTTGTGTCCATACACCTGATGCAGATATTTTTATATTTTTTGCTGTCAGTTGATGTGTATAGTTATGAAATACAAGCGCAACATATTTAAAGTCCTGTTTTTGCCGCAGTTCGTTAGCGAGAGGAACCGCAATATCTTCTGCAGTATTAATTTCGCCGTTGAAGGTTCTTGTATCCATAACCTGTGCTATCCGGTCGTGATTCTCATGATAATGGTCAAATGAGAGCTCATCCCAAATCCAAAAGCCAATCAGCATGGCTACGGCCATACCAACAGACAAGCCTGCAATATTAATAATACTGAATGTGCGGTTTCTAATCAGGTTACGCCATGCTATTTTGAAATAAATTTTTATCATGATATTATTTTAGGTACTTTTTTTAGCCACAAAGGCGCAAAGGCGCTAAGTTGAAATGAAGCTTATTTGCAGGTTTTCTGTAAAAAGCTCTATAATATCTTCATCTAACAAATCCCAAACATCTCACACATTCCAGTTCAGACTATTTCCTCATAATCCATTAAATCCTTCTAAATCCAGGTTCAGACTACTCTGTTCTCAAACTCTTCACCGGGTTAGCAACCGCTGCTTTTATCGCCTGTGCGCTAACGGTTATCATAGCGATAAAAACAGCTAACAATCCTGGGGCAATAAAAATCCACCAATTGATATTAATGCGATAAGCAAAATCCTGCAGCCACCGGCTGGCGGCAAGCCAGGCTAATGGTGATGCAATGATGATAGCAATGAAAACAAGCTGCATAAATTCTTTGGATACTAAAAAAGTAATGTTGCCTATGCTTGCACCTAATACTTTTCTTATACCTATTTCTTTGGTGCGTTGTGCTGTTGTATAAGCGGCCAGCGCAAACAGGCCCAGGCAGGCAAGCACAATAGCTAAACCCGCAAATAATGCAAACACACCGGCGGTGCGTTGTTCAGCAGTGTATAAGGCATTGTAATCCTCATCTAAAAAGTGATATTCAAAGGGGCGGTGTGTCACTCTTTCTTTCCATACATTAGAAAGATTTTGTAACGTGGCGGCAATATTGTTTCCTGAAATTTTTACAAACATTTGCCGCACCTGGTTAGGGCCAAGAAAAATTACAAACGGGCCTATTGGCTGATGTAAAGATGAATAATGAAAATCTTTTACAACTGCTTTTATAGTACCCGGTGCGCCTTTAACAATTGTTTTGCCAACTGCCTGCTCAGGAGTCCACCCCAGTTCACGCGCTGCCTTTTGGTTTATTATAAAAGTATTGCGGTAGTTTTTATTATTTTCGGAAGTGTCAAATAACTGCAGGTCAGCCTTTGTAAAGTCTTCTCCGGCTATAATCTGCATACCAAGTGTTTTTATGTAATCCAGATCAACGGGGTCAGCGGTAACAGAAAGCCTTTTCTTTCCGGTACTGGTTTCTGCAGTTATTGCGTCGCCCCATGCTATAAATGTGGGCACATCATACCCGCCGCTTACACTTGCAACACCAGGTATTAATGCGATTGCTGTTTTGATTGCATCATAATTCCGAGAAATCTTATTATCAACCGGCAAAACAATAATATGGTCTTTGTCATATCCCAGTTGCTTATGTTGTATATAAGACAATTGCTGCAGCACAACGATTGTAGTAATTATCAGAAATACAGAAATAACAAACTGAAATACAATTAAAGATTTTCTTAAACCACTGCCCGATGATGACAAGCGAAAACCTGATTTTAAAATATTAGCGAGTTTTGAATTTGAAAGAATGAAAGCCGGATATATTCCTGCAAAAAAACTAATCAGGATACTCAACAAAAGCAATGATATTATTGGCAATGGTTTCAGCAGCAAAGCTGACGTTAATACCTTGCCTGCAACGGAATTAAATGCAGGCAACAGCAGTATGCTGATGATTACTGAAAGTATTAATGCAATAAGTGTGAGAATGAATGACTCGCCAATAAACCTGCTGAATAATTGAGACTGAAATGCTCCCAAAACTTTTCGTATGCCTACTTCAGTGCCTCTGCCTGCAGCTTGTGCTGTAGCAAGGTTTGTATAATTTACACAAGCTATAATTAGAATAAGAACAGAAATAATGCTTAGCACATATACATAAGTAATATTGCCATTTGGTTCAAGGCCATCAAGTGAAGAATGCAGGTGAACTTTTTTCAGAGGTTCAAGATGATAAGTAAGATAATCGTTGCCTTCCATCTTCAACTCATCTTTCGTAACACTTTTCATGTATTGTGTTATCTGCTGCTGCAGGCTTGCTATTTGCGAAGGTTGCTGCAGCAGGAGATAGGTTATAAAGTTGGCCGACCACCACTGTTCTTCCTGCTGCGCTAAACGCTGATTACCAAACGGAATAATAAAATCAAATTGCACTTGTGAGTTTGCCGGAACGTCTTCGGCTACACCGCTAACCACAAAATCTTCTGTATCAGCAACACGAAATGTTTTACCAATAGCATCTCCATTGCCGAAGTATTTTTTTGCAATGCTTTTTGTTATTACAATATTATCTAACCTTTTCAAAGCAGTCCTGGCATTTCCCTGTAAAAGCTTAAATGAAAATATTTGTAAAAAGGAAGAATCGGCGTATAAAACATTGTTTTCGTTGAACACTTTATCACCGAAAGCAACTGTTTTTTTTACTTTAACCGTTCTTGCAAATGCTTCAACAGCCGGAAAAGTGCGTTGAAACTGAGGACCTGTCTTTGTGCCTGTAACTGCCATTTTATTAACGGTACCGGCAGCATTGTATTCCATTGTCACCCTTACAATTCTTTCTGCATTTTTATTAAAGTTGTCATAACTGGTTTCATTAAAAACATACAAGCCAATTAAAATACAGCTTGTAATGCCAACAGTAAGGCCAGCTAAGTTTATAAAGCTGTAAAGCTTATTTTTTCTGAGAGTCCGCCATGCAACTTTAAAATAACTTTTAAGCATTGTTTTAATTTTTTTTTCGCCACAAAGACACGAAGGCACTAAGGTGCGCAAAGTTGAATTTTTGACTTTTTCTGTAAAAAAAATCTATATCTCTTTATCCCACAAATCCCAACCATCTCACAAATCCCAGTTCAGACAATTTTCCTCACAATCCCTTAAATCCTTCCAAATCCAGGTTCAGATTATTCCGTTCTTAAACTCTTTACCGGGTTTGATACTGCCGCTTTTATTGCCTGAAAGCTTACGATTATCAATGCAATTAGTACTGCAACCAATCCTGCTATTAGGAATATCCACCAACTGATAGTGATACGATACGCGAAATCCTGCAGCCATCTATTCATTACCCACCCTGCAACCGGGAAAGTAATAACGGCGGCAATTATTACCAGTTTTAGAAAATCTTTAGACAACATACCTGCAATGTTGGATACACTTGCACCTAAAACTTTTCTTATACCGATTTCTTTTGTTCGCTGCTCCGCTGCATAAGTGGCAAGACCAAGCAAACCAAGGCAGGCAATAAAAATGGCAAGTACCGCGAAGACAATAAATATTTTTCCGGTTCTTTGCTCAGAAGTATACATTGCATTAAAATCTTCATTTAAAAAAGAGTAGGTAAACGCTTCTCCGGGAGATAGTTTTTTCCAGACCGCTTCAACATTTTTTATAATGCCTGCTATGTTATCAGCAGATAAACGAAATGAAACAGCATCTGTTGATTTGTCAAGCACCATACACAACGCCCCGATATTTTCTCTTAATGATGCAAAGTGAAAATTCTTTACTACTCCTATAACCGTATAATTTTTTGCAGTCCCGGAGTTTATATTAACCAGTTTCCATATTTTTTTACCTATGGGATTTTGGTAGCCAAAGAGATGCGCTGCTGTTTCGTTTATAATTATGCCATTGCTATCAGTAGAATATTCTTTAGAGAAGTTTCTTCCCTTCAATATTTCCATTCCTAATGTAGGAATATAATCATTGTCAATACTCCAGTTTTGCATGGCTACCGCTTTCTTATTATCTATTTGTCCTTCAGGAAAAAAAGGGTTGTCGCTCCGGCTCGATGGAACAGGTAAATATCCTGAAACAGTTGCAGATTTTACTCCCGGCAGCTTCAAAACTTCATCTTTAAACACTTCAAGGTTTTTACCAATAGCATAAGTGTTCTTTATTGTAAGAACCTGCTCTTTATTAAAGCCAAGCTTTTTGTTTTGTATGTAGCTCAACTGACGATAAATAACAATGGTGCTGATTATTAAAAATATAGAAATGAAAAATTGAAACACAACCAGGCTGCTGCGGAAGTAACTGCTTTTGAAACCGGCACCAATCTTTCCTTTTAAAACTTCTATAGGTTTAAAGGCAGACAGGTAAAGTGCAGGATAACTGCCTGCAAGTAAGCCGACCGCCACTGCGAACATAAACAGTACCGGCAACAGCAGCGGATGAGCAAAAGGCGAGAGGGTAAACTGCTTAGATGCTAACTGGTTAAAAAAAGGAAGCAACAATGAACTGATGACCAATGCGATTATAAATGCAATTAAGCTCAATAGAACTGACTCGGTCAGGAACTGCTGTATAAGATTAGAACGTTGTGTGCCTAATACTTTGCGTACGCCAACTTCTTTGGCACGATTAGCAGAACGTGCAGTTGACAGGTTCATAAAATTGACACATGCGATAAGCAAAATAAAAATGGCGATGGCTGAAAAAATGTAAACAGTTTGTATGCTGCTGTTAGCAGACAGTTCACCAATCCTGTCTGACTTGAGGTGAATATCAGTTAGCGGCGTTAGATTTAGATTAATATAATTTCCAGATTTTTTAAACTCATCTGCTGTAATATGCATGATGCTTTCTGCCTGCGGAAAGACATGTTTTTTCATTATCTCATCAAACTTTGCCTGTATCACTTTTGGGTCTGTGCCTTGCTTTAATAACAGGTAAGTGTTGAAGTTGAAGCTAAGCCAGTTATCTTCTCTGCTGAAAGGGTCAGCAGCAAGAGGAAAGAAAAAGTCATAATGAAAATGACTGTTTTCTGGTATATCTTTAATAACTCCGGTGACGGCATACAATTTTTTGTTATCAAACAACAACTGCTTTCCCACTGCATTTGTTTGGCCAAAATATTTATCTGCTATGCTTTCACTTATTACCACACTATTCGGTTCTGTTAATGCTTTTTTGGGATTACCTGCAATCATTGGAATAGTAAACACATCAAATATGGTTGAGTCCGTATAAATGATATTTTGTTCATGTATATTCTGGTTTCCTTTTTTAACCACAGCAGGCCCATAGTTTCTAAACCTTACCGCATTCTCAATTTGAGGATAATCTTTTACCATAGTAAAGGCAAGCGGAGCACTGGCAACAGCAAACTTCTGGTCGGCTCCTCCAAATTTTAAATCAACATTTGCCCGATAAATACGTGCACTATTTTTATTGAATTTATCGAAGCTTAATTCATCGAGCACATACAATGTTATAAGAAGACAAGTGCCAATACCTATAGCCAGGCCAAAAATGTTAATTGCTGAAAAGCTTTTGTTTTTCCAAAGGTTCCGGATAGCTACTTTGAGATAATTTTTAAGCATTTTTTTTAGCTTTGAGCTGTCAGCTAAGCTTTGAGCTTGTTTACGATATGTTGAATTCTAAGAAGTAATATTTCTCCACTAAATAATGTTTCAACTATTCCGTTCTCAAACTTTTTACCGGGTTGGCATTCGCAGCTTTTATTGTTTGAAAACCAAGTGTAATTGATGCAATTAAAATCATCAACAGACCTGCGCCCGCAAAAATCCATACGCTTATTTGTGTATGGTATGCAAAATTTTCAAACCATTTATTCATGCCCCACCATACAATTGGCGCTGCAATAACGAATGCGAGTGTTATTAATTTTAAAAAGTCTTTTGTTAAAAGATGTACTATTTGCAGAATGCTTGCACCAAGCACTTTTCTTACTCCGATTTCTTTTGTGCGCTGATTAGTGGTGTAAATAACGAGACCCAATAAACCGAGACAACTGATGATGATTGCAAGACCTGTTGCCCATGAAAGTAATGTAGAAGTGTGCTGCTCACTTTCATAAAATTTCGCAATGCTTTCATCAAAAAAGGAATAAGAAAAATCTTCACCGGGATAAATGGTTTTATAAGCTTTTTCAATTTGTGCGATAGTTGTTTTCCATTCTGCTGTTGATGTTTCGGGTTGCAATGCGATATGGAGTGTAGACTGGACAGGGTACAGGCTATAAAAAACAAGCGGCTTGATGGGGTCATTTAATGGCCTGGAATTAAAATCCTTGAGTACACCAACAATGGGTATTCCGCCATTATCATGTTCAATAAGTTTGCCCACCACGTCCGAAGGATTTGAAAAGCCGAGATATCTTGCATAGCTTTCATTAATTACATATTCGGTAAGGCTGTCACTTTTTTTTGGGAACCTGCCTGTAACCAATTTCATATTATAAAGATTGAAGTAACATTCATCTGCATACTTTATCTCAACTGTAGTTTCGATTTCCTTTTTACCATTATTGAATTTTAGCGTTTGCAGGCCTCTGCCCGAGCTTGCAGGGGCGCTGGAAGCAAAGCATACTTTATCAATATCAGGCAATGCTTGTAAGTTATGCAGCAGCACCTCTCTTGTTTGCATTGATTTTGCAACAGCAGCTTTATTATCAAGTTCAGCATAGTTAAGGGGCGTTTCTACCGTTATGATACCATCCTTTTTAAAACCAAGGTCTTTTGTTAAAGCATAATGAATTTGCTGACTTACAATGATTGTTGCAATTATAAATGCCTGTGCAAATACAAACTGTGTTACGGTTAATGATTTTCTTATCCACACCCTTCTTGTGGATGAAGAACCTGCAGCTTTGTTTTTCAAAACATGAACAGGATTATATTTTGATAGAATTATTGCAGGATAAAAGCCGGAAAGTAAACTTACAGCCAATAACAGCAATACAATGAAGATGACAACATCGGTTTGTAAAAGCATTGCTGCATTAATTTCAGGCGGAATAAAATCTGCAAAAAGCTTTATTATAAAAGGAACAAGAATTATTGAAAGAATAGTTGCAACAAGTGTAAGCAAAAATGTTTCACTTAAAAATTGAAATATTAACTGCAGTTTTGTGCTGCCCAATGTTTTTCTTATACCAATTTCTTTTGCTCTTTGAACAGCTTGTGCTGTGGTAAGATTTATAAAATTGATGCAACCAAGTAATAACAGAATAGCAGCTACTGCAAGCAATCCATACAAAGTAGGCAAATGGGCCTGGCGTTGGGCAAAACTATTGTAATCGCCGTCGAAGTGAACATCGGAAAGCGGCTGCAAATAAAAAATAGCTTTAAGGTAAGTATCTTTTTGGTTTTTATCAAACAATTGCTTTGCTTGCTTTTGAACTGTTACAGGAGTTGTGCCTGCATTGAGCTTTACAAAAAACTGGTCAGAAAAACTAACGCTGCCCCAATTATGTGCATCAGTAAACTGAGCCTGGGGAAGTGTTTTGTAAGAAATGAATTCTTTGAATGTAAAATCAGTTGTTTGTTTAAGGTCCTTTACTACGCCCGTTACTGTTGTTTTAACCGTATCATTATAAGTAATCACTTTTCCAATAACTTTTGACACATCCTTGTATGGGAAATAAATTTTTGCACGGCTTTCCGTAAGCACAGTTGTATTTGCATTGCTTAATGCATTTTGTTTGGAACCTGCCAGCCATTTGTAAGGCAGGAGTTTAAAATAATTATTGTCAGCGTAAATAATATTTTTTTGGTTCTTATAAAAATGAGGTTTGCTTACGCCAGGCAAGTTTATGCTTATGTTTATATCCCGGGTTGTGCTAAAAGGCGCGAATAATTCCACGCCGGTGATTTCTTTTTGGGCTGCAGGTATTAAAGGGAGTGGTACACCAGAAGTCTTAAAATCATTGTCAGGAAGCTTCATGTTGCTTACCACGCGATAAATTCGGTCATTATTATTTTCAAACTTATCAAAACCAAAATCATAACTGGCAATAAGATAGATCACTAAGGATGCACTAATACCAATGGCAAGGCCAATGATATTGATAAAAGAAAAGACTTTGTTGCGACGGAAATTTCGTAACGCTACAGTGAAATAATTTTTAAACATAAAAGATTTGTTTAAGATTTCTGATTTACTGACTCCAATTTCTGGCTTTCGACTTCTTTAAATTATTTTACTAACAGTACAGGCAAGAATATGCCAAAAAGAAAAACATTGATAATCAATAAATTGAAAAAAAAGCTGTAACCAATGTGTACGGCTATGATACAATAAGTGTTCGGTTTTGCAACAGGGATGCCTTGTTTAATTACGCCTCACCCCCAACCCCTCTCCTTGCAAAGAGGAGCAAAAACAATTATAATTGCTCCCTTTTCTATAAATCCCACATCCCGCAAATTTCAGGTTCAGACTTATTCCGTCCTCAAACTCTTCACCGGGTTTGACAATGCAGCTTTTATTGCCTGGTAGCTGACTGTTGCCAATGCAATAAACATAACTATCAACCCTGCTGATAAAAATATCCACCAGCTAATATTTATATGAAAAGCAAAATTCTGCAGCCAGTTTTTCATCGCCCACCATGAAACGGGTGTAGCAATAAGCAAGGCTATTACAACTAACTTAAGGAAGTCTTTGGAAAGCAGCGAAGCGATACCGGCCACTGATGCGCCTAATACTTTACGGATGCCGATTTCTTTAGTTCGCTGACCGGCAGTAAAGGTGGCCAGTCCGAACAAACCGAGACATGCAATGAAAATAGCAATTCCGGCAAATAAAAGATAAATAGTATTCAGCCTGCGTTCGGCCTTGTACAGGTCATACAGTTTTTCATCTAAAAATGAATAGCTGAAATCAACATCAGGTGCAAAATTTTGCCACACATTTTTTACATAGTTTATTGTTGCCTCTAAGCTGTTGCCCGTTAACCTGATGGAAAAAACCCTTCTTGCAAAAGGAGCGATATAAAAAACAATAGGCAGAATAGGTTTTTCCAATGATTCAAAATTGAAGTTATTCGCTACACCGATTATCCTTCCTTTTCTGCCTGCATACTCTATAGATTTGTTGATGGCATCTTCATTTGATTTCCATCCTGCGGCTCGCACCGCCGCTTCATTTACAATAAATGCATTTATGGAATCAGTTGGAAAATCTTTTGAAAAATCTCTTCCGGCACTCATTTTTATTTTGAATGTTTTCATGTAATCAAAATCGGTAAATATGCACGAAAGCCTGAAATTAATCTGCTGCATGCTGCCGTTTAATTCAAACTTTCCATCCTGTTCGTCGAGCAACTGCCCGGAAGGAATGCGGCTTGCAAAACTTGCGCTTTGAATGTTCGTATTGCTGAGTAAAATATCTTTTACTGTTTCAAAATTCTTAGCAATGGAATCATTAACAGGCAATGTCATTACCCAGTTTTTATTAAAACCAAGATTGGCGTTTTGCATATAATTCAATTGCCTGCTTACAATAAGCACCGCAACAATCAATATAATGGAAATGGTAAACTGAAATACTACAAGCGCCTTGCGTAATGAAAAGTTGAAATTGTTTTTCTGAAATTTCCCCCTTAAGATGGTTATAGGCTTAAACCCTGAGAGGTAAAATGAAGGATAACTGCCAGCAAGCAAAGTCGTGACCAGTAAAAGAATAAATACACCAGAAGACAACAGAACAAACTGGTATGCTGAAAAAGAAAAAACAGTATCATTAAACTTTTCGAACAGAGGCATCAACAGGTAAACAGTGCCTAATGAAAGCAGTAATGATATCAATATTATTAAAGTTGATTCGGTGAAAAACTGAAAGAAAAGCTGGCCGCGTTCAGCGCCTATTACTTTGCGTACACCCACTTCTCTTTGCCTGCTCAAAGCCAGTGCGGTAGCAAGGTTCATATAGTTAATGCAGGCGATAAGCAAGATAAAAAATCCAACGCAGCCGAATATATATACATATTTTATATCACTGGTAGGTTCTGCTTCGGCCTCTAAATGTGAATGCAGGTGAATGTCTGAAATTTTTTGTAAATGCAGCTTATTCCCTTTACTTCCGCTGTTTCCATTAAAAGCCGGCAAAACTTTATCAAGAAAGGCGGGAAGTTTGGATTCTACTGTTTGAGGATTTGTATGCTCTTTTAAAAGAAGGTAAGTATAATAATTGTTACCGCCCCAGTCATTTGTATAGTCTTCTTTAGGAATGAATTGTTTAAGTGTAATGAAAGAAATTAGAAAATCAAAATGAAAATGAGCGTTGGAAGGAACATTATCAATAACTCCGGTTACTTTTAAGGGCACTTGTTTACTGCTGTAGTAAATAGTTTGATTAAGCGCATTTTTATTATTAAAATATTTTTTGGCAACATCCCTGGTAATAACAACAGTATTTGGATTAGTAAGCGCAGTATGGGCATTACCTTCAATAAACCTGTAAGTAAATACATCAAAAAATTTATCATCAGCCCAGATTATTTTACTCTCCGCAAATTTCTTCTGCTGATAACTTATTGCCTCATTGTCTTTTAAAAAACTGGTTACCTTATCTGCTTCCGGAAAACTTTTCTCAAGCAATGGAGCAAAGGGCAATGCAATTGTAGCCAAATGTATATTGGTGCCGCCGTTAGCATTTAAAAATTCACGGCTTACGCGGTATGTTTTTTCCGCATGTACATTGTAGCGATCATACGTCAATTCATTTTGTATCCACAGGAAAATAAAAATTACACTGGCCAGTCCAACAGTAAGACCGAGGATGTTGATAACTGCAAAACCTTTGTTGCGATTAAGATTCCTGAAAGCTGTTTTGAAATAATTTTTAAGCATAGTTTTATTTTTTAGCCACAAAGACATGAAGGCGTTAAGGTGCGCAAAGTTGATTTTTTGGCTTTTTCTGTTAAAAGCTCTATATCTCTTCATCTTACAAATCCCAATCATCCCACAAATCCCGGTTCAGACAATTTTCCTCACAATTCTACTAATCCTACTAAATCCAGGTTCAGACTATTCTGTTCTCAAACTCTTCACCGGGTTTGCAATCGCAGCTTTTATTGTTTGTACACTTAATGTGATAAGTGCTATTATTACCATAAAAACGCCGCTTAGCAGAAATATCCACCAGTCCATTGTTGTTCTGTATGCAAAATCCTGCAACCATTTATACATGAGCCACCAGGCAATTGGTGCGGCAATTACAAAAGCTATTATTACCAGCTTTACAAAATCTTTAGATAAAATAGAAACGATGTTTGCCACGGATGCGCCTAACACTTTTCGTACGCCAATCTCTTTTGTCCGGGTGTTGGTCGTATAAATTACGAGACCTGATAGCCCGAGGCAACTGATGAAAATAGCAAGACCTGTTGCCCATTGCAAAAGACTGGCTGTATGCTGCTCGCTTTCATACATTTTAGCAATTTTTTCGTCAAAAAAAGAATAAGTAAAGTCTTCTTCAGGATACATTTTTTTATACACTTTTTCCAACTTTTTAATAGCATTTTGCCAAACTTGTCCAGTTGTATTATTTGGTTTTAAACGGATATGAAACGTAGAGCCGTTGCTTCCGGCAAACACAAGCGGGCCAATGGATGCATGAAATGACTGATCATGAAAATCTTTCATTACCCCGACAATTGGCATGTTTTTACCATTAAATTGCAAGTACTTGTTCAGTGCATCTTCCGGTTTTTGAAAGCCGAGTGTTTTAGCATACGTTTCATTAATAATAAATTCTTTCATCGTATCACTTGCCTCCACGTTTCTTCCGGCAAGTAATTGTATGCCATAAATTTTTATGTAATCAGTATCGCCCCACCTGATTTGCACATTGCCTGTTGCATCTTTTTGTCCATTGTAGCTAATGTTAGTAAAAGACATTCCTATATCGGCAGGCGAGAGAAAACCTGTACCTGCCATTTCAACTTCGGGGATAGCCTGTATTTCTCTTAACAACTGTTTTCCATGCGCTGCAACAGTATCGTGCGGCGCTTCAAAAGTGAGTATGGCGTCTTTCTTAAATCCTAAGTCTGCATTCATCGAATAATTGATCTGCCTGCTCACCATGACTGTAGCTATAATAAAAAACTGGGCAACTACAAATTGCGAAACAGTAAGCGTTTTTCGCACCCATGCATTTCGTGTTTGCCCGGAGGCGACAAAAGCCTGGTTTTTTAAAACCAATGCAGGTTTATATCCTGATAATATTAGTGCAGGATATAAACCTGAAAGAAAGCTTACCACTATAATAAGTAAGAATAAAAATAAAATCAGCTCCGGCTGATGAAACAGATTAAAATGCAGTCCCGGCGGTATAAAGTCTGCAAACATGCGCAGCAGCAAGGGAGTTAAGATAACGGAGAGGAATGTTGCAATAATGGTTATGACGAATGTTTCACTTAAAAACTGGATAATCAACTGACTTTTTGAACTGCCTATTGTTTTACGAATGCCAATCTCTTTTGCTCTTTGTATTGACTGCGCAGAAGTGAGGTTAATAAAATTAATACAACCTAACAACAACAGGAAACCGGCAATTGTAAGTAAGCCGTAAAGCGTAGATTTATTTGCAATCCTTTGACCCGGGCTTGCATAATTGCTGTTGAAATGCACATCGCTTAACGGCTGCAAATGAAATGACATTGTATTGCGGGCGTCTTTGTTTGCATTTTTATTATACTTGTTTAAAAGGTTTTTTAGCTGAGCTTCTGTTTGTGCAGCAGATATGTCTTTTGAAAGTTTTACATACAGTTGCGAGTAAATCATCCAATCGTTCCACACGGTCATCATAAAATGATCCTGCAGGTTAGTCTGGGCAATAGTGGCAAGTGAAATAAATTCATTTGCGGTAAAGGCGGTTGTTTCATTCAAATCCTGTACAATGCCGGTAACAGTTGCAGTCAAGTCATCATTATAGGTGAGATGTTTTCCTATAATATCAGCAGCAGGCAGGGATGGAAAATATTGTTTTGCCCTGCTTTCTGTTAAAACAATAGAAAAAGGATCACTCATAGCTAACCCTGGCGTACCAGCTATCCATTTGTAATTAAGCAACTGAAAATACTGTTGATTTGTAAAAACAATATTGGGTTGTTTTTTATAAATCACTTGTTTATTCCGGTTGCCTGTTGCCACTGCAACCTTTGCCGTTGCATCACCCTGAAACTGGAAAATTGGAACTGTTTGTTCAACACCTGTTACTTCATTTTCTATAGCTGCACCTAAAGGCGCCTGTACACCAGCACTATGTCCCTCAGTACCTGAAAATGAAGCGTCAAGCACTACACGATAAATTCTGTCTTTGTCTCTTTCAAATTTATCAAAGCTTAGTTCATAAAAAACAATAAGAAAAATAACAAGCGCAGCGCTTATACCAATGGATAAACCCAGGACATTGATAGCAGAAAAAACTTTGTTGCGCCAGAAGTTTCTGAAAGCAACGATGAAATAATTTTTGTACATACAATTTTTATTAAGAGATTAATACATACTGTTTCTGCTTTTTGCAGGTTTAGTTTTTATCTTATCTGCACTTTCATTCTGTTTAGTTATGCAGTTGCAGGGATTGTTTTTTGCCTTTTCACCAGTCACGGCGGAAGAACTGCCATTACTATTCATATCAGCTTCAGGGCAATTCTTATTGGTGCTGCAAAACATAATTGAAGCAACCTCATCAGCAGCATATTTCACCGTATCTTTTGCTGTTAACAGTCTAATGCCATAACTTAAACTGATGATTTTGCCATCAGCGACTTTTCCATTTTTTAATAAAACTGTATCCTGGGCGACCAGAGATTGAACAGTTGTTATGCAAAGCGTAAGAAATAGTATTGCTTTCATCTTATTCTATTTGTTTAATGAAAAATGTAAAAAACCTTTTATTTCCTCACAATCCTTTATAATCCAAAAAATCGTGGTTCTATTATTCTGTTCGCAGACTCTTTACCGGGTTTGCTATTGCAGCTTTTATAGCCTGGAAACTTACTGTTAACAAGGTTAATAGCAAAGCACCAATGCCAGCTGCTGCAAAAATCCACCATGAAATATTCGTACGATATTGATAATTCTGTAGCCAGCTATGCATAAAATAAAAAGCAATGGGAATGGCAATAAATAAAGAAATGATAATAAGCATTACAAACTCTTTTGATAGTAATTGCCATAAATTAAATATAGAGGCTCCCAATACTTTTCTCACTCCAATTTCTTTTGTGCGTTGCTCTGCCATAAAAGAAGCTAATCCAAATAAACCAAGGCAGGAAATGAAAATAGCGAGGAAAGCAAAGTAACCGGCAAGTTTGCCAATACGTACCTCATCCATAAATTTGTTTGCATATTCTTCATCGACAAATTTATAAGTGAAGGGAAAGGCTGGATTGTATTTTGAAAAAATTGATTCGATTTTATCCAATGCATTTTTGATACCTGTCTTAGGATTAATTTTTATCGTAACAACAAAGTTTGGTTGTCCCATCATATTATAAATAGATTCTTTAGCCGGTTTATAAGGTGATTCAAAAACTATATCTTTTACTACTCCGATTACTGTAAAGAGCCGTCCATAAAACTGTATTGTTTCACCAATAGGATGTTGCAAATCCATAGCTTTAACAGCAGATTCATTTAAAATAAAAGCGGAAGAATCGGTAGAAAATGCAGGAGAAAAATCCCGCCCTTCTTTTATTTGCCAGCCAATCGTTTTTCCATATTCATAACTTACATTGTTAAATGGAATATCAACTGATAAACCAGGGTTTTTTCCTTTCCAGTTTAAATCAGTAACATCTACATTATAATCAATCGTTGAGTTTGCAGATGTTGCCATTTCTTCAATAACCCCTGATGCTTTTAGTTCCTCTCTTATAACCCTAAAATTTTTTTCAATATCACTGTTTATGTCCATCGTTATCAACCCATTTCTGTTATACCCTATGGGACGGTTTTTGGCAAATTGTATTTGCCTGAAAACAACTATAGTCCCTATTATCAGAATTACAGAAACAGTGAACTGCAGAACAACTAATACTTTACGTGGAAGGACAGCAAACCATCCCATTCTGAATGTACCTTTTAATACTTTTATTGGCTGAAAAGATGGTAAATAGAGCGCAGGATAAAGCCCTGCAATTAATCCTGTAGCAATAATGAAACCAATACTGAATAACCAGAACAAAGCATTGCCTGCAGGGATGGTAATTTTTTTATCTGCTACTTCATTAAAAAAAGGCAGTGCCAATAATACTAACAAAAGAGAGATTACAAATGCCATAACCACAGAAACTAAAGATTCCGTAAAGAACTGGCTCATCAATTGTGTTTGCAAAGCTCCAATCGTTTTTCGAATGCCTACTTCCTTTGCCCGTTTCTCACTTCGTGCCGTACTTAGGTTCATATAATTGATGCAGGCCAAAAACAATACAAAGAGACCAATTATTCCAAAAAGCCATACAAATTGAATTCGCCCTCCTGCATTAACTCCATTTTTAAAATCAGCATACAAATGCCATTTATTCATTGGATGCAGGAAAACTTCAGGCTTCATTAAATCAACAGATTTCTTTGTCATTTTTGCCGCTCTGAGGCCTTTTATTTTTGCAGAGACCTTATCAATGTCTGCATATTTATTTACCTGTACAAATACCTGAAAATTATTATTGTCCCATGAGAGATCATTTTTTATTGGGGGATTAAGCATTAAATATAGTTCCCATGGAGCTATGAAGGTGATATCTTTAAAGTCAGAATTATCAGGAAAGTCCCGGTAAACCCCTGTTACTTTTACATTCTCTTTATTATCAATTATTAAAATTTTATTTGTAGGATCACTATTTCCAAATAATGTTTTGGCAGCAGATGCAGACAGTATTATAGATGCAGGATCATTTAAAGCTAAACGGGTTCCTTTGAATAATTCTATATTAAACATATCAAGTGAACCTGCTTCCATATAGTTACCAAGTTTGCTGATTTTCTTTTCACCATAAGTCAACACAGATTTTTGAGGAAAAGTGGATATTACTATAGATTTTAAATCATTACTATAATTATTTCGAAGCTCCGTGCCCATTATATGAGGATTATAAGGATAGGAGTTTCGCTCACCATTACTGGTGGTATGCCACATAACACGCGCAATCTGGTTATAGTTATTAAAGTTTTTATTGAATGATAATTCATCATACACCCATAAAGCAATCAGCATGGTTGTAGTCATACCTACAGCAAGTCCGCTGATGTTAATGAAAGAAGAAGTTTTATTCTTCAAAAGATTTCTCAATGCTATTTTGAAATAGTTTCTTATCATGATTTTTTGCTTTAAGGTTGTTATAATCTGTTGTGTTGTACGGGTAATATTTCTAAATTTTGTTCTAACATTTTATTTCCTCACAATCCTTTTCAAATCTAAAAAATCGTGGTTCTATTCCGTTCTCAAACTCTTCACCGGGTTAGCAACCGCCGCTTTTATTGATTGAAAACTAATCGTAATTAAAGTGATTAATACGGCTGTTGCACCGGCAGCTAAAAATATCCACCAGCTCATGGTGATTCTGTATTCGTAATTCTGTAACCAGGCATGCATCATCCACCAGGCAACAGGAAATGCGACGAGGCATGAGATGATAACCAACTGTAAAAAATCTTTGGATAATAATGTTGTAATGCCTATAACACTTGCGCCTAATACTTTGCGCACACCGATTTCCTTTGTTCTTTGTTCCGCTGTGTATGCGGCAAGCCCGAATAAACCTAAACATGAAATGATGATTGCCAACGCAGCGAATATGCCGGAAACTTTGCTGATGAGCGTTTCGTTTTGAAACATCTGATTGAACTGGTCATCAACAAATTTGTACTCTAAAGGATAAGCGGCATTATCTTTCTTCATCACTTCCTTAATTTTTGCCAAAGCCTGTTCAACATGGCTGTTTGCTTTTATTTTAACGTATAAAAAATTTTGATATTCAGGGGGTTTACAAAAAATGATTAACGGGCTGGCTTTGCCATATATGTTTCCATACAGGTAATCCTTTACGACACCAACTATCTTCATATTTGTAAAAACGCCTTCAGGATTGCCACGTGGCGATTGAATGATTTTTCCTACAGCGCTCTCTTTACCCATCATTTCTGCCATCGACTCATTGATAATGACATTTGAATTTTCTGATGAAGCGTTTTGATTGAAATCTCTTCCGTCAATAATTTGCATACCTGAAACAGCAATAAATTCAGGGCTTACATTTCTGTGTGCGATGTCTATTTCATTACCGGATAATTTTTCCTGCCACTTAAATCTGTTGTCAGTATCACCGCCATACAGTGTCTCATGATCGGTTAATGCAGCATCCTGTATTACTCCTGTTCGCAACAAATCATCTTTTATTAATGGAAAGATTTTTGAAATATCATGTTCGGGATTTATTTCTATCAAATTGTTTTTGTTGAAACCAAGGTTCCTGTTTTTGACATGTTGTATTTGCATATAAACAATCATGGTGCTGATGATGAAAACAACAGACACCACAAACTGCACAATCACTAATCCTTTTCTTATAGATGAAGCGCTGCCCGTTTTAATTTTTAATCCTTTTAAAACTGATACCGGGTTGAATGAGGATAAATAAAGAGAAGGATAGCTTCCGGCAATCAATCCGCAAACAGCAGCAATGATAAGCAGGGAAATAATGTGAAATGGGTTAGCTATATTTAACACAAGCTGTTTTTGCATGAGCATGTTGAATGCAGGTAATGAGACAGCAATGATGATGATAGCAAAAAGGGTTGCTATGAGCGACATGAAGAAAGCTTCGCCCATAAATTGAGCAACTAATTTTTCTTTCCCTGCACCAAGCACTTTTCGGACACCGACTTCTCTTGCACGTTTCTGGCTGCTTGCCGTAGCAAGGTTCATAAAATTGATACATGCAATCAAAAGAATAATCCATGCAATGGCAGAAAGCATGCGCACTTGTTTAATGCGTCCGCCACCGGTTGGCTTACCATTAGCAAATTCTTTGTACAACCTCCAGTCTTTCATCGGGAACAAAAAGGCTTCACTTTTTTGGTCTGCAGCTTTTCGTTGAATAAAATCTTTTAATTGTTTATTGATGTCTGCCGGGTTTGCATTTTTATCCAGCTCTATATAAGTGAGTGGTCCGTAGCTTCTCCAATCTGTTGCGTCATTTAAGCCTGCTTTTGTAAGTAGTTCATTACTGATAATCTGATAAGGCGCCAGCCATTCGAATTGCAAAGTGTAATTTTGAGGCATATCTTTTACAACACCGCTGATCACATAATCTTGTTTATTGTCTATCCTCACTGTTTTTCCTACAACATTTTTTTCTTCACCAAATAATTTCTTTGCAGCGCTTTGGGTAACAACAAGTGAATACAATTGCGGAAAAGGGTTTTTTGCATTGCCTTGTACAAAATGAAAAGTGAACATGCTGAATAAAGAAGCATCTGTATAATGCCCTGCCGCATATAAAGATTCATCGCCTAAATTAAAAAGCAACCGCTGGTCATTGTCTGAATACCTTGCCGTATTTGCGATACCCGGGACTTCTGCTTTCATAGCTGAACCCATTGGTCGTGGAGTTGAGCTCGTCGTAAAATTATTGCCGCCGGAAAACATATTTATTTCCAGCTCGTACAGCTTGTCTTTTTTTACATTCGCATTATCAAAGATTTTCTCATCTTCAATCCCTAAAAAAATTAATCCGGCGCACGCAATACCAATTGCCAAACCAAAGATGTTGAGGAAGCTATAGCCCTTATTTTTTAAAAGACTGCGCCATGCGGTCTTGAAATAATTTTTTAGCATTTTATATGTTTTAAGTATCGCATTATAGTTTAATTCACAATTAACTGCTCACCATTCACGTTTGTTATTCTGTTCTCAAACTTTTTACAGGATTTGCAAGTGCTGCTTTTATTGATTGAAAGCTGACGGTAACTATCGCAAATAATATTGCAACCACATCGGTTAATAAAAATATCCACAGGCTAATAGAAATTCTAAAAGCAAAGCTTTGAAGCCACTTATTCATGATGAACCAGGATAAAGGCATTGCTATGATCATGGCGATACCAATTGGCTTTAAAAAATCCCGGGATAATAATGCGGCAATACCATGTGCTGATGCACCAAGCACCTTTCGTATACCAATTTCTTTTGTACGCTTCAATGTATTGTAAGCGGTAAGACCGAGTAAACCCAAACAGGTAATAAACAAAGTAAATACAGAAAATACATTAATTATTTTTCCAAACTGTATATCGGATTTGTACTGTTCGTTAAACATGTCATCGAGGAAATAATACTCCATAGCATGTCCTGAAAAATTTTTCTGCCATACCTTCTTTATATCAGATATAGTTTTATGTATATTAGCTGAATTAATTTTTAAAGCGTAATAATGAGCCGGATCTTCAGAATACCAATGTATCATAGGTAACTGTGTTCCTTTTAAAGACTGCTGGTGATAATTTTTTATGACCGCAACAACAACAGCATCTGTTATTGGTCCTGAATTTACCTTTATTTTTTGACCAATGGCTTCCTCAGGTCTTTTAAAACCCAATAACCTGCTTGCCTCTTCATTAATAATCACTTCATCTTTATTTGCAAAGCCTGAAATGAAATTATGACCGGCAACTAAGTTAATTTGCATTGCAGGAATAAAGTTTGCGTCTATGCCATACAGATAATAATTATATCCCGGGGAAGCATCTTCGCCATACCGTGTTACGTTGCTTTGGGTATTAAGGAAACGAAGGCTTAAGCCAGGCAATGAACCGGCAAGAGCTACTTTTTTTATACCGGGCACATTTAATAATTCATTCTTAAAAGCCTGTCCCATTTTTCGTTGCAAAGAATCACTGTTATTTAAAGTCGGGCCTTTTACTATCAACACTTCATTCATATTCAATCCCAGATTTTGATGCCTTACAAAATAAAGCTGCTGATAGATTATAATAGAGGTGGAAAGTACTATCAATGCAATTGTAAATTGCCCGACGACAAGCGATTTTCTGATTAGTTTGCCCTTTAAGGAACCTGTAAAATTCCGTACAGTTACAGAGGCTGGTTTAACAGAAGAAAATACAAAAGCCGGATAAACCCCTGAAAGAAGGTTATTAGATATAAACAGTAAAGCAATCATAATCCAAAAAGCAGGAGAGCTAAAAATGCTCTTGCTTATAGTTTGTCCTATAATTAAAGAATAGAAGGGTTCGAATAATCTAATCAATATTATAGCAAGTATCAGAGCTAATACATTAATGACAAGCGACTCGGTAAAAAAATGTTTTAAAAGGGAAGTTCTGGATGAGCCAAGTATCTTTCTTATACCCACTTCTTTTGTTCTTTCTGCCGACCGGGCCGTAGTTAAATTAATATAGTTAACAGCACCTGTGAGTATAATGAGAAAAGAAATTATGCTTAAAAAATTTACAGTTTTGGCATCACCGTTCACGTCAGGTTCGAATGTTTTGTGAGAATATAAATGAATATTTTTTATTGGTTCGGCAGTTACAATTTCATTCTTTAATTTTCCCTTTGAAAAATCCATAAGCTTTCTATTAAAAGCTGCCAAATTTGTGTGAGGTGCCATTTGTAAATAAGTATAATTATTATTACCACCCCAACTGTTTAGATCAAAACCTAACTTTTGTATTGCATTAAAAGGAATTAAGAAATCAAATTTAAGATGAGTATTTTGAGGAACATCTTCAATCACACCTGCAATCACCACCTGTTCAGCATTCAATTTTAATGTTTTACCTATCACATTTGTATTGCCAAAAATTTTTTTGGCAATGGTTTCGGTAATAACAGCTTGATTAGGCGCTGTCAGGGCTGAATTCCTGTCTCCTTTAATAAAGACAAGTGTAAAAACGGAAAAAATAGTTGGATCTGCGGCGTAAGTTTTTTCTGTTAAAAAAGATTTTTTATCACTGCTTATTTCGCAAGCTCCAAGGTCTTGCACACGTACATAATTTACAACTTCCGGCATCTGACTTTTTAAAGCAGGTCCAAGCGGCGCGTAGGTTTCACAGTCGGTAACAACATACTCAGAACCTTTATACAAATCCAGCGTCAGCCTAAAAATATTATCTGCGTTTATATGAAAGTCTTCATAGCTTTTTTCAAACCTCACATAATTCATTACCAGTAAAAATGCTGCTGCTGCTATTGACAGTCCAAGCACATTAATAGCAGAATAAAACTTATCCTTCCACAAGGTCCGCCAGGCAATTTTAAAATAGTTATTTATCATAGAGGAAAGTTTTAAACATTAAGTTTCAAATCAACATAATTAATCATCAATCATTAATTAGTCATTCCGTTCTCAAACTCTTCACCGGATTCGCTATTGCTGCTTTTATTGATTGAAAGCTGACGGTAATAAATGCAATGGCAATCATCAGTAAAAACGGAAGCACAACATATAGCCAGCTTACATTAATACGAAACGCATAGCTCTGCAGCCATTTCGAGGAGGCAAGCCACGCGACCGGGGCAGCGATTAAAAATGCAATCGCCAATAAAAAAGCAAACTCTTTGTACAGCAATTGTAAAATGGAATTGATGGACGCGCCTAATACTTTTCGGATGCCAATTTCTTTTGTGCGTTGCAAAGTCGTAAATGATGCAAGTCCGAATAAACCCAGACATGCAACCAATACTGCAAGACAGGTAAACAAACTAAACACAGAACCAAAACGTTGGTCAGCTTTGTATTGCTCATTAAAATGATCGTCAAGGAAAAAATACTCGAAGGTGTTGCCGGGGAAAAATTTATTCCATTCTGCTTTTACAGCAGTGACAGCCGAGCCCGCGTCCGCGGCCTTTATTTTTATAGAAACAGACCCGGTGACTGCAGGAATGCAGCGAAGGATCAAGGGTTCAAAATCCTGGCGCAACGACTGCTGGTGAAAATTTTTAGCCACTCCGATGATCGTATATCTTCCGCCCCAAAAATCAATACGCTTGTTTAACGCTTCTTCCGGTTTATGGAAACCGAGCAGTTCAATTGCCTTTTCATTAAAAATGACAGAGCTGTCATCAGCACCAAATTCTTTTGAGAACGCTCGACCGGCAAGCAGCTTTAACCCAAATGTTTTTAAATAGTCATAATCAACCCCAATCACTCTGTATTGTTTCTGCTTAGAATCATCTTGCTCTACCAGCTTTATTCCACCCGCATTCCATCCAACGGCTTCTCCTGGTACACTGGTAGAAACGGTTATGTTTTTTACAAAAGTTTGCCGGCTTGTTTCCTCTTTAAAAGCAGTTATTTTTTGTAAAAAAGTAGAATCTGCGCCTACAGTTGGCCGCGTTATTACAAGTGTCTGGTCAATGTTTACGCCCAGCGATTGCCTCCGCATAAATTGTATTTGCCGGTAAACCGTGACCGTGCCAATAAGTAAGAACAATGAGGCTGCAAATTGAAAGACAACCAAAGATTTTCTGAGTAAAGAACTCTGCTTTGTGCCGCTTGTTTTTCCTTTCAGCACTTCAATTGGCTTGAAGCCGGACAAGACAAAGGCAGGATATAAACCTGAAAGAAAAACACCGGTTACAAACAAAGCAACCAGGCCAAGCCAAAAATCATTTTTTGCGAACAACGAGAAAGAAAGCTGCTGCCCGGACAATGCGTTAAAGCCCGGAATAGCTGCCATAACAAACAGGATGGCGAGTATAAGCGCAAGCCCGTTAAGCACTGCAGACTCCGAAAGAAACTGGATAACTAATTGCCTTCTCTGAGACCCTATTGCTTTGCGCACACCTACTTCTCTTGCTCTCGTTATTGCCCGTGCAGTGGCAAGATTTATATAGTTTACCCAGGCAATAACAACAATAAACAAGGCAATTCCCAATAAAAGATAAACAGTTTTGCCGTCGCCGTTTTCACCCGGCTCCATTATGTAATGAGAATTCAAATGAATAGTTGTTAAAGGCTGTAAATTATAGGTAACTGCAGAATTAAATTTCTTCATATCAGCACCTACAAACTTATCCGCAACAGGAACAAATTTGGCTTCCACCTTTTTCGGGTCAGCTCCTCTATTCAATAATAAATAGGTAAGGCAACCATCGCTTTCCCAGGCAGTTTCCGGGTTATAACCGGGCCCTGTTGCATCTTTTAGAAACGTGGCATACGAAAGAAGCAGGTCGGGCTTTATCTGCGTGTTCATGAGTGCATCTTTATAAACCGCAGTGATGATATAATTGTCTTTGCGGTTCAGCTCCAACTGTTTGCCAACAACATTTGTTGTTCCAAAAATTTTCTTAGCCAATGTTTCAGAAATCGCAGCCGTAAAAACGTTTTTCAGCGCGGTATTCTTGTCGCCTGCAATTAATGGATAAGTAAAAATGCTGAAGAAAGAACTGCTTGCAAAAAATGTCTTCTCAATCTTCAAAGGCTGATTTTGCACATCTGTAATAATATTGCCTGCCTGCACCAGCTTTACATAATCTTCAATTTCAGGAATGGCATCTTTAAAAGCATTGCCCACTCCAAATGCCCCCGCCGCCCACTGTGTGCTTAGCTTTCCATTATCATAACGGTCTTGCTCCACACGATAAATCCACTCTTTATTTGCCTGAAAATTCTCATAGCTAAGTTCAAAAGAAACATATTGCAGAATGAGCAAACAAGCTGCAATGCCAATCGCCAATCCAATAATATTAATTGCCGAATAAGCCTTATGACGTTTGATATTCCGCCAGGCGGTTTTGAAATAATTTTTAAGCATAAGAGAGAGTTGTAGGTTGTAAGTTGTAGGTTGTAAGTTTTTTTTGGGTTACCTGCATTCGTTCTTTATTCAGCTTTTGTTGTGTCACTCACTTGTTCTTTTTGTGCTGATTTGAACCTTTTTAAGCATGTTTTTATAATTTTGAATAAAAGGAGTTAAACTGATTTTAATATTTTCTCATTGCCTTAATATCAATGTTTTTCATATAAATTTCTCTTAATTGCCTTAATAACCATTGCTTATTCCGTTCTCAAACTTTTCACCGGGTTTGCAATCGCTGCTTTTATTGCTTTAATGCTTACAGTAATTAATGCAATCCCAAACGTTATCAATGCAGCTAAAACAAATATCCACCAGCTTAAACTTGTTTTATAGGCGAAATTTTGCAGCCATTTATTCATAGCCCAATAACCAACAGGTAATGCAATACAGGATGCTATTAATACAGGTTTCAACAAATCTTTCGATAACAAAACAACAATGCCCTGTACAGATGAACCCAACACTTTTCTTACACCAATTTCTTTGAAACGTTTTGTTGCTGTAAATGAAGCAAGACCAAACAATCCAAGGCAGGCAACAAATATTGCGAGCATGGCAAACACAGATAAAATAGTTTGCTGCCGGATATCTTTTTTATACAAATCATTAAACTGCCCGTCTAAAAAACTATATTCAAAAGGGTAAGCTGATGCTACAGTTTTATATGCTTTTTCTACCAATGCTACACCTGCCTGCATATTGCCGGGTTTTAGTTTTATCAATGCCACTCTCCTGTCCAGGTTTGGCGCAATCACCAATGGTTCCATACTTTCCTTTAAAGACTGAAAATTGAAATCATCCACCACACCAATAATGCGGCGCTTTGCATCATCCCGAACCGTGTTTTGTATCCATTTGCCAATGGCTTGTTGCGGCGTCCATCCAAGTTTTGCTACAGCCGTTTTATTTATTAAAACAGCATCTGTAGTATCTGTTGGAAAAGATGCAGAGAAATCTCTTCCTGCTATAATTTTTAAGCCTAAGGTTTTTACAAATTCAAAATCTGCAAACTCTGTGTGTGCATTCCATTTTTCTGCGTGATCCTGCACATCAAATATATTTCCATCAAAAAATCCACCTGGCTCACCAGACATTAATGAAACACTTTGAATAACATTTTGATTTTGCAAGGCGTTTTTAAAAACATTCATGTTATTATAAAAATCATTGTTATCAATGCGGACCATGACCGTTTGTTCCTTATTATAACCAAGCTGCTTGTTTTTAACATAAGTCATCTGTTTGGTAATGATTATTGTGCCTACTATGAGAAATACTGAAATGCTGAACTGCACAACAACCAATGCCTGCCTAAAGGCTGAGCCTCCTTTGCCCAATCTTAATTTGCCTTTGAGTGCCTGTATAGGTGAGAATGATGAAAGAAAAAATGCAGGATAACTTCCTGCTAAAAAACCAACAATAATTATTACGCCAATAACAAATAGATAAATCGGTAAAGCATTCCATGAAACCGTTAGCGAATAGCCGAGCAACTGGTTGTATAAAGGCATGATCAATAACAAAAGCCCAATAGAAAGCAAACATGAAATGGTAGTTAATAAAATAGATTCCCCAATAAACTGCCATATAAGATTATTGCGCAGTGCGCCCAGCACTTTGCGTAACCCAACTTCTTTGGAGCGGTCAACTGCACGAATGGTGGAAAGGTTCATAAAATTGATGCAGGCAATTAAGAGTATTAATACAGCGATAGAAAGAAAAATATAAACAACCGTTTTATCACCGTGCTTTGCATCATCGTCAGCATTTTCAAAATAAACATCTTTTAGCGGCGTAAGTGAAAGTGTCCAATGAAGGCCATATTTCTTCATATCGCCGCCCAAATATTTTTCCATAAACTGAGAAAACCGGCGTTCAATCTGTTGTGGTTTTACGTGCGGATCGAGTAATACATAAGTGTACAAGCCATTATTAATCCATGTTTTCATAATTGCGCCATCATTATAATTAGAAAGCGGTACAATCAAATCAAAATATAAATGTGAATTGGAAGGCACATCTTTGGCAATGGCTGTAACTTTTAATTGCAGCTTTTTATCAAGCTCTATTACTTTATCCACTGCATTATCAATACTTCCAAAGTATTTCTTTGCTGTTGATTCTGTTAATACAACACTATTGGGATTTTCTAACGCTGTTGCAGCATTGCCTTTAATTAACGGAAAAGAAAACAGGTTGAAAAAATCTGAATCAACATTGTATATCATTTTTTCATTGAAGGAATGGGTGCCAACTGTAACAAGATTGCTTGATGGATTCACCCGTACAGCTTTTAATATTTCTCCTTTGAAATCATTTAGCAGAGCAGGTGCGTAGGGTCCGGACAGATAAGATACACTGCCTTGCTTTCCTTCAATCTCAAAGCCGCGCATTACACGATAAATACGATCATTATTTTTGTGGAACCTATCAACATTAAATTCATTCATGATGAAAAGAAATATCATCATGCAGACAGTTATACCGATGGTTAATCCAAGAATATTGATGAAAGAAAAAACCTTATTCTTCATCAGGTTGCGCCAAGCAGTTTTAAAATAGTTTTTGAGCATAAGACAGAGTTGTAGGTTGTAAGTTTTAGGTTGTAAGTTTTTTTGTTTTGGTTACCTGCATTCGTTCTTTATTCAGCTTTTGTTGTGTCACTCACTTGTACTTTTGTGCTGATTTGAACCTTTTTGAGCATGTTTTATTATTTTCAATAAAAGGAATTAAACTGATTTTAATATTTTCTCGTTGCCTTAATATCAATGTTTTTCATACAAATTTCTCTTTAATAACTAATTGACTTAATGCCTCAATGACCATTACTTATTCCATCCTCAAACTTTTTACCGGATTTGCTATTGCAGCTTTGATTGCTTTGAAGCTTACAGAAATAACTGTTATCAATATGGCTAATAAAGCCGCAAGAGCAAATACCCACCAATTTATAGTAATGCGGTAGGCAAACTCCTGCAACCATTTATTCATAATAAACCAGGCAAGAGGGCAGGCAATTACAAATGCTATGAATACAAGTTTTAGAAAGTCCTTTGTTAAAAGGGAAACTACGCCTGTTACTGTTGCGCCCAATACTTTTCGAATGCCAATTTCTTTGGTGCGCTGTTCAGCGGAAAATGTGGCAAGACCAAACAAGCCGAGGCAGGCTACGAAAATGGTAAGGCCGGCAAAAACGCCTAAGACGAAACCTGTGTTTTGTTCAGCCTTGTATGTGTTATTGTAACGGTCGTCGAGAAAAGAATAGGAGAAAGGTTCTTCAGAATTTAATGCATCCCAATTTTTTTTAATAGTTGAAAGCAGGCCTGCCACGTCTGTGGTTTTTATTTTTGCAATCAAGGTACCTGAATTGTTACTGAGCGTCATTGCTAATGGCGAAATACGTTCGTGCAATGATTTGAAATGAAAATCTTTAACAACGCCGATTACACTATAAGTTTTTTCCGATCCGTTGTTTTCTCTGTGGCTGATAGTATGTCCGGGTGCATTTTTTTCCCATCCGAATACCCTTGCTGCTGTTTCGTTTAGTATAATCCCTGATGAGTCTGTAGCAAATTCCTTTGAAAAATTCCGGCCGTACGCCATTTTCATTCCGAGCGTAGGAATGTAATTGTCTTCAACATCGTACCGCAACGCTTTTATTTGCGAAGCCTCGTCCTGTGCATATATAAAGAAGTTGTTACCATAGCTGGGGCCTGCGGGCAAATAGCCGGAAGAGGTTACGCTTGCTACCCGTGGGTCCTGCAACAGTTGCTGACGCAATACCTGTGCTTTTTGACCCAGTCCCTCTGTTGGCAATATCAGTACCTGTTCTTTATCATAGCCTAATTTTTTACTTTGAATATACGATAGCTGTTGGTACATGACAGCGGTGCCTACCATAAGCGTAATCGAAATAAAAAACTGGAATACAACTAAACTGCTTCGAAGCCAGCTGCTTCTCTTTCCAGCAAGAAACTTACCCTTAAGAACAGTGACGGGGTTAAAAGAGGATAGAAAAAAAGCAGGGTAACTGCCGGCAATAACGCCTGTAATCAATCCTAACAATAAAAGAGCAGGTAATAACCAGGCGTTTACTCTGAAATTCAGGCTGAGTGTTTTTCCGGTAATGTTGTTGAATAATGGCAAAGCCAACTGCACAAAAGCGAGCGACAGCAATAAGGCAAAGGCTGTTATAAGTAATGACTCGGTGAGAAATTGTCGTATCAATTGAAATTTAAGGGAACCCATTACTTTACGGATGCCCACTTCTTTTGCCCGTTTAGAGGCGCCAGCCGTTGAAAGGTTCATAAAATTGATGCAGGCTATCAGTAGCATGAAAACAGCTATGGCACTTAAAATATACACATAGTGAATATCGCCATACGGAGCAAGGTCAGATTGTAAATCAGAATGCAGGTGTATGTCTGTAATTGGCTGCAGCAAAAAACCAATATTGTTGCCTTTTTCGCGGAACTGTTTAAGGGTTGTTCCCATTGCCTGCTGCATTTGGGGGCCCATATATTTTTCAACAACATTTGGCAATTTAGTCTGCAGTTGCCTGTAATCGTATCCTTTCTTCAGCACGAGATATGTATAATAGTTCGAAGTCATCCACGATGCTGATTTTGCATCAGGCACACCTGCCATAGATGCAAAAAAATCAAAATGAAAATTAGCGTTGGAAGGAACTTCATCAATAACACCTGTTACTTTATAATTGGTGCTCCAGGTTTTAAAATTCAACACTTTGCCTACAGCATCTTCGTTACCAAAATACTTGTTTGCAATGGCACGGGTGATTACTACTGTATTAGGTTCAATAAGTGCTGTTCTTTTATCACCCTGAAGCAGTGGCAGCGTAAAAACATTGAAGAAATTTGAATCAACGAAAGCTACAGACTCTTCTTTAAAATCTGTATTGCCATAGTTTACTCTCGGCGATCCGCCAACCCTTAGCCTGGTAGCTTCTTCTACCTCAGGATAGTCGGCGAGCAGTGTTTGGGCAACAGGAGGCATTACACTTGCTTCTTTCATTTTTTCGCCCCCAACTTCACCATAAAAAGTTACCCTGATTATCTGGTCAGCTTTTTTATTAAACCTGTCGTAGCTTAATTCGTGTTGCACAAAAAGCATAATAATGAGACAGGTAGCAATACCTATCGCCAAACCAATAATATTGATGGCAGAAAAGCTTTTGTTTTTCCAAAGGTTCCTAAATGAAATTTTGAAATAATTTTTAAACATAAGGCAAGTTTTAAGTAGTAGGTTCTATGTTATAGCTGGTGTTTTCAATCTTTTTACACTCTTTTTCTGTTTTTGTAATATTTCGGTTTTTAGTTGTTTGTGAAAATGAAAATCAGACATCACATCAGCAATTCACTCCGTTCTCAAACTCTTCACCGGATTAGCCAGCGCAGCTTTAACCGCCTGAAAACTTACAGTGATTAATGCAATAAAAATCGCTGTAATTCCTGCCATTACAAAAACCAACCAGCTGATAGCAATACGATATTCATAGCTCTGCAACCACTTATTCATCGCCCACCATGCAAGCGGAAATGCCACCAAACAGGAAACAAAAACAAGTTGCAAAAAATCTTTTGAAAGCAAACTTGCAAGACCTGCAGCCGTTGCGCCAAGCACTTTACGGATGCCGATTTCTTTTGTTCTTCTTTCGGCAGTATATGCAGCAAGGCCAAACAAACCAAGGCAGGAAATAATAATCGCCAAAGCAGCAAATATTCTTGATAATTTGCTTACCAGCATTTCACTTAAAAACATCTGGTTGAACTGGTCATCTACGAATTTGTACTCGAAAGGATAAGCAGGATTATCTTTCTTCATCACTGCTTCTATTTTTGCCAAAACCTGTTCTGTATTGCCTTGTGCTTTTATTCGCACATACATAATGCTTGCATTTTGGGATTGCAGCCAGGTAAATATTACAGGGTCAGGTTGGCCATACATGTTTCCATATACATAATCGTTTACCACTCCTACTACTGTTAACTTTGTTGAAGGGTCGCCTTCATTAAATAATATTTTGCCGATAGCGCTTTCTTTGCCCATTAACTTTGATAGAGACTGTGTGATAACTGTATTTATTTGTTTTGCGTCTACATTTACAGAATCGCTTTCCTGCAAACCTCTTCCTTCAAGTATCTTCATCCCCGAGACTGCAAAAAATTCAGGAGTTACTCTTCTGCCTGAAACAAGGACTTTGCTTCCCGGAGTTTTTCCTGACCAGCTAAGGCCGTCGGTATTATTTCCGCCATTAATAGTTGTGTGATCAGAAAGGGCTGCATTTTCTGCCACACCAGTATTGACAAGGTTCTGTTTAATAGCGGAGAAATGATTAGCCATATCGCCATGCACGCTTATTTCTAAAAGATTGTCTTTATTAAAACCAAGGTTGCGGCTCTTTACATGTTGTATCTGCTGGAAAATAATAATAGTTCCGATTATCAACACAATTGAAACAGTAAACTGCAGCACCACCAATCCCTTTCTGATAAATGCTGCGCTGCCGCTTTTTAATTTTAATCCTTTCAACACAAACACCGGATTAAAAGATGATAAATACAGAGAAGGATAACTGCCTGCTACCAGGCCGCAAATAATGGTTATAAGCAGCAGAACTGTGATATGAAGCGGATTGCCAAAACCTATAAAAAGACTTTTTTGAACTACTGTATTGAATGCCGGTAATGCAACAGATATAATTAAAACCGCTGCAGTCGTTGCAAGCATTGCCATAAACAATGCTTCACCTATAAATTGTATAATCAACGTTTTCTTGCCTGCGCCTAATACTTTTCTTACGCCCACTTCTCTCGCCCGTTTTTCACTGCGTGCGGTTGCAAGATTCATAAAGTTGATACAAGCGATAAACAGAATAATCCAGGCTATTAAGGTAAACATGCGAACGTATTCTATTCGCCCGCCGCCTGTTTGTTTGCCATTTTCAAACTTGTCGTACAGGTGCCAGTCATTCATACCAAACAAAAACGGGTGACTGTATGGAAGCTGGCGCTCTTTGATGTATATATAATTATACAATTGTTTATTTACACTCTGCGGATCGGTACCAGGTTTTAATTCAACGTATGTGCTGAGCGAACCGTTCGCCCACTCATGTGCCCACGGGCTTACATCATACCAGATTTGAAACGGAGCCACCCATTCAAACTGCAAAGAAGAATTCGCAGGAAGGTCTTTTAAAACACCGGTAATTACATAGTCTTGTTTGTTTTCAAAATGTACTGTTTTACCAACAACATTTTTAGTATTACCAAAAAATTTCTTAGCCGTTTTTTCTGTAATTACCAGTGAGTATAATTGTGAGAAAGCATTTTTTGCATTGCCTTGAACAAAGGGCAAAGTAAACATGCTGAACAAGGACGGTTCGACGAACTTGCCGGTCGCGTAAACAGATTTATCGCCTATACTAAACAATAGTGAAGGAGTGCCTTCGGTTACGCGACACGTGTTGGCAACTCCGGGCATCTCTGCCTGCATTGCAGGAGCTAACACACCTGGTGTAGATCCATGAGTAAATACATAAGTGTCGTATTTCTGGTTTACCTCTACAAAGTACAGATTGTCTTTTTTTACATTAAACTTATCAAAATTTACCTCATCTTCAACCCATAAAAAAATAAGCCCGGCGCAGGCGATGCCAATTGCCAGGCCAAATATGTTGAGGAAGCTATAGGTCTTATTTTTCCATAGATTGCGAAACGTTGTTTTGAGATAATTTTTGAACATTATAAGGAATTTATGCTAAAAAGACAATTATTGCGAATTATCCTTTCAAACATAAAACCAATTTTAAGAGTAGCTGATTATCAGTCTGTTATTGAAGCTTCATCTGTATGAACTGTCCTGTTTTGATACAGAAAACTGTACGGTTTTGATACAGTTGCCTCACCCCGGCCCTCTCCGCGAGGAGAGGGAGGATGGAAATTGTGCTTACTGACCTCACCCCCAACCCCTCTGCAAAAGAGAGGGGCAAAACGTAATTATTCATTCTGAAAGCTCTCCCATAAATCCCAGGTATCCCACTGATCCCAGTTCCGACTGATTTACTCATACTTTCAGCGATAGCTGAAAAGCATCTTTTTAAAATAAAATTGATAAATCGTTGAAAGACGGTTTTCTGAGGCGCACATGGGAATAACTTCACCGGGGTGAGTCAGGATTTAATTGCTCGGAGCTGGTGTTATACCTGTAAATTTATAATTGCTAATAAGATTCCTGCCCTTCTTTTGCAGGGTTTTTACCAGAAGAATTTTTGACGGGAAGTTTTGGTTGCGATTGCAAGGGTTTCTGCTTTTGCCTGTTTTTTTCAGACTGCTGCATCAGTTTTAATTCGTCTGACTTACCGCCGGCATCTTTTAGCGGATCAGGCAGAGGAGCCTGTCCGTCACGCAATGAATAATTAAATACTTTGTCTACCGGCAACCATTTTCCGTTTGACCACTTAAAGCCCTGGTAGTCGCCGTCAGGCACCATTGTGTACACTTTATTCGGTTCATTGCTTTCGCTTACGAGGTGATCGTACACAATCATATCCATGTCTTTATCGTAATTCATTCTTGCGTTGCCCGCTTTTTTATATTCAAGGCAAAACCTCGCCGGCAGGGCAGAAGCCCTGACGCTATCACTTACTGCAGGAAAATAAGATCCTCCGAACACCGGTTTACCTTGCCCGTTAAAAGTTAACACCTCTATCCACTTTTTGGTGCTTCTCATGTGGTTATCATCAAAGCCAAGAAGAGTATAGTATTTTTTACCGTTAAAGATTTTCATTACAATGCCGTAGTAAATGGCCCCGATCCAGTTTTGGCCTGTCCGTACTGAGTCTTGCGGGGCATTTGTAAAATCACTCATATCAATGAGTGGAAATAATTGTAATGATCCGTCAGGGGTTTTCACTTGTATGGCACCGCGCTGGCGGTAACTGTCTTCATCCCGAGTGAATTGCCAGGTGAAAATGCGAAAGGTGCTGTCAGGAGCATAAATATGTGAAACAGTCACAAGCGAGTCAAACGGGTAATTAAAAGAATTAGGCGTTTTTAAAGATCTTACCAGCATGCGGATAAAAATACTGTCAGCAATAAAACGTTGTGAGGCAGTTTTTTCCATAATCATTTTGCGCCCGTAAACCTTCATACTGTCTTCCATTTTTTTTAATTGATTAAAACCTGTCTTAGACAGGTTCTGCGCTGAGACAGCCATTGAAAGACACAATAATAATCCTGCTAAGAAAAGGCGCATTTTTACAATTTAATCTACGAAAGTAAACCAGGCAGGTTATAATGAATCGTGAATATAAAGGCAGGAAAAGGTTTTAAGGTTTTGTTATCACAGAACAGTTCTTATTATAGAGATAAGAACAACAGGAAAGTTTTTCCTTTACAATATAATTCTTTCAACCCTTCCCAATCAGTGTAATCCATGTTCCTTTTTAATCAGGGCCGGGGCTGCAGTTCTCTCTGTGCTCTTGCATAATCTTCAGGAATGCCTATATCAATAAAATATCCGTCCTGTATGACACCAGACATTCTCCTTGTTTTATAAAATTTCTCCAGGTAATCTGTTTCAAACGAAAACTTATCAGGCAGATTTTCGGTAAAAAATTTATTTTTATTTATTGCATAAACGCCTCCGTTTATCAGCCCGCTTTCATAAAACTGCTTTTCTTTAAAATTTTTTATTATGCCAAATTCATCCATCTCAACAACTCCGTAGCGGCTGAAATTTTTCATTGGCTTTAAACTGAGCGTGCAGCAAGCTTTGCCTGCGGCATAAGCATTTGCCAGCAAGTCAATATTTGCTTTAAAAAGAGTGTCGCCGTTAGCTATTAAAACATCATTATCTTTTGCTGTTGCCAGCGCTTTTTTTACCGCACCGCCCGTACCCAAAGGCTCTTCTTCAACAGCAATTGTATAAGATAATGAAGGAAAATCTTTTTGCAGAAATGCAGTAATTGCTTCGCTTTTATAACCTAACGAAAAGATGAAATGTGTAATTCCTTCAGACAACAAATAATTAATAACGTAGGTTAAAAAAGGTTTATTATTTACCGGAGCCATGCATTTTGGCAAGTCTGCCACTACAGACTGCAGCCTGGTGCCGAGACCTCCGGCAAGAATGATTGCTTCTTTAATAACCATACATTAAATTACAGGAAAATTGTTATGCCGGAAAAAGATTTTGTTCAGTAAACTGGCAAATAATATGGCCCAGCAGTATATGGCTTTCCTGTATCCTCGGCGTGTCATGCGATGGAATGTTTAACAAAATATCGCTTGTTTCTTTCATCATACCTCCGGTTGCACCTGTAAGACCAATGGTTATCATTTCTTTGCGCTTTGCAGCTTCAAATGCCTTCACAATATTAGGCGAGTTGCCTGACGTGCTGATACCGACAATCACGTCTCCTTTTTGCCCCGTGCCATCAATCATCCTGGCATAAATTACATCATAGTGATAGTCGTTGGCCACAGCGGTAAGATAAGATGTATTGCAATGCAACGCCTCGGAAGGCAAAGCCCGCCTGTCTTTGTAAAACCTTCCGGAAAATTCTGCAGCAAGATGCTGGGCATCTGCGGCGCTGCCTCCGTTGCCGCAAAATAAAACTTTATTACCATTTTTAAAAGCGGTGGTTACTGCCTCCACTGCTTTTTGTACTTTCAGCAGAAGGTCTTCATCTGACAGTATTTGTTCCTTTACCTGTATTGATTTGGTTATTATTTCTTTTATACTATTCACTATTACTTTCTTATAATGAGAGAATTTTGTTTAATTGTTTAAATAATCTATTTCTGCAATTTCCTCCCTTTTGTAAAATTGTTGGTTTTATACATCAAATGGTACAACAAATTAATCTTATCAAATCAGTTATTGCAGAGAATTAAGTAAATTATGTAAACACCTGAAAAGGCGAGAATATTGATGCAAAGTGCTGCTTATTTTAAAACAATATTTTCAGATTAGTTATTAAAAATAGACTCAAGCTCTTTCTTAAGCTGCTTTGCAGAATTTGGTTTTGTAAGAAAACCTTTGGCCCCTAATTCCTTTGTTTCTTCCCTTTCTGCCTGCAGCCTGGAAGTTGAATAAATAATTACCGGTATCGGGGCAAGCCTTTCATCTTTTTTTAACTGGCTCAGGCATTGCTTTCCATTCATCCGCGGCATATTTAAATCTAAAAAAATAAAATCAGGCAATTTATCAACGTTTTGTAATAGCCGCAAAGCTTCCTGCCCGTTTGCCGCAGACATACATGCAGTACAATCAGAAATATCTGCAATTACTTCGCAAAACATCTCTTTGTCATCATCATCGTCATCTATAATAAATACGGTTAAATTTTTTTTCATTATCAAGGATACAAATTACCAAATTTAAATGTAAGTGAATTTATGTACTAATAAATGGTACAGGCCTGTTTCAGCGCAAATAAAGTGATTTTTTGCAGTATAAAAATAAACAGCTATGGAAATAAATTTCCTGCGATCAGTGTTTCGTTCATGGTGGTAAAAATCGTTTTTTTTATTCCCTCAAAATAAAATAACTTGCAGTAAGACGATTGTAAAGACTTTCGAAAATTAATAAAACTCCTGCGGTTATAATTTCTTCTAAAACAAAACAGAAAACTTCAGTGTTACATTAGTTTAACCTTTTAAGGCTTTTTTTTGGGGAAATTACAATTCCAATATTCTAAATAAAGGTAAATATACCTGCACGTATAACAGATGAATGAGACCAGGGCTATAGAAGAAGAAAAATTCAAACCGCGGGCAAAGCCATTTCCTATCGTAGCTATAGGAGCATCTGCAGGGGGGCTATCCGCCATCACAGAACTATTGAATAATTTGCGCAGCGAAACAGGCATGGCCTACGTATACATACAGCATCTTGATCCTGATCATAAAAGCTCTCTTGTTCCCATTTTGAAAAGAGCTACAAAAATGAACGTACAGGAAATAGAAAACATGATGCTTATAGAGGCTGATCATTTGTTTATTATTCCTCCTGATAAAGATGTTTCTATTATTGATGGCGCTTTTAAGTTATCAGAAAGGGCTCTGCGACCGGTCAAACATTCTCCCATTGACCTTTTTTTTCTATCACTTGCCAAAAAACAAAAAGAAGGAGCAATAGGTATTATTCTCTCAGGTACGGCATCGGATGGCGCTCTTGGTTTAAAAGCAATAAAAATAGCCGGCGGACTGACTTATGTGCAGGATGACTCGGCAGAATTTCAAAGCATGCCGAAATCGGCGGTCGCCGAAAATGCAGTAGATGCGGTAATGTCACCAAAGGAGCTGGCATCGGAACTGGAAAGGTTAAGTGAACAAAAAACTTTACTCAGGCGTATTCTTTCATCCGAAACAAACGAAGATGGATCAGCGAATACGGAAGAAGGGGATGAAGAAGACACACATAGCGGAGGAGAAAACCTGAAGCGTGAAGAGATGAATGCTATTGTAAAGTTAGTTAAAAGCAGTACAGGTGCAGATTTCAGCAATTACAAAAAAAATACAATCAACCGCCGCATAATGCGCAGGATTTTATTGAATAAGTTTGAGAAGGTTGATGAATATATAGAATACTTACAAAATAACCCTGACGAGATAAATTTACTTTACCAGGACATACTTATAAATGTTACCAGTTTTTTCAGAGATGTTGAGTCCATGGAATTTTTAAAAAAAGAGGTGCTGCCATCTATACTTAAAAATAAATCATTAAATAATCCTTTACGCATTTGGGTTCCCGCATGCTCTACCGGCGAAGAAGTGTACTCTATCGCCATGACTATCCTTGATATTGCGGGTAATAATGCCCACATTGCGAGGATACATATTTTCGGAACAGATTTAAGTGAGTCAGCTATTGCCAAAGCAAGGACAGGTATTTACACAACAGCAGACTTAGCGCAATTGTCGCAGGAGCATCTTGACCGTTTTTTTGTAAAAATTGATGGTCATTATCGTATTATAAAACGTGTACGGGATCTTTGTGTATTTGCCCCGCACAATGTCTTTAGAGATCCGCCTTTCTCAAGGGTTGATATCGTTAGCTGCTGTAACCTGCTGATATATATCGAGCCAACGCTGCAAAAGAAAATCATAGCTAATTTTCATTATGCATTGAATAAAAACGGGTATCTCATTTTAGGAAAATCCGAAACCATCGGCGCTTCAACAGATCTTTTTTCCCCCTTAGATAAGAAAGTGAGAATTTATCTGAAAAAGAGCGACGTATATTCAAAGGCTATGTTTGATATAGATTACCACAGGCCCGGCTATCCACGGTCTGAGCGTAAAGCTGAAGAAAAACCTGTTATTCAAAAAGAAATAAACACGGATGCAGACCTGTTGACTATAGTAGACGATATTCTTCTTTCTCAATATACTCCGGCGGCAGTAGTTATAAATTACCATCTCGATATTATCCAGTTTCGCGGCTCTACAAGTTTGTTTCTTGAGCCATCCCCCGGCAGGGCAAGCTTTAACCTGCTGAAAATGGCACGCGCAGGCCTGGAACTGGAATTAAGAAACGCGGTGCAAAAGGTAATTAAAACAGGTGAACCGATTAAGAAAACAGATCTTACCGTCAGCCTTAAAGGTGTTCTTCATCACATAACATTTGCAGTAACACCAATACTTGCAGAGACAAATGATAAGCTTTTATTAATAGTATTTGAAGAAGTAAAAACACCTTCTTCATCTGAGCTCAAAGTAACTTTTTCTAAAGACAAACGGGTTAAGCACCTTGAAGCAGAGGTGACCGCTTTGCGGGAAGATATGCGGTTAATAGTAGAAGAGCAGGAAGCGGCTAATGAGGAGCTTCAGGCCGCCAATGAAGAAATAGTATCAAGCAATGAAGAGCTGCAAAGCATAAATGAAGAGCTCGAGACATCAAAAGAAGAGCTCGAATCGGGCAACGAGGAACTGATGACGATCAACCAGGAGCTGCAGGTAAGAAACGAACAGATTGAAGAAGCGCATGACTATACGGAAGCCCTGTTAGCAACTATAAGAGAAGCGGCGGTAGTATTAGATAATAACCTTCGGGTAAAATCAGCCAACAAATCTTTTTACCGTACTTTCTTTGCAAGAGAAGAAGAAACAGAAGGAAAGTTGATATATGAATTTAATAACAGGCAGTGGGATATACCTGCATTAAAGCAGTTTCTGGAAGATATCATTCCCCGCAACACTCAGTTTAACGGTTTTGAGGTTACGCATAAGTTTGAAGGTATAGGTGAGAAAGTATTATTATTAAACGGAAGAAAGGTTACACAAAAGACAAATCTGCAGCAGTTTATCCTGCTGGCTATAGAAGATATAACCGAGCACCGCCAGGCAGAAAAGCTGCTGGAAGAACGGGAAGCATGGCTGCGGAAAATGAGCGATAATGTGCCTGTAATGATATGGGTGGCGGGTGCAGATAAAAATTTTAATTATTTAAATAAAACCTGGTTAGCCTATACCGGTCGAAACCTTTTTAAAGAAACAGGCATCGGCTGGACCGAGGGCGTGCATAAGAACGATCTTGAGCATGTATTAAGCACTTATCATGCAAGCTTTGCCCATCATAATCCCTTTACCATAGAATACCGTATGAAGCGGTATGACGGCGAATACCGTTGGATACTTAACAGCGCAGTGCCGACGTATGATGCAGATGGAGGATTTGGCGGCTATACAGGTTCGTGCATAGAAATTCACGACCAGAGAGTGATGAGTGAAGAACTGGAAAAAATTGTAAGTGAAAGGACGCTCGAATTGCAGGAAGTAAATAAAAGCCTTGAAAGGTCTAATAACGATCTGGCTCAGTTTGCGTATGTAGCCAGCCATGATCTGCAGGAGCCTTTGCGTAAAATAATTACTTTTTCAAATCGCCTGCAGGACAAGTATGCAGAATCACTGCCGGAGGGAGGAAAAGAATTTATTGTAAAAATAAATAATTCGGCAGGGCGAATGAGAAACCTGATTGATGATTTGCTTAATTTTTCACGCACCTCCCGCCTGGATGAAAAGTTTGTTACTACAGACCTCAACGAAATATTGAAAGATGTATTATCAGATTTTGATCTGCTGATACAGGAGAAAAAGGCTGTTTTGCATATCGGCAGATTGCCGGTTATAGAAGCGGTGCCGCTGCACATAAACTAGCTTTTTCATAACCTTTTAAGCAACGCATTAAAGTTTACTTCTGCGGGCACTGATCCTGTTATTGTCATTTCGTGCCGCTCTTTGCCGCAGGAAGAAATAAAAAAGCGTCGTGACTTAGATGCTTCCGTTCCTTATTATGAGATCACTTTCAGCGATAATGGTATGGGTTTCCCCCAGGAATTTGCCGACCAGATATTTGTGATCTTTCAGCGGCTTGGTGACAAGGAAGGTTACCCCGGTACAGGTATTGGTCTTGCCCTGTGTCGTAAAATAGCTAGTAATCATAACGGCGAGATATATGCTGAAAGCCAGGAAAACAAAGGATCTGTATTTTATGTAATACTGCCTGCCATACAATAAAGTTGAAAAATTAATTCAAGCTTTTATTAATCTTTTTTGGCAGAATATAATAACTCTTTCAGTTTTTCAATGTGCTCTTCAAGGTCTGCTGCACGTTGTTTGTGCGAAAGCCCGAGGCGTGTTAAACCTTTGCTTGCCTCGTTCTGACTTATCCTTATCAATAGCGTGCGTCTTTCCTCCATCATGCGCAAAGCTACCCACAAAGTCGCCTCTATAGATTCAGTTTGTTTTGCAAGCAAATCATTCTCTGTATATGAATGGCCGATATGACAGCGGTATCTTCTAATGGCCTCAGTGTCAACATTCCACAATCCGCCGCCGCAATCGGGGCAGGCATATAAAGACTTTTGACCTACTTCTGCTACGTTTTCAATTTTTGTCACTGCCCTGCCTGCTATTTCTGCTTCCTTCATCACTTCCTCCGGAATGATATTTTCCGGTGATACCTCTGACTTGGTAATTGCTTCAATAGCCTCACCTATTTTACGAAGTGAAACGCAATAATCCACTTCCATATTTTCTAACACAGATAATGGCATATCAGGATACTCTGCCTCGTTCGGGTCCTGAACAATGCAATGGCCGCCGCTTCTTTTAATAGCTGACATACCTGAAGTGCCGTCATTTAAAAAACCAGTCAAAACAATACCTATTACCCTGTTTCCATAAGCGGCTGCTGCCGAGCGGAACAAGACATCAATGGAAGGCCGCCACCTGTTTTCTGCAGGTCCATGGCCAATAACCATCTTATTTTCAATTAATAACAAATGTTCATCAGGGGGCGCAATGTAAATATGGTGCGATTCTATTTCTTCACCATCTCTGGCTATCTTACAGTTGTAGTCTGTGTATTTTTGAAGACGATGTATAAGAAAATCGCCAAGCCCGACTTTAGAAAGGTGAAGCACAATAAAAACGGCTGCGTTTATTTGTTCTGTCAACTGTGCCACAACTTCTGTCATAGCATTCAGTCCCCCTGCTGAAGCGCCGATCGTTATTATAAATTCGGGTTTATAACTTTTGCTCATGTAAGATGTAAGTTAATGTATCAAAGTTAATGCCTCCACTCAAATAGCTTGCATTAAAAATAATTTGCATTCTTTACTGTATATCAGCCTTCTTTCAGGGATTGTATTAAAAAGACTGTTACCGTTGAGCCTGCATATAATTTGTAAAAGATTTAAACGCAGATTGCTCAGAGAGAAATACACGCCAAGAAGCACGGAGACAAACAATAGCGATGAAAATAGTTTAAAAAGGGTTGTAAATGATCATTAACTCTGCGTTTTTCCGCGAAAACCTCTGCGAACGCTGCGCTTAAAAAAGCTTCGCAGTATAAAAGCGAAGAGCGTTCAGAAAAAATACTCCGGAAGCAAGGTTCCTATATTTTCTATAATGCTTTTAATCATTCAGCAGGGTATATTCAGACAGGTGGCATTATTTTTTGATACTACACCTTTAAGTGTATTTTTTACATACTATCCTAAAAATCTAAAATCCTAACTATGAAAGAGAAAAACCTTGCAATTGCAATTAAATTAATGAAGGCACAAGTAGCGTTTTTAGCAACTCAGCAAAAGGAGTAAAATAGCCTGAATAAAAAAATTATTTCTTATAGTAAAAATGTTTTAAATAATTATTTTAGAGTTAAAAACCCAGGGCAAACGCATCTAAATTTTACCCGAACAGGAGTTTTTCGAGGTAACTGTGTTCCCATCCTGCGGCAAGCCGTTTCTTTTTTATACTGAGCTTCTT
>JAABUR0100001467.1_pt1 | contig 42025 bp, 40 predicted proteins | sample 5560091 | NCBI WGS metagenome assembly JAABUR01 (sample SAMN10711879, study PRJNA513375) | rock metagenome | isolation source: Antarctica rocks | place: Antarctica: Victoria Land, University Valley sud | reverse complement strand
GCTCCAGACATGCGTGACCCGCCAGTCGGCGGGGGGTATCGTTCCTCCTGAGTTACTGGACGAAGCCCTGCACCCAACTCGCGGCCAAACGACTTCGGGTGTGGGGCTTCGTGCTGCCCGGGTCAGCTGATTGCTGACCCGTCAGCTGGCCGTTAGGCGGTCAGCCTCATCTGGTCTCCTGGTTCAGGCATGGCGACAGGCGGCCGCCCAAAACTCGCGGCGACCGCGTTGGCTACGACCTCGCTGAACGACAAGTCATCTTCTTCCGCTCGCTGACGTACTGCGTCAGCAAGTGGCTTAGGCAACCGAGTAGTCATGATTACCCGGTCACCCTTACTAGGTCGTCCTGCACCGAGCGTGCCCGCCCTCTTCATGAAGGTCACTCTCGCACCTGCCGCATCAGAAATCTGAGACGCTGCCCGGGCGTGTCGCGGATACCATCCGCGGGTCTTAAGCCGATAGCGGCCATGAGGTAGGCCCTTGAACGCGGCACGGCCTCCTTGGTGAGGAGGGGTCGAGGGCCAATCGGAGCAGTATTCGTGGTCCGATGCCCGCCCACGCCGCTGCGGCTGCTCCCGGCCGCCTTTGCCGGCCCCCCGTGTTCTGTCGGGCGCAGAGCACGGCGGCCCATCCGATCGCCGCGCTCGCGGATGCGGTCCATTCATTGCGTCCTCCCGCGGGTCGGGCGGAGGCAAGTCCGCTGCAGTTGCGGGCTTGCCCGAGGGTCTACTGCCATTGACGGATGCGGCTTGGCGTAGCGGGGCGCCAGAGAGTTAGTCACTGGTTGCATCACCCGGCTTGGCCCGTCTCGTCGGTGTCGACGAGCCATTGACCGTCGACGTTGGTCATCGCCAGAAGAGCAGGGGGCTGGGCTCCGTTGTAGGGCCAGATGCCGGGAAGGTCCTTGACGGGCACCGGTATGCCGCTGGCGTCAGTCGTGCGGTCAGTGACCGAGCAGATGAGCGTCACCTGGCTGTTGGTCGTCGCGCCTGCGTTGGGGTTGTGCCGGCAGGCGACCGTGGCGAGCACGGACCACTGGCGCTGCCGGGCGGTGGCGGCGGGGAAGCCGCCGTTGTCGCCCAGCGAGGTAGACAGCCGTTGCCAGCCGGTCGGGGTCATCACCGGTTGGACCTCGCTCAGCCAGTCTCGGGCGCTGGGATGGCGGTAGGAGATCGCGTTCTCCCGAGCGGCGAGGTAACGGGTGGCGACCGCCCCAACGTCGAGCTCGACCGGGGCCGCGGCCGGCGCGGCAGGAGGGGTCTTCCGCTCCGGTGCAGCTGGGCCAGGGACCGGGCGTCCTGACGAACTGGATGCAGCAAGCTTGGAGGAGGGAGCCCCAGCTGTTGCCGCGGTGGAACTGCTGCCACAGCCGGCGGCCAGCATGAGGGCACCGACGCCGGCAGCAAGCGCTGCCAAGGTCGGCGGCGACGGTTTACCCATGGTTGATCTCCTCAAGGGGCTGGTGGCGGCGACTGGGAGGGCGGCGACGTGGGTCATGGCGCCACCGGTACTTTGGCCAGCGGCCGGGTCGCGGCGTAGAAGTCGCCGCCGTAAACGCCGATCAGGCGGGCGACGGTGCCGGGGTGTGCCTCCTCCAGCATCCGAGCGCCTCCGACGTACAGCGCGACGTGGTGGACCGACCCGGCTGAGGAGCCCCAGAACAGCAGGTCACCCGGTTGCAGCCGGGACAGCTCCGGGCTGCCGGTCTCGACGGTCCGCCCGGCGGTGGCGGCGTACTGCTCGGCGGCGGTGCGGGGCAGGCCGCCTGGGCCGCAGAGCCCGTCGGCCCCGGTGTAGCCGACGCTGGCAACGGCCGGGCTGCCCGGCGGTGGGTTGAGCACGGCGACGGGAGGTGCGTCGGCGTTGGCGGCCGCTAGCTGGGTGGCCTCGCCCTCCCATTTGGCGTAGGCGTCGGGGTAGGCGCTGACCTGTACCTGCTGCGCGGCGACGGTGACCGGTAGCGACTGCCACCCCGGGATGTCGAGCAGACCGGGGTTGGCCGGTGGGACGTCGGGGCCGCCGAAGAACGCGGTCGCCTCGTAGGTGGGGTCCATCAGCTGGGCGACTGAGCCCCACCCCGACTGCGGACGCTGTTGGAACAGTCCGAGTGAGTCGTGGTCGGTACCGGACCCGTCCCTGGTCATCGACAGGCTCTGTGGATAGGTGGGGTTGGACAGGTTGCGCAGCCCGGATTCCTGCAGAGCCACCGCCAGCGCGACGATCCAGCCCTTTGCGGAGGCGTTGCGCGCCTTGCCGACACCAATGATCGTGCGGACATACGCCGTCTGGCCCGCCTCGACAGGGACGGTTCCACCAGCTCCGGTAGTGAGGGCGCAGCTGGCCTGCGCCTGAAGTGCCGAGCTGCCGCCGACGATGACCACGAATAGCAGGACGCCGGCCAGCACAGCCATCGCGCCCGTAGCACTGACCATGCGGGCCGCACTCAAGACCGCTCGCGCGAGCTAGGTCGAGCCGTCGGCGAGCGCGGTACGTCCAACAGGCCTGCGGCAGCAGTTCCCATATGGCCGCGTGTCCTTCTGCCGTAGAGGAGATCAACGGTCGGACTCTACGTCAGTCGAGAAGCGGAGAGCAAGCAGGCGACGCGGCCGGGGGCGGGGATGCTGCGGGCCGAGCGCTGGTCCTGGGTCAGGGCTTCCGGCAGGTGTAGACCTGGTAACGCCAGCAGTCCTGGTGCCGGTAGAACTCCACGCCGGACATGGCGTTGACGACTCGGTTCGTGTGGGCGAGCAGGCGCCCCACCGTGTAGGTCGGCCAGCTGATGAGGGCAAGGACTTTGAGCATCGGAAGCATGTGGCCGGTGATGTCTTCGGCTTGGATGTCGACGAAGCCGGCCTGGTCCAGCAAGCGCTCGAGGACGCCGTGCTCGAGGCGATCGAAGCCGGGCATGACCGCGGTGCGGGTGACGTCGCTGATCACGCGGGCGGCCGCGGCGTTGGTAGTGGTTGCCGGTGCCCGCGAGTACTCGAAGTGCACGAGCCGGCCGCCGGGGCGCAGCACGCGATGCAGCCCTGCCAGGACCTGCTCGACCCGGTCGCTGTGTACCAGCGTCTCCATCGTGTAGGCCCCGTGGAAGTGGCCGTCCGGGAAGTCGAGCTGGGCGTAGTCCATGTGGAGGAACCGCGTGCGGTCCCCGACACCACGGACGTTGGCGCGACGTCGCGCTTTGGCCAGGTTGAAGGCGAGGATGTCAATGCCGGTGACCTCGAGTTCGCGAGGTGCCGCAGCAAGGTAGGTGGCTACGTCGCCCACGCCGCAGCCAGCATCGAGCACCCGCGATCCGGGCGGCAGTGCCAGGCGCAGGGCTAGCTGGTCCTCCATGCGGCGCATCGCTGCCCGCAGCCGCCATGAGGCGTCCCCGGGCCGGTAGTACCCGAAGTGCTTGGTCCCGCCGAGGATCAGGGAGTACCCCAGACGGGATTCCGGCTCGTGGTAGTAGCGCGAGACGGCGCGCAGGTGCCCCACTCCGTCACGGTCCGCCGCCACCAGCGGCTGCTTCCTGCTCTGACGGCTACTGGTCACGCGGCGCGGGCCTCGTCGGCGCCGGTACCGGTGCCAGCGTCCTGCGGCGGCACGGCGCCAGGCGGAGCCCCGGCGGCGAACGTGCGCACGAGCGTGCTGCGCGCGTGGGCGTGCGCGACGAGCAGGAGCCACTGGACTTCCTCGTCGAGGCTCTGGCCGCCGCTCACTTCGTAGACGGGGTCGTAGGGCTGGTCGACGATGGGAGTGGAGCCGGCGGCCTTCGCCAACCGTGCGCCCTCCAGCCATGCTGCCTCGGCGACGGCCTTTGCCTGCTCGCCGCGGTATCCGGCGGCCTGTGCGCTTTCGAGGGCGCGGCGAGGGGCGTCCGGGCCGACATAGGGGCGCAGAGCGAGTTGGCGGTCCCGAATTTCCAGGACGCGTCGGCTCAGGCGAGGCCGGATTCCTGATGTCGTAAGCGTTGCGGCGCTGCGCGGCGCCGCTTGGTAGAGCACCGACCACAGGGGTCCCAGCCGTCGCAAGGCGCGCAGCTGGCCGGCGGTACGCACACCGGCACGGGCGCGGGCCAAGCCGGCGTCGTACGTCGCGCCGGATGCGATGAGGGCGATCGAGAGGAAAGCGACGCCGATTGCGATCTGGTCAACGACCAGAAGCTGGGGACCGACCCCCAGGGCCCAGGCGGCGACGACGACGACCTTGAGCGCGACGTATCCGTAGCCGATCGTGCATCCCAATGCGCCCAAGCGCAGGCCGGTCGCGAGGCGACCGGGGGTGGCCCGGTCAGCGTGGCCGGCGGCCTCTGCCGTCACCTCGGCCATGCCCACCAGAGCCCACGTGACAAAGGCCAGCCACACCGACCAGCGGGCGACAGACTGCACCGTGCCGGCGTAGAAGGGGGCTCGTTGGAGCAGCGCCGCGGAGGCATGGTGGAGCGCGGGCTGCGACGGGGTGAAGACGAACGAGAGGGTGACGACCGCGAGCGCCGCCGCAGCGACTGCAAGATGTAGCCGCCGCGAGCGGACGTCCTGGCGCCCGGCTCGGGTATGGACGACGAGGCTGCGGGCGCCGGCAGCGGCGAGCACCGCGCAGCAGGTCCAGACCCAGGCGGCCCCGCCGACCGCAGCTAGCGCATGGTCGGCGAGCCGGCGGGGGCCATCCGTGTCCACAGTGATCGCGCAGGCGAGCATCGCGAGGACAAACCACAGGCTGCGCTCGGCGCCCGGCCGGCGCACCTTGTCGATGCGCCAGAGGACGAGCACCCACAGGGGCGCGGCGCCGGCCGCGTAGACCAAGTTGACCATGTCAGCTCGCCGGGGCTCCGAAAGCCCGCGCGAAGCGGTCCAGGACCTCGATGACCTCCGCAGGCTCGGTGAGATCGATCAAGGCCGGGGCGGCGGGCTGCCGAGGCACGCGCTCCTCGATCAGTCCGGCGAGGGTCTCGGCTTCCAGCTCGACGGGCGTGTCGTACCGGCTGCGCAGGAGTACCCCTGCGACGACGTCGGCGTCCCATTGGCCTGCCGGTAGGAACTGGCCAACCCAGTCAGCGACGGCGCGCAGCGACGGCGGATGCGCGCAGATCATGTGAGCGCACTCGTGCAGGATGATCTGTTCGCGGTGCCACTCACTGGTTTGCCACTTGACGAAGATCCAGTCGGCGTCGGGTAGCGGCACCCAGGCGCCACATACATCTTCAGTCCCGGCCGTCGCCGGGACCGGGAGCAGGTGCAGGGGCCGACCGCGGCGTTCAGCCAGCCGGGCACAGAACACGTTGACGTCCCAGGGGTCGGGGATGTCAACGTCGGCGAGCCGGGCCTTGCACTGCTTGTGCAGCTTCAGCGGTCTGAAGCTCATCACTCTCCGTCCACGTCGTTACTGCTTCCACTCTGCGAAGGGCCACGGCCGCTCGCATCGTCCTCGCCATCGTCAGCGTCGACATCGGGAAGGCCTTGTGCCTTACGGGCCTGCTCAAGCATCACGGTGATAGCGGACAGTACGTCGGGCGTCAGGCCAGAGGCGCGGAGCGCGAGGTGCTTGACCCCGGCGTCGCGCATGGCCTTGAGCAGGTCGAGCTCCCTCTCGATGTCGCCGGCGACCTCCTCGTCGAAGAAGTACGCCGGGGTGACGCCGAAGTACCGCGCCAGTGCTTCCAGGTGGCTCGCCGTCGGGTTGTTCCGCTTGCCAGTCCGTAGCAGCCAGAGATAGGACGCCGAGATGGTGGCACCGCCTCCTGCCGTGATCTCTGCGGCTACCTCCTCGTTGCTCAGCGGGCCCCGACCACGGGGGTGCATGACCTCAAAGAGCCGATTGATCTTGTCCGCAAGCGATGGGCGCGGGGGGCCGTCGGGGGCCTGGTTCGTCACGGCCGCTGAACTTCGAGGGCGGCCGAGCCCGGGCCACGGCAGATTGCTACATCTGCGGCCTCCGACGGCCGTGGAACCCCAGGGAGTGTTAGGAGCACGGCAGTAGACACTAGTGATTCGACTAACGTAGGGTCAGCCCGTCACGAGGATCTACAACAGTCATAAGCCAGGTTCACCACGAACTTAACTTCTGCTCATCCCACGGGAGGGGAGTCTTGTGCTGGCCTCAGGCCTCACTGACGCTCGCGCAGTCGGTTCCCCCGAAGTACAACAGCCGGCACCGACGCTTGTCACGCCGCCCGGTCTCGAGCGGCGGCTGCCGGTCCGGCCCGCCTCGGTGTCGGGTCGTCGCAAGAACACGTCGCCGGCCACCGGAGGGTGGTCGATGCTGGCGGCCCACGGAGGCGCGGGCGTGAGCAGCCTGCAGCGGGCAGGTGCTGGCGGCGAGGACGCCCAGCGGATCTGGCCCTCGTCCGGGCTGGTTGTCGTGGTCGCGCGACGGACGGCTTACGGGCTGGAGTGGGCGCGCGACGCAGCCAGGCAGCACGCTTCGGGCTGCGCGCCTGCAGGGGTGGAGCTTGCTGGCCTCGTGGTGGTGGCGGACGCACCCGGCCGGGCGCCCAAGCGGCTGGCCGCGTTCCTGGACCTCGTTTGCGGGGCCTACCCCCGGGTCTGGGAGGTCCCGTGGGTGGAGGAGTGGCGACTGTCTGGCTATGCCGAGCCGCTGCCCACCCCGCCGGCGGTCCAGCAGCTGCACAAGGACATGCAGGCGCTGACGGGCGTTGGCGCTTCCCAGGAGAAGGAGTAGATCGGCAATGTCAGTCCTCACCGCCGCGTCGTCGTCGCTGGCCGCCAAGGGCGACGCCGTCGTCCTTGCCGCCGGCAATATCCCCACCCCGACGGGGGAGCAGCCACCCGGCACCGCAGGGTTGACCACCGTGCTGAACTGGACCTTCTGGGGCGTCACGTTCCTGTGCGTCGTCGGCGTGCTGATGGTCGCAGGGACGATGGCGGTGGCGCACCGGCGCGGCGAGGGCGGCGAGCACCTGGCCAAGCTCGGCTGGGTCATGGGCGCCTGCGTCCTTGGCGCCGCCGGCGCCCAACTGGTCAACACGCTGGTCTGAGCATGACCGTCGACCACACGAGCGACACCGAACCCGAGCCCGCACGGCGGCGACCCGGCCGCGGGTGGACAGTCGCCGCAGCAGCCATCGTCGCTCTGATCGCGCTCGCTGCCGTGGTCGTCATCCTCGCTACCCGGGGAGGTGACAAAGCGCCGCCGACTGGTGCCCCACCAGCGACGCCCCACTCGGTCGTCGAAAGCCCGAGCGCGGCGCCGCTTCCGGCGCAGGACCAGTCGGTGCCGGACAGCCCGCCGCCCGGGATCTCCTGGGCCCTGTTTCAGGGTGTTGCCCTGCCGTCCAGCTCGAGCGCTGGCCCGACAAGGGTCACCGGGCCGGTCTACGCCGGCTACGCACAGACCCCGGTGGGCGCACTGCTGGCCGCCGCCCAGATCAGTTACCGCTACCTGATCAGCCCCGACGACGACTGGCACCAGGTCGTTAACCAGCAGGTCGTGCCCGACTCGGGTCGGGAGGTATACGTGCAGAAACGGGCCAAGGTCACCACCGCCTCAGCCGCTCACGGCACATACGGCCAGCTGGCCGGGTTCCGATTCGTCACCTACGCACCTGACACCGCAGTCATCCAGTACGTCACCCGCTTCTCCAACGGCAACCTGCAGGTAGCCACCGACACAGTGCACTGGTTCGCCGGCGACTGGAAACTCCAACTGCAGCCAGACGGCTCTGAGACCCCCACGGTGCAGAGCGTGGCCAACCTTGCCGGCTTCGTCCCTTGGAGCGGTCTGTAGTGCCCGGGCCCTGCGACATCCCCGTGCTCGGCAAAGCCTGCGACGCCGTGGGCGGCGCGATCGGGTCGGCGGCGGGGAGCGTGTTCGACGCTGCGGCGCAGAAATTGGCGGAGGGCTTGGGGGACGCGACGAAGGCACTGGTGACGTTCTGGACCGACTTGCCGATGCCGCAGCTGTCCACAGCGAGCGGCCCGGTGGCGCAGCTGCAGTCGATGACCTACTGGCTGTCGGGGTTTGTGGCGGTGCTTTCGCTGCTGATCGCGGCCGGGCGGATGGCCTTGTCCCGGTCGGGGGAGCCGGCGGGCCGGGCGGCGAGGGGGTTGCTCATCCTGATCGTGGCCTCCGGAGCCGGTGTCGCGGCGATTAACGCTCTGGGGTATTTCGGGGACCAGTACTCGCAGTGGATTCTGAACCGCTCCGCCGGCGGGGACCTGGGCGCGCGCCTGGCCAAGCTCGCCGCGATCACCAGCGTCCCGGGGATGGGCTCGGGACTGGTGCTGATCGTGGCGCTGGTCGCGATCCTGGCGTCGCTGGCTCAGATGGGCCTGATGCTGGTCCGGATCGGTGTGGTGACGATGCTGGCCGGGACGTTGCCGCTGTCGGCTGCTGGGACGTCGACCGCGACCGGGCAGGCGTGGTTCGCCCGGGTGGTGGCGTGGCTGCTGGCGTTCATCCTCTACAAGCCGGCGGCGGCCACGGTCTACGCGAGCGCGTTCCTGCTGATCGGCAAGGGCCAGGACGCCGCGTCGGTGCTCTCGGGACTGTTCTTGATGATCCTGGCGATCGTCGCGCTGCCGGCGCTGCTGCGCCTGCTCACCCCGGCCGTCGCCGCAGCGACCAGCTCGGGGGCGGCCGGCGGCGCCGCTGCCGCCGCCGGCGTGACCGCGCTCGCGACCGGCGCGCGCATGCTCGCGGACCGCAGCAGCAGCCGTTCCTCGGCGCCGCCTGCCGGCCCGCAGCAACCCGGCCTGGTGACCGGCTCGGCCGGCGGACCGGGCGGGCCGACGGGCGGGTCCACCGGTCCGGACTCCTCGATCCCCAGCCCGCGGGGCGGCGCAGGCGGCGGTGGCGGCGGTGGCGGTGGTGGGGGTGGTGAGGCGGCAGCCGCAGCGCCGGTGGGAGGCGGGGGCTCGACGGGCGCTGCCGGCTCGAGCGCGGGTGCCGCGGCGACGGCGGGGACGGCGGCAGCAACTGGCGGCGCCGCGGTGGTCGTGCGCGGGGTCGCCAAGGGCGTTCGGGCGGGTGTGAACGGCGCGAAGTCCGCGGCGTCGAACGCGACCGGCGACGGCGACTCGTGACCGGCTCGTAGCCGGCCCGAGCGACACGAAGCCGAGCCGGACATGCAGACGAGCGGGACATGAAGCTGAGGAGAGGCGTGCGATGACGACGGTGGCGGCGGACGAGCCGCGGACCTACGGCAACTGGCGCAAGCCGACCTCGCCGGGGTTGCCGCGCTTGGGTCTGCTGGGCACGGTGCTGGCCCTGGGCGGGCTGGTGCTGGTCATGGTCGTCCAGCTCGCCGCCGGGCTGCTGGCAGCTGCTGGCTGCGCTCTGGCGGTCGTGGTGCTGCTGGCACCGTTGGCGTACCGGAACAGGGCCGGCCGCAACGGCTGGCAGGTCGGGACCGCCAACCTGATGTGGGCGGCGGGCCGGCGCCGCCGCCAGCACGTCTATGTCTCCGGGCTGGCGGGGCCGGTCGCGTTCGGCGCGACCCGGCTGCCGGGTCTGCTGGCTCGCTCGGAGCTGCTGTGCGCCCAGAACAGCTACGGCGAACAGTTCGGGCTGATCGCGATCCCCGCCGCCAAGCACTACACGGTGGTGCTGCGCTGCGACCCGGAAGGCTCCCAGCTGGTCGACACCGACACCGTCGACGCCTGGGTGGCGATGCACGGCCGGTGGCTGGCCGCCCTCGCGCACGAACCGGGCCTGGCGGCGTGCACCGTGACCATCGAAACGGCACCGGACCCGGGGAGCAGGCTCGCCGCCGAGGTGGGCACGCTGCTCGTCGACGGCGCCCCCGAGCTGTCCCGCCAGGTGCTGGCCGAGACGGTCGCGACCTACCCCAAAGGCTCGGCAGCGGTGTCGGCGCGGGTGGCGCTGACGTTCACCGCGACCCGGCCCGGGGCGCAGGAACGCGAAGGGCTGGGTCTACGCCGCCGCACCGCCTCCTCGACGCCGCAGGGCCGGCTGCGCACCGCCGAGCAGATGGCCACCCTGGTCGGGCAGCGCCTGCCCGGCCTGGTGCACCAGCTGCGTTCCACCGGCGCCGGCAGCGCCCGGGCGATGACCCCGGGGGAGATCGCCGAGCTGGTCCGGGTCGCCTACGACCCGGACGCCGGCCCGGCGGTGGAGCAGGTCCGCGCCGCCGGCGGCGACCCGGGGGTGACGTGGGAGAACGCCGGCCCCGCCGGCCAGCTGGAGGCGTGGGACTCGCTGCGGCACGACACCGCCGCCTCGATCACCTGGCAGATGGTCGAACCGCCGGCCAGCGCCGTGCAGTCCCGGGTACTCGAACGCCTGCTCGGCGCCGATGAGAACGTGGACCGCAAACGGGTCACCCTGATCTACCGGCCGCACACCCCGGCGTCGGCCGCCACCATCGCCCACTCAGATGTGCGGACCGCGCTGGGCCATGCCGGCGCCGGCCGGGGCGAGACCCACGCCGCCGACTCCCTGGCGGTGCAGGCGACCCGGCAGTCCTCCGGCGAGGTCGCCGGCGGCGCCGGACTGACCCGGATCTCGATGCTGGTGACCGGCACCGTCGCCGACCCGGCTCGGCTCGGCAACGCCGCTGAGGTCGTCACCCAGCTGGGGGCGGCGAGCCAGCTGCGGCTGCGGCGCTGCTACTTCGCCCAAGCAGCCAGCTTCGCTGCCGCCCTGGGCGTCGGGGTGATCCTGCCTGAGCACGTCGCCGTCCCCGACCTGCTACGCGATAACTGAGACCCGACAGCCACCCACCCGCGACACCGGCATCCGCGACACCACTGATCCGCGACAACACTGAGGAGATCCCGTGGAGACGGCAGCATCGGTTCCGGGGCTGACCGGCCGGGGGCTGCGGGGCCGGGGCCGGGGCCGGGTTTCCTACGTCGAGGCCCCGCCGGAGTGGCGGGCCACCACGGTGCAGGTCTGCGGCCTGTTCCCGTGGGCGGTCGGCGGCCTGTCACCGACGATCGGCGTCCCGCTGGGCCGCAACCTGATCACCGGCGGCACGGTGTGCTGCGACCCGATCAGCTGGTTCGAACGGGCCCGGCTGATCCTGAACCCGTCCGCGTTCGTGCTCGGCCTGCCCGCGCTGGGCAAGTCGACGCTGATCCGCCGTCAGGTCATCGGCCTGGCCGGCGCCGGCGTCGTCCCCCTGATCCTGGGCGATTTGAAGCCGGACTATGTCGACACTGTCACCGCGCTCGGCGGGCAGGTGATGCGCCTGGGCCGGGGGCTGGGCTCGCTGAACGTCCTCGGTGCCGGCGGGCTGGACCTCGCCGCCGACCAGCTTCCCAAACAGGAGGCTGCGCGGCTGCGGGAGGAAGCCCACGGCCGGCGCCTCATCATGGTCTCGGCGTTGGTGGAGCTGGGCCGTGGTTCGCGGATCAGCGACACCGAACGCACCGTGCTGTCCGCGGCGCTTCGCCTGCTGGCGCAGCGCCACCGGCGGCGCAAGACCCCGCCGCTGCTCGGTGACCTGGTCGCCGTGCTGGAGGAAGGACCGGACCCGGTCCGGGTCCCGACGCTGGACCGCGGTGAGGACGCCCGCTACCGGAGCGTCGTCGACCCGCTGCAGCGCAGCCTGCTGTCGCTGCTGGACGGTCCGCTGGGTTCGGTGTTCGCCCGGCCCACCACCGAACGGCTCCGGCTCGACGCGACCGCGGTGTGCGTCGACGTCTCGGGGATCAGCGCCAGCGACACCACACTGCAGGCCGCGGTGCTGCTCGCGTGCTGGAGTGAAGGCTTCGGTGCGGTGGAGGCGGCCAACGCCCTGGCTGATGCCGGCGCCGGTCCGCAGCGCCGGTTCTTCATCGTCCTCGACGAGCTGTGGCGGGTGCTGCGCTCGGGGGAGGGGATGGTCGACAAGGTCGACTCGCTGACCCGGCTGAACCGCAACGAAGGCGTCGGCCAGGTGATGATCTCCCACTCGCTGGCGGACCTGCGGGCGCTGCGCAACGCCGAGGACCGGGACAAGGCCAAAGGCTTCGTCGAACGCGCCGGCCTGGTCGTCGTCGGCGGGCTGCCCGCCCGGGAGATCGCCGAACTGAGTGAGATCGTGGCGTTCTCCGGCGCCGAGCGCGCCCAGGTCACCTCCTGGTCGACGCCGCCGGGCTGGGACGCCGAGGCTGCCCCGCCGGGGCGGGGCAAGTTCCTGCTCAAGTGCGGCCAGCGCCCCGGTATCCCGGTGCATGTCGACCTCACCGCCGCCGAGCGGGACGCCCAGGTGCACAACACCAACAAGCGGTGGGCGGTCGGGCTGTGACGGCCCGGGCCGTGACAGCCGGTGGGGGAGTAGGCGGTGGTGCCGGTGGTGCCGGGGGTGCCGGGGGTGCCGGTGGTGCCGGGGGTGTCGGGGGTGCTGGCGCGGCGTGGGTGGTCCCCGCTGCCGGTGCGGCGCTCGTCGCGGCGGGCGGGGCGCTGTGGGTCGCCGGCGGTCTGGCGTCGCTGCTGGCCGGCGGCGGCTGGCGCTCCGCACCGTTCGGGATCTTCTTCGCCGTCCGGGTGGCCCGCGACGGACCCGGCGCCTACTGGCCCGCGGCGCGCCCCGGGCTGGTGTGGGCGTTGGCCGCCGCCCTGGCCGCACTGGTCCTGGTCCCAGCCGGGGTGCTGGTGCTGCGCTGGGCGCTGTCCCGGCCCCGGTCGGATGAGCCGCTGCGTTCGCTGGCCAGGCTGGCCGACGTGCGGCACCTGACCACCCGCCGGGCGGCCGAGGCTGCGCGGCGGCTGCGGCCCTCGCTGGCCGGCACCCCGGCCAGGGACGTGCCCGCCGGCGACGCCGGTCTGGTGCTGGGACGGCTGCTGCGCCCCGGCCGGCGTCCCGGCCCGCGCCTTTCCGCCGGGTGGGAGGACGTGCTGTTGGCGTTCATGGCTCCCCGGGCCGGTAAGACCACCAGCTACGTCGTCCCCGCCGCGCTGGCCGCACCCGGGGCGGTGGTGCTGACCTCCAACAAGTCCGACGCCTGGGCCGCCACCGCCGCGCTGCGCGGCAAGCAGACCGGCCAGCGGGTGTGGACCTTCGACCCGCAGCACATCGCCCACGCCGCCCAGAGCTGGTGGTGGAACCCGCTCGCCGGCCTGGACACCGTCGAGGAGGCCGAACGCCTCGCCGGGCACTTCGTGCTCACCGTCGAGGACGAGCGCTCCAAGGACATCTGGGGCCCGGCCGCCCAAGAGCTGCTCGCCGGGCTGCTGCTCGCTGCCAAGACCTCCGGCGGCTCGATGAGCGATGTCTACGACTGGCTGTCGGACGAGGCGACCCCGGTCCCGGCGCAGCTGCTGCGCACCGGCGGGCTGCGCGCCATCGCCGCCTCGCTGGAGGGCACCCAGGGCAGCCCCCCGGAGACCAGGGGCAGCGTCTACTTCACCGCCAGGGTCGCCGCCCGATGCCTGCGCAACCCGCAGATCACCGCCTGGGTCACCCCGCCGCCGGCCGGCACCGGGCTGGCCGAGTTCGACGCCGCCGCGTTCCCCGCTTCGCGGCAGACGCTGTACCTGCTGTCCAAGGACGGCGGCGGATCCGCGGCGCCGCTGGTCGCCGCCCTCACCGACCGGGTGATGCGCGCCGGCGTAGTCTGCGCCGAACGGGCCGGCGGCCGGCTCGACCCGCCGATGCTGGTCCTTTTGGACGAGGCCGCGAACATCTGCCGGATCGCCGACCTGCCGGCGTTGTACTCCCACCTGGGCTCCCGCGGCATCATCCCGCTGGCGATCCTGCAGTCCTACGCCCAAGGCGCCGGGGTGTGGGGCGAGAACGGCATGAAAGCGCTGTGGTCCGCCGCGACCGTCAAGGTGATCGGCGCGGGCATCGACGACGCCAGCTTCGCCGAGGACCTGTCCCGCTTGGTCGGCGACCACGACGTCGCCGTCCAGGCCAGCAGCGTCTCCGAAGGTCGCAGCTCCCGGTCGGTCTCGCTGCGCTCCCAGCGGATCCTGCCCGCGTCGGTGATCCGGGCGCTGCCCAAAGGCCGGGCCCTGGTCTGGCTGACCGGCGCCAAGGTCGCGATGGTCAGCACGCTGCCCTGGTACACCGGGCCCCACGCCGGCGACATCGACACCGCCCGCCGCACCGCCGAGGCCGGCATCACCAGCGCCGCCCGCCAGGCCGGCACCGGCACCGGCACCGGCACCGGCACCGGCGAGCAGCCCGCGGGGAGGGCAGCCTGATGACCGAACCCAGCTACGAGGGCATGAGCGGGGGCGAGGAGCAGGACGGCGGCACGGCGGGGGAGCAGAGCGCCGAAGCTCAGAACGTCCTCAGTGAGAACGTCCCGGGTGAGAGCGTGGAAGGTCAGCTGCGGGCACTGCGCCACGAGGTCGGGGTGCTGCGAGACGTCGTCGACGACGCGATGCACCCGGCAGGCGGTGACCCGCAGCCGGGGCCGGGCGACGCCCCGTTCGAGCCTTACTACCCCTCACTCGAGCAGTGGGTCATCGACTACTTCGCCCCCACCTACGCCCGCCCGGTCAACCCGGCGGTCCGCTGGTGCGCCCAGTGGTGGGACCACGGCGAGGCCATCAGCCGGCTCGAGGCGTTGTGGCGGTCCTGGGAGGTCGGCCGCCTCGATGAGCTGCGCGGCATCGCGCTTTGGCACCGCGACTTCCTCGACTCCCAGCTCGCGGTGCTAACCAGCACCACCGGCCCGTTCGCACAGTGCACCCCCGACCGGCACGCACCCACCAAGGCGCTGCCCACAGTCCCCGCCCCGGAGAGCTACTGGGACGAGGACGAACCCGATGGCGAGTCCCTGCCTAACCGTTCCCCGTACCAGGAGCTGCGGTGAGCACGCCAGCCGGCGCCCGGGTGATCCCCGCAGTGATCGGAGTCGCCGGAGGGGTGCTCGCGCTAGGCGGCGTCCTGACAGTGATCGCCGGCTCGGTGCTGGCGGTCCGCCGCTACCACCGCGGCGAGTGCGCCGGCAGCTCGCTGCACGTTCCGCTGGGCCTGCTGGTCGCCGCGGCGGGTTGCCTGCTGCTGCTGGCGCGGGGCCGGTGGTGACCGGCCTGGTGCCGCCCGGGCCGCTGCCGCGAGCGGCCGTCCCATTGCCAACCCCGTTGAGCAGAGGAGAAAGCGCAGATGAGTGAGCACCAGCACGAGGACCCGGTTACGCAAGCCAGCACGAAGATCACTTCCTATGTCAGCGTGGTAGCGATGGCAGCCGAGGCGATCGCCCAGGTCGCTGCCCTCCGGGCCCGGGAACGCGCCGCCGCCGACGAACGGGCCGCTCGCGCGCTGCGCGCCGAGCACCACGCCGCCTACGGCCAGGCCCGCCTGGGCTGGGCGCAGGTCCTGGACCCCAGGCTGCGCGAGCAGGCCGGCGTCGTCGACGCCGGGACCGTGTGGGCGCGGGCCCAGGCCTGGCAGCCTGATCCGGAGGCCGAGCGCGCCACCGAGCTTGCCGAACAGCGGCTGCGTGAGCTGCGCCCCGAGGTGATGGAGCGCTACGACCGGCTGCGCGCCGAAGGTAGCGAGCCGGTCGAGGCGATGCGCCGCGTCGCGCCGCTGTTCGACCAGCCCCCGGCCCGTACCGGGCAGGCCGCTCCGGACCGGTCGGCCCTGGCCGAGGCCGAGACCGCCCGCCGCGCAGCGGGCGCCGGGCTAGCGCTGTACGGCGGTGAGGGTGCGGGTGTACTCGACCCGGCCACGGCGAGTATCGACGTAGGTACCGAGACCGCCGGGCAGGTCGCACCGCACGCCGGCGAGAACGTCAACGCCGCCGGCAGGCTGCGCGGCACCGCGCCCCGCAGCACCGCCGCCCGGACCCCGGCCGTGATCGCTGCTGAGGGTTACCCCCGGCCGATCAACGCCGGCAGCGTCGACGCCGCGAGAGCCGCCGCCGCGGGACGGCCGGGCTCGGTTACCACTGCCGCTCAGCGGACCTCAGCGACCCAGCAGAAGCCGGCCGGCGCCCGGCGGGGCCGGTGAGCAGCCCCCGCGGCGGTGGCCGCGGCCGGTTCGTACGCCGCAGCCCGCAAGCACCGGACCCTCATGCGGCGGCGCCTGCCGCGCCGCCGGCCGCAGAAGAAAGGGACAGCATGACGACCGGACCCGCCGAGCCTGCGATGCCGAGAGTGGACCTGGCTGCGATCGTCGCCGCGCAGCAGGACCAGATCGATGACTTGACCGCGACGGTGGAGCGCCAGCAGCAGATCCTCGACGAGCTGCTGCGCGCCCAGCGCGCCGCCCGGGCACCGGGGCGGCCCCGGCCTGCCGACGGCAGCAACGGCACCGGGCCGCGCTGATGGCCTCCGGGTTCAAGCGGCCAGCCACCCCAGCGGAGCGGGAACGGCGCGAACACGCCTCCGCCGACAAGCTCGCCGCTTTGCACGAACGGCTCGCCGAGCAGGTGACCGCGCTGCGCTCCGGGCAGGACTGGCGCCGCTGGCTCGACGTCGCCCACCGCTTCCACACCTACTCGTTCAACAACACGCTGCTGATCTACGCCCAGCGACCCGAGTCCACCGCCGTCGCCGGCTATGAGGCGTGGAAGACCCTGGGCCGGCAGGTCGACAAAGGCGAGCGCGGCATCCAGATCCTCGCCCCCGTCGTCCGCCGGTCCACCCAGGACCACGCCGCCCGCACCGACGCTGGCGACCGGGGCGAGCCCGACCCGGCGCGCGGCCCAGCGGCAGCCGTGGTCGGCGCCGACACCGCTGGCAGCGACACCCCAACCAGCGAGGGGGAGCGGCGCCGCGTGGCGGGCTACCGGGTCACCCACGTCTGGGACCTCTCCCAGACCTCCGGCGAGCCGCTGCCCACCCAGCCGCTCCCGCAGCTGCTGTCCGGACAGGCCCCGGCCGGGCTGTGGGACTCGCTGGCCCGGCTGGTGGCCGACCGCGGCTTCACCCTCGAGCGGGGGGACTGCCGGCCGGCGAACGGCTGGACGGACTACACCACCCGCACCGTCCGGGTCCGCGGCGACGTCGACGCCGCCCAAGCCGTCAAGACCCTCGCCCACGAGGCGGGACACGTCCTGCTGCACGACCCGACCGGCCTGGGTGAAAGCACGACCGCGCACTGCCAAGGGGTCAAGGAGGTCGAGGCCGAGTCGGTCGCCTACCTCGTCACCGCCTCGCACGGGCTGTCCACCGACGACTACACCTTCGCCTACGTCACCGGCTGGGCCGGCAACGTCGACGGCACCGAGCCGGAGCAGGTCGTGCGTGACACCGGCCAGCGGGTGCTGACCGCGACCCGCACCGTGCTGGCCGTCACCGCCCCGCAGAGCACGCCCACCGCGGACGCGTCCCTCGCCTCCCGCGTGCAGACCGGCGCCGACCGCACCGCCGCCGCCCGCGGGCACGCCGACGCAGCCCACGCCCTCGCCCTCACGCCGGTGCGCCCCGAAGCCGGCGCCACCGCGGCTATCACGGACGTCAGCGACGCGGACCTGGCCGTCCTGGTGCGGCTGCACGCCGACGCGACGGCGTTCTACGCCGCCCAGCTCGCCGCAGACACCCCGGACGCGGCGCGTGCCCGGCAGATGCTGGGTCAGCGGACCGTCCCGGCGGGGGCAGTCGCGGCGTATGAGCTCGGCTACGCCCCGCCCGGGTGGACCGCGCTGGTCGACCATTTGCACGGCCGGGGCTACACCGACGACCAGCTGCTCGCCGCCGGGGTGGGCACGACCACCCGCCGGGGGAGCGTCGTCGACCGGTTCCGCGACCGCCTGATGCTGCCGGTCCGCAACCCGAGCGGCGAGCGGGTGGTGGCGTTCCTCGGCCGGGCGCTGGCACAGAGTCCGGAAGTCCCGAAGTACCTCAACAGCCCCCAGCCAATGCTGTACCGCAAGGGCGATGTGCTCTACGTCCTCGGCGCCGAACCCACCCGGCAGGCCCTCGCCGCCGGCGCCCGGCCAGTGCTCGTCGAAGGCGCGCTGGACGCGATCGCGGTCACCTGCGCCGGCGGCGGCCGCTACGCCGGGGTCGCCCCGTCGGGTACCGCGCTGACCACCGGCCAGGTCGCCGCCCTCGAGTTCGCCGCCGGGCCGCTCGCCGAGCGCGGGGTCACCGTCGCGTTCGACGCCGACCCGGCGGGCCGGGACGCCGCGCTGCGCTCCTACGGCCTGCTGCGCGCAGCCGGTGCCTGGCCAGCTGCCGCCGTTCTGCCGGACGGGCAGGACCCGGCCAGCCTCGCCCAACACCACGGGCCGGACGCGCTCCGCGGCGCGCTGGACGCTGCCGGGCCGCTCGCGGACCTGGTCGTCGACGAGCGGCTGGCCCGCTGGACGGGCCGGCTGCACTGGGCCGAGGGGCAGATCGGCGCCGCCCGCGACGCTGCCGGGCTGATCGCGACCTTCCCGTCCGAGCACGTCGGCCGGCAGGTGCTGCGGGTCGCCCGGCACCTCGGGCTCGAGCCCGCGGAGCTCACCAGCGTCGTCCTCGACGCGGTCAGCCGGGATGCTGATGCCCCGGGGCGACTGTCGCGGCGGGACCGCCGCGACGACCTCGACCGCGGCCAGGGCGCCGACGCAGCGCCGATCACGGCGCCCAGCGCCGCGCAGCTGGCCCGCGCCGGCTACCCCGCCCCGCTAGCCACCTCAGCCCGACGGGCCGCCGCCGGCGCCCCGGCCGAACAGTCCGGCAGTGCCGGACCGCTAGTCGAGCCGCGCCGGGTTGGCCACCACCGGTAGCCGCTTCGCCTTGGGCGCCTTGGCGCTCGGCGGTTAGTTTCAGTGGCAGACGCGTCCTGCGCCGCTCTCAGGACGCGCTCACTTGCGGCGGCGGGGCGCCTACAGCGGCGGGACCGGGTCGGGGTCGGTCGGCGAGGGGCCGCGCGAGGGCCATGGCGGCTCGACCGGGGTAATCGGGTCAGGTAGCAGCGGGTCAGGCGAAGGAGCGGGCGTGGGAAGCGTCATCTGGACCTCCGTCGTTCGTGGACGTAACCCGATGAGTGTGCTGTTCCGGCAGCCGTACGACCAGCGACAGCTGTGCCGCGCAGCAGCGAAGGGCTGCAGACACCAGAATGGGGCCGGCCAGGGCTGGCAGGACGGTTCGCGGCGGCGTCTGGCGGCCGAGCACCTGCTGGGGCTCGTTCGCGGGCAGTTGTGTCAGGCCCAGGCAACCAGCGGGCTTTGTCACAGGGTGGCGGCCAGTTCGACGAAGTCACTGTCAACCAAAGGCCACGGCACATTGGTGACCGGACGAGGCAGCCCAAGCGCTACTTGTTTGCGGACGACTTCTTCTTGGTTGCTGGCTTGGTGCCGGCTGCGGCTTTCTTGGCGGCGGCAGGCTTCTTCGCCGCTGGTGCAGCCTTTGCCGCTGGCTCGCTGTTCTTCTTCGCGGCGGGAAGGGAAGCAGCGACTTGCGCCTTGTAGGTAGCTCCCGCCTTGAAGCTCACGCCCCGGCTCGCCGGGATTTGCAGTGCTTCTCCGGTGGCTGGGTTACGACCGGCCCGGGCCGACCGGTCCATCGGCTGGAAGCTTCCGAACCCCGTCAGGGTGGTCTTTTGTCCCGCCGCAGTGGCGGCCACGATCTGGTCCAGTACTGCGCTCAGGGTGGCGTCGACTTGTGCACGCGGCAGCGCGGTGGCGTCGCTGACGGCACTGATGAGCTCTGCTCGGTTCATGGCTGGTCCTTTGATCGGCTATTGATGCCAGATCGTGGCACGCTCGGCCGGTAACAGCACTTCCACACGCCGCACGGCACAACCTTTACGATCTTCTGCGAATCCTCTGCTGGGACGTGTTCGGGCCGCGGCTGAATTGTCAGGCCCTCGGCGCCTGCGGGCTGAGCCCGGTCAGGCGGCCGGTCAGGAAGTGGAAGTGGCGTTCAAAGGTGATCTCGGTGAGCATCAGCGCTTCCTCACAAGCCCTCCGGGCGTCGGCGGAGCGGCCCATGCGGATACGCAAGTAGGCGCGGGCGGCAGCGAGGTAGCCGTAGCCGGCGAGCGAACGCAGGCCGTGCAGGATCTACCCCCACTCCACTGCCCGTTCGACCAAGAGCGGCGCAACGTGGCCGTTCACAGCTGGCGCCTGGCTCAGCCCGCTGATCGCGGCAGTGAGCGTGCGGAATGTCCCGGCTAAGCGGCGACTTGCCTTTGCCATGGCCACAATCGGATTCATCGGGAGCGGCAACATCGGTGGCACCCTCGCCAGGCTGGCGATCGACGCGGGTTACGACGTCGTGGTATCGAACTCGCGGGGTCCAGAGACGCTGACCGAGCTCGTGGCCAGTCTTGGGTATAAAGCGCGGGCCGCAACCTCGGCGCAGGCTGCGGCCGCTGGCGACATCGTCGTCGTGTCCGTCCCGCTGGGCCATATCGACCAGGTGCCAACCGAGCCGTTGGCAGACAAGGTCGTCATCGACACGTGCAACTACTACCCGGAGCGCGACGGTGCGATCTCCGCGCTCGACGACAAGCAGACCACGAGCGGGCTCGTTCAGCAGCACCTGTCGAAGTCGCACGTGGTGAAGGCGTTCAACAACATCTTCTTCAAGCACCTCGGCTCGATGCAGCGTCCGGCCGGCGCATCCGACCGGAACACGCTGATGATCGCCGGTGACGAGCCTGCGGCGAAGAAGACCGTCACCGACTTCATCGACGCGATCGGTTACGACGTCTTCGATACTGGCAGCCTGGCCGACAGCTGGCGCTTCCAGCGCGACCAACCCGCCTATGCCGGCGCGTACGCGGAGGGCGGCGACTTCGACAAGCCGAAGCGCGCCGACCGCGACGAGCTGCAGGCGTTGCTCGAGCGGGCTGACGCGTCCATCCGCTAGGCGGCATGAGCGAGCGTTTCGCGTGGCAAACAGGGCACCCCCCTGAGCAGTCAGGGCGTCCAGGCGCATGATGCCCGCACAGCACCCGCCACCGGGAAGGTGTCACCGTGACAGTCCTTGAAGTGCTCATCGCCCTGTTCCTGCCACCGCTGTCGGTGGCGATGAAGAAAGGGCTGAGCAGCAAGGTCCTGATCGCCGCCGTATTGCAGCTGTGCGGACACTTCCCCGGTGTCGTCTACGGCATCTACGTGGTCACCAAGGAGTAACCGGCCTTCGAGCGCTCGGCGGAGCGGGACCGTCGCAGTCTCACGGTCGAGGGGCGCCGATCCGGGGCGACGGCGCACGCTCGACTGCCTGGCGTGGCCCGGAGGGATGCTCGGCATCGTCCCGGTGGCGGCGTACGGCTGGCGCCGTCGATCTCGACATGCGGGACTGCTGGGCTGTGCGTGCCGCCAGGGCAAATGCGGCTGCTGGACTATGGGACGAGCCGCTGGCCGACGTCGGGCCTGTCACCCATGCCGGCAACCATGCCGGGGTGTGCCTCGTCGGCGGCGGCATTTCGAGGCGAGATGCGCGGTGCGGTCACCGGACGCGAACACACCGGCCCTTTATGGCACCAGGCTGCTGGCCGAGCTGGATCGGCGACGCCCCAGCGTCGGGGCCGACGTCGCCGCGGCGGCGCTCAAGCTGCTCGGCACGCCTACGGGTTTGTCGACATCGCTGCCCTTGGCTTGGCCGACCTGGGGTTGCGCCAGCGGTGGCTGGAGCGGGTCGTGGATCGCCAGCACGCTCTGGTCTGCTCCCAACTTGTCGACCTAGCGTGCCTGAACGCGGGAGTGCACTTGTTCACCGACGGGCGGATGGCGGGCCGGGTTGACCCTGGCGCCCTGCAGCGGCTGATCCTCGCTGGCGGCCAGGACGTTCGGGTCGACTGAAGCAGGGGCAGGGGATGGTCGGTCAGTGCAGCAGCCGACCAGCAACCGATAGAAAGGGAATGCGCCGTGAACTTCGACCCGTCTACGATCATGAATCTGGTCGGCCAGCTTGGTGGTGACCACCAGCAGGCCGCACAGCAGCTGCAGGGCATGGGCCAGGTCGACCCCGAGCAGCACGCTGGGCTGCTCAGCGGCCTGGGGGTCGACCCGCAGCAGCTGCAGAACGGGGGTTACCAGCAGCACTTCGACGCCCAGCAGCAGCCCGGGTTCGGCGGCTACCAGCCCGGCGGGAACTACGGCGACCAGCAGCCCACCTTCGACACCTCCGGCCAGCAGAGCTCCGGCCAGCAGGGTTACGGCCAGGGCGGCGGCGAGCAGCAGCAGGGCAGCCAGGGTTACGGCCAGGGCGGGAGCGAGCAGGGCTACGGCGAGCAGCAGCAAGGCGGCCAGGGTTACGGCCAGGGCGGGAGCGAGCAGGGCTACGGCGAGCAGCAGCAGGGCGGCCAGGGTTACGGCCAGGGCGGCGGCGAGCAGGGCTACGGCGAGCAGCAGCAGGGCGGCGGGCAGCAGAGTTACTGAACGGTCGCCGTTGCAGCAGTTGCACCCGATCCCTGCTGGTCACGTCCGGTAGGGGCTGCCAGAGGCCCCAGTCGGGCTGGTTCGTCGCTTGGAACCGGATGCCCGGATGACCAACCCGGTGCGAGCCGGCAGTGGTGTGGACTTTTCCGGCGCCTCAGTACACAGGCGTAGTACACGGCGTTCGTTGCGATGAGCGACTCGGGGTAGCAGCAAAGTGGGTGAGTGCCTGTAGGGGAGAACGTTGGCCCGCCGCATGTCTGCCGCAGTGTGGGGATGTGCTGGCCGGGACGCTGGTAGCTGTGGGAGTCATCGACTGTGTGGCCGCCAGGTGCCGGGCGGCGCAGCAGGTCGTGCGGCTGCCGGGCGCTGTGCGGCCCGAGAGTGCACTGCTGGGCGTAGAGGACAGCAAACAGAGTCTGCAGCATCCGGGAGGCGTCCCCACGGCAGTCCCTGGACCGGGGTTGTCAGCGGGACCGAGCTGACCGGTAGGTCACCGGCCGGCGAGGAACTCGGCGGGTTTGGCCTTCGTCACCATCATGTGGCTGTCACCCTGCGTCGCGCTACGGCGGGCCTGCTTGTCCTGGCTGCAGTGCTCTGGGCGGCGGTCAACGGGCCGGTCGAGGGACCGACGCTGCTGTAGTCAGTTCTCGGCATGGGTTGACCCTGGGTGACCTGCCGTCCGTGGTAGCGGTCCTCACGGCGGGTTGGCTGCTCGTGCGGCGCCGCTGACCCGGCCGGCCTTCAACCGATCCCGCCAGGTAAGGCAGTTCTTGGTGCCCGGCGCTGGGCCTCGGCCCGGCTGGCGCCGACGCCGGCATCGCCGACCAACGTTGACCGGCAGCTTGGCCGGCCGTCGCTGCCGGCCCCTCGGCGGCAGCGACTGGCCGCGCGCAGCCGGGTTCGCCGAGCCCGGGCTGGATGCTTGAGCAGCATGAACCTGGCTGCCTACCTACCCGGGTGTCCTTCGCTGAGGTGGGACGGGTGAGCGGCCGTGCCGCGGGCGACGCCTGTCGGCAGAAAGCCACAGCGAGCTGGTTCAGTTCATGGGCGTGCAGCGGGCACAGCACGAGATGCCGTGCCGGTGGCTAGAGCCCCCGACGGGGTCGCTTGGAGCAGCGCGCCGGCGATGACCTGGTCCCCAGCTGAGTTGGGATGGTCTCCGTCGTCGGCCAGCAGGCCGGTGTCGTCGTCGCCAAGCGAAGCTCCGCGGAACGCTCGTGCGAGGTCGACATATGTCGCTCCCCTGAGGGCGGCGGCGTGCTGCAGCCGCTGGTTGACCCACCGGGTCAGCAGGTCGCCCGTCGTTACATAAGACGGACCGGCGGCGGCTGCGACCTTCCCGTCTTGCCAGATATCCCAGTAGCCGGTCAGCAGCACGGTGGTGGGTGAATGGTGACGCAGAACGGCTATCCGGGCCAGGATCCCATCGAGCTGACCGGACATGCCGGCCAGCGGGCCGTCAAAGCAGCCGGCGGCCCCGCCCGGGCACGAGGGGCTGGCCTGGGCGTAGTCGAAGTCGTTGGCGCCGATGGTGATGCTGACGATGTCGGCGGCGGCGACGTCGGCCGCGGCGGGCTCGCCGTCTCGCAGCTCGGCCGTCAACTCGGTGCTGGTCAGCCCGGGCGTCCCGTCGTTGCTCACCGCTACCCGGCGCCCGGACCGGGAGGCCAGGCTGGCGGCGTAGCGCACCGGGAACGGCGTGCAGCCGCAACCGCTGCCGGCGGGAACCGAGTCCCCCAGAGCCACAACGTCCAGCGGAGGGCCGGGCGAGGGACCGCGGCTGTCAGGGGGAGGGAGGGTGATGTGGCGGCCCGCTGAGGGCTGGGCACTGCCGCTGAACGCGGCGCCTGTTAGCAGCACCCCGACGGCCAGCAGCCGGCGCCGGACGCCGGTGGCATGCACCCGCCCAGCCTGCCGCATTTGGCTGTGCTGGACCGGGCAGGCCGCTAAGCGGCGGCACGAGCCGGACCGGGCACCCGAAGCCGCCTGCGGACCCGGGCCGCAACGGCGCGTTCTGGGCTGCTGGTGGTGAGGTGCCGAGCGGCGCGGCGCAGCACGGTGCGTGCCGGAACAGGCTTGGGGCGTGCGGTCGTTGTACCTGGCACGAGCGGTGCGCAAGGTGGTGCAAGCGTGGCGCCGCGGGCGATGAAGGACGCGGTTTGCTGTGGGACAGCTCGACGTCACCGGCTGGGGCTTTGTTGCTGTCCTGGGGGCGGTGACGGGGTTGCTGTGGTGGCGCGCGGCGCAGCCCCGGCGGGCTGGTGGCATCCGGGGGCGTCACCGGCGGCTGAACCTGGTCGCGGCGGCGATACTGACCGTGCTGCTCGCCGGCGACGGCGCCAACAGCTACTTCTCCTACCTGCCGCGGGTGGCTGACGTCGCCTCTGTCATCACCGGTACTGACAGCTGGACTGCGCTGCAGCGCCAGGACCTGCAGCCGGTGGACTACGCCGAGGTGTTGCACGAGGACCCGCACGGCGGGGTGCTGCGCCTGGCGGTGCCGGATCGGGGCAGCGGCTTCGGCCGGTCGAGCGCGCTGGCCTACCTTCCGCCGCAGTACTTCACCGAGCCGCTGCGCCGCTTCCCGGTCGTCTACCTGCTGCACGGCTCGCCGGGGACGCCGGCCGACTGGCTGCGGGCCGGCGGCGCCGAGCAGACCGGGGCACATTTGGCCGCCACCGGCCATCCCACGCTGATCGTCATGCCGGCGATGAGCCACCACTGGCTCGATGACAGCGAATGCGTCGACAGCCTGCGGCTCAAAGCCGAGACCCATCTGCTGCGCGACGTGCTGCCCACCGTCGACGCCACCTTCAGGACGCTGCCAGCCCCCGCTGGCCGGGTGGTAGCGGGCATGTCCGCCGGCGGCTACTGCGCCCTGAACCTGGGTCTGCGGCACCTGGACCTGTTCGGCGCCATCGTCGACCTGTCCGGCCTGGACCGCCCGACCCACAGCGGCGGCGCCGCGGCCCTGTTCGGCAAGGGTCCAGCCGCCCTGGCTGCTGCGGCCGCCAACAGTCCCGGCCAGTACGCTGCCAGCCTCCCGGTCGGGCTGGCAGTGCGGGTATGGCTGGACAGCGGGCGCTCAGACACCGAGGTGCTGGCGGCCCTGCGGCACATCAACGGTGTTCTCGCGGCAAAGGGCATCCCGGTGCGGCTCGCCGTCCGCCGCGGAGCTCACACCTACCGGGTGTGGCGACCAGCGCTGCGTCAAGGGCTGGACTGGGTGCTGGCGCCCAGCCCACGCCAGCCAGCTCAACACGAAGGCGGAACTTCCCGGACGCATAGCCGGCACGCAGCGTGACGTCGGCGTGAGCCGCAGCCCTGGTCACCGAAGCGGCGGCAGGCTGAGCGGCGGCAGGCTGAGCGGCGCCCGCGCCCCGCGCCCGGGTCGGAGTGACCGGCGGCCGAGGAAGCGCACAGACCATCGGTAAGCGCCTCGTCCTACCTGCCTAGACCGGGTGCCTTGCCTGCAAGCGGCCGCATATCGCTCGTCGGAAACAGAAGGAAAGGCATCGGCACACGCGCTACCTCGGTGGCTGTGGGCTCTTTACTCGTTTCGAGTTCAGACGCCGCGCACGTCCGAAACGGCTGCTCCGTCGGTCGCGTCTGCCGAGTCGTGCGGTGTGGTGGCAGCTTTTCCCCCGCGATGAACCTTGCCGTCGGGGGGCCGCGGCCGGGACGGTGTGGAGGCAGCGGGCGCTCGCCCAGACCGGTAGAGATCATCAGGTTGGGCGTCGCCGTCGACCAACGACAGGGCGCGAGGGTGCCGCGATTCAGGCCGAGGGCTAGGGGTTCGGCGCAGGTTCAGGCCCGAGTCCCATAAGCGGCAGCGTCCGCTCTACACCGGGCAAGCGGCGCTGGCACTCAGCCGCCCGGCATGTGCTGCTGGTCGACGGTCCTGCTGGCTCCCGACCCGTTGTCCTGCGGCGTACGTCAGCGCGAACGCGCCGACCGCCGGCGCGACAGCGCATCGACCGACGCGGCGATCAGCAGGACCAGGCCGGTGATGACCTCTTGGTGCTGAACGCCGAGGTTGGGCTTGAGCCCGATGCCGTTCGGGATCATCACGATGACGAGAGCGCCGAGGATCGCGTCGCGCGGCTTGCCGCGGCCGCCGAACAGTGAGGTACCGCCGATGACCGCCGCGGCGACCGCGAACAGCAGGATGTTGCCCGCGCCGAGGTCGAGCTGGGCGCCACCGGTGTTGGAGGCCAGGAAGACCCCGCCGAGCGCGGCGAACCCGGAGTTCACCGTGAAAGCGGTGACCTTGATGTGGCGTACGTCGATGCCGGCACGCCGGGCGGCCTCCTCGTTGCCGCCGGTGGCGACCAGGTGCCTGCCCCACGTCGTTTTGGTAAGTGCCAGCGTGCACACGATCATCAGGGTGATGGGCACGGCCGCTGCCCAGGGCAGGCCTTGGATCAGTTTGTACACGTTGGTGTTGCGGTTCTGGTTGGCCAAGTAGGTGATGACCAGGCCGACTACCGCAAGGACCCCGGCGCGCACGACCACCAGTTGCAGCGTGTCGGCGGCCAGGCCCTTGGCCTGCGCCGCCCGGGACTTGACCAGGGTGAACGCGAAGTAGCCGAGCACCAGGGCGATGGTGAAGACCCAGCTCCAGAACGGCGAGATGTTGTTGTGGGCGAGGCCGTACCAGAACGGGTAGCTGTTGATGCCGATCGGCTGGGACTTCAGAGCGAACAGCAGCACGCCCTGGAACGCCAAGAACAGCGCGAGGGTGACGATGAAGCTCGGGATGCCGACGGCGGCGACCAGCCATCCGACGAAGATGCCGATGGCGCAGCCGATCGCGATCGCGAGGAACAGCGCCCCCAGCACGTTCTTGTCCACGCCGGTGAGCGCGTCGACGACACCGAGCGCCACGACGACCGGTCCGGTGATCGATCTGAGATAGGCACCGAGCGCCACCATCGCGAGCATGGCGACGATCAGCGACCAGTACAAGACGCCGGAGGTTCCCTTGTCGAGCCCGTTGGAGAAGATCGCCTGGGCGGCGAAGCCGGCGCACACGCCGCCGGTCGTGCCGGCGGACAGGTCGATCTCGCCGAGCAGCAGGACGAAGACCAGCCCCATCGCGATGATCGCGATGTACGCGCCCTGGCCGGGCAGGTTACCGATGTTGTTGCGGCTGAGGAAACGGTCGCTGACCTGGCTGAAGATCGCAGCGAGCACGACCAGGCCGAGGATGGAGGGCAGCGCTCCGGGTTCTCCCGAGCGCAGGCGGACGAACCAGCCCTGCACCGCGTTCGGCACAGACCGCCGCTCGACGTCCAGCGAGAAGTCGCCGGCGGGGCGGTAGCCGGCGTCGGTGGCCAGCGCGCCGGTCGTGGTGCTTGGGCCGGCAGTGGTGCCGCCGGCGGCGGGCGCGGTGCCGGTTCGCACGGCTGCGCGAGAGTCGCCGGCCGGGGTGACGCTGTCGCCCCCGCTACTGTCCGGGACGCCGGTGCTGCCGGTGCTGCCGGTCCCGGAGCCGGCCTGCTGTGACGTCATCGCGGTCCTTAGATGCTCTCGTTGGCGGTCGCGGGCGCGAGGCCGACGTCGCCGCTGCGACCGGCCGTGATCAGCTCGACGATCTGAGTGGTGCTGCTGTCGTTGGTGAAGACCTCCGCGGCGATCCGCCCGAGATAGAGGGCCGCCACGCGGTCGGCGACCTCCATCACGTCGTTCATGTTGTGCGAGATGAGAACGACGCCGCGGCCCTGGTCGGCGAGCCGTCGCACCAGGTCGAGCACCTGGCGGGTCTGCGCCACGCCGAGCGCCGCGGTCGGCTCATCGAGGAATACGACCTTGCTGTTCCAGAGCACCGCCTTGGCGATCGCCACGGTCTGGCGCTGACCGCCCGACAGGCTGGCCACGGACTGCCGGACCGAGGAGACGGTTCGCACCGACAGCGAGGACAGGCTCTCCCGGGCCTTGCGCTCCATCTGTCCGTCCGCCATGAACCCGAACCGGCGGATCTCCCGCCCGAGGAACATGTTCTGCGTGATGTCGAGGTTGTCGGCGAGCGCGAGGTCCTGGTACACGAACTCGATGCCGAGCGCGGCGGCGGCCCGCGGGTCGTCCAGACGTACCGGCCGCCCCTCGAACTCGACGGTGCCGCTGTCGATTGTGTTGATGCCGGCGATGCACTTGACCAGGGTCGACTTGCCCGCCCCGTTGTCACCGACCAGGGCGGTGACCTGTCCCGGGTAGACCGCGAAGTCGATGTCCTTGAGGACGTGAGCCACCCCGAAGCTCTTGTTCAGACCGGTGATCTTCAGGATCGGCTCGGGCACCACGACCTTCTTCCTCCTTGGGGAACGGACATCACGTCGTACGCGGCGCCGTGCCGTGGGGGGACGAGCGGTGGCCGGGCGCACCGTACGCGCCCGGCCATCTCCCCGTCTGCTGGATGGGTGCGAACTACTTGACGCCCAGGGTGCTGCAGGCGCTCTCGATGCCCTTGCAGATCTGCGCCGCCGTCAGCGCGCCGGCCTTGGTGACATCGGTGACGTTGGCCTGGGTGATGACCTGTGCCGGTAGCAGCAGCGCCTTCAGGTTGTGGCTCGGCGCTTTGGGGTCGTCGAACTTGGTCAGCGTCAGGCCGGCCGCCGACGGATCGGTCCCCGCGACGAGGGCGACAGCCAGCTGCGCCGCCGCCTTGGCCTCCACCTTGACGTTCTTGAAGATGGTCATGCTCTGCTGGCCGTTGATGATGTTCTGCAGACCGCTGACTCCGGCGTCCTGACCGGTGACCGCGACATGGCCGTTGAGGCCGCTCTGCTTGAGCACGCCGACAACGGCGTTGGCGATGTCGTCGTTGGCGGCGAGCACGCCGTCGGCCTTGCCGCCGGCAGCGGTCAGGGCCTGCGTGAACGTCGGCGCGGCGAGGGAGACGGTCCAGCCCTTGACGACAGACTCAGAGACGATCTTCAGCTTGCCGGCGCTCTGCTGGGGCTTGAGCACCGACTGCGCGCCGCTGGCAAACAGCACCGCGTTGTTGTCCGTGTCCGTGCCGCCGTTCATCACGATGACCTGCGGGGTCTTCACACCGCTGGCGTTGAGACAGTCGACCAGGCTCTGGCCCTGCAGGCGGCCGACGTCCTCGTTGTCGAAGGAGACGTAGTACTGCGCGGTCCCGCCGAGGTTGACCCGGTCGTAGTCGATGACCTTGATCCCGGCTGCGGACGCCTGCTGCTCGACCGCCGCGCCCGAGGTCGCGTCGATCGAGTCCACGATGAGGACCTTGACACCTTCACCGATCATGCTCTGGGCGATCTGGGAGAACCGGGCGGTGCTGCCACCAGCGTTCTGGATGTCGGGGGTGACGCCGGCCGAGGTGAGCGCGGCCTGCAGCAGCGGCTTGTCGTAGAGCGTGTAGCGCGTCGAGGACGTGGTGTCGGGCAGGATCACGCCGACCTTGCCACTGGCCTTCGCGGTCGAACCCGACTGCGACGGAGCCTTGGCCTGACTGGTGGGCGGGTTGGTCAGCTTGCAGGCCGCGGTGACGACCCCGGCACTCGAGCTGCCCGAGCTGCCCGAGCTCGGCGACGACGCGCTGGAGGAGTTGTTGCTCTTGCTGTTAGAGCCGCAGGCGCTCATGGCGAGCACTGCGGACATGCCGACCGTCACTAGGCCGACTGCGCGGTTGCGCATGGGCACACGCCTTCCTTGGGGGGGTCCAGAGCGTCCTGTCGACGCCGCCGGGTTCTGCCGAGGTTCTGAGCCGGAACGTAACGCCCACCGGCTCAGGCCGCGGGCAGTCGACACCCAATCGTTACCTGCCAGTTACCCGCCGCTCATCGCGACCTGATGCGTCGTACGCCCCCGCGGCGACGCGAGCGCGCCGCGCCTCGGGCTCGCAACACTGCCTCCGGAGCACAGGCAGCACACGGAACAGCGCGTGACCCAGCAGACCGACACCAATGATTCCGTCCAGATAGACCACGGTCCTGCTTCGGCTCATTACGCACCGGGCTGGCACGCGTAGAACACTTCGGTGTGGCGTGGACCAACGAGTCGCCCTACCGGCGGGGCCCGCGGTGCGGACCGGCCGGGCCCTGCGCCGGTCCGGGCCAGGGGCGGCCGGCGTCGAAGGACAGCCCGGGCCGGCGGGTGCGGGTCGCGGTCGCAGCCGGCGGGCCGGGCTGCAGGCTGGCCCGCTGGGCGCTGGTCAGGCGCAGCTGCTCGGCGGCGCTGCGGGCCGCGCCCGCTTGGGCGGCCCGGTCCTGGTTCTCCCGCAGCCGGGTCACGGCGTCGGACAATGCGGCGAGCTGGGCGAGCAGCGCGAGCAGTTGGGTGTTCTCGCCCCGGCCGACGAACCGCGCGGAGGCGAGCAGCGCCGATGCCGCCCGCAGCCCCTGACCGGCTTGTGACGGTGCAGGTATCCGCCCCCACAGCTCCCGCGCCGCGCGGTCGTAGTGCCCGGCGGCGACGGTCAGCGGCCCGCCGCGGCGGCCCTCGACGACGCGGGCGGCGGCGGCCAGGAAGTCCGACGCGGCCCAGGCGGCGTCGCCCGCTGCCCGCGGGTCGGTGCCCGCGGCGGTGCGGACGTGTTCGGTGGCGCGGGCCGCCGCGGCGGTCGCCTGCTTCCAGATCCGGGCCCGCTCCTCGCCGGTGAGCCGGTGCCGGTCCTGGTTGGACCCTGCATCCGTTGCCGAAGACGCTGAAGAGCTCGCGCCCGCTGCCTGCCCGGGCGACGCGGCCGCGGCGCCGGCGCCAGCTGCGGTGGCACTGCCATCAGGCTCGGCCAGCTCCCAGCGGCGGGCCAGCTTGGGCAGGGTGAGGTCAGCAGCGAGCTTCCCACCGCCGAAGTAGATCGGCTGCCCACCCACATCGACGGACTCGGGCAGCGCCACCGCGTACCCGGTGATCTGCCCGGGGTTGCGCTCGCTGTGCCGCTCCCGGACCAGCAGCCCGTCGTCGCGCAGACGTTCCAGGAACTGTTCGAGGCTGCTGGCACCCGCGGCGGCGGTGCGCACCGAGCGGCGCAGCGTGTCCCGCACCGGCTCCGCATGGCCGCTCCGGGCGGCCTTGGCAGTCTCGGCGTAGCTGGCCCGCTTAGCCGCGGTCCGGTCACTCGCAGCGGTCACGGTGAGCCCGAACTTGGCCTCCACCTCCCGCGACGCCTCCCCGGCGCGCCAGAAGTCGTTGCGGGGAAACACCCGCCGCCCGTCCTGCCGGGCCAGCGTCGCCACCACATGCACATGGTCATCGGCGTGCCGAACCGCCACCCAGCGCACCGCCAAATCGTCACCCCGGGGTGCCAGCCCGAGCCGGTCCAAGTAGGTCTCGGCGATGTCGCGCCACTGCCCGTCGGACAGGTAGCGGTCGATCATCGCCCCCGTCTGCGGGTCCTTCTTCGCGGCGACGATCAGGTGGTACACCGGCTTCTTGTCCGCCCCGACCCCGGCTGCGGCCAGCGGCTGCTCCAGCATCGAGGTCAGCCGGCGAAAGTCCCGCAGCCCCTTCTCACTCACCCCGGGCTCGAGCTGGTCGGGTTCGTCGAACCCGGCGATCACCCGCGGGTCGGTGTGCGGGTTGCGCCGCCCGCGGCCTTCCTGCTGCGCCGGCCCGGTTGCGTACAGGTAGCGGATCAGCCCACCGACCCGCTTCCCCCGCGGCGCGACCTTCCCGATCACCGGCCACCCCCGCGCGCCATCACGGCCGGCGACGCATCAGCAGCTCCGCCGCCGCGTCCACCCGGGCCACCGCCCGCACGGTCAGCTCCACCGCCTGGCCGAGCCACTCCGGCGCCTCGCCCGTGCTGTTCAGCGCCGCCACCGCCTGGTTGACGTTCCCCCCGAATCGACGTACCTGCGCCCGAGCCGCCACCAACTCCGAGAGCGCCTGCCGAGACGCCGACGGCGCCGGCGGCACCGTCCCCTCCGCCGCCGCGAGCGCCACCGCCCCCACATAACCCGTCGGCGTCAAACCCGCGCGCCCCGCCGCCAACGCAATCGCGGCGAACTCCTCCTCGGCGAAGCGCACCGACACCGGCCGCCGCCGGCCCGGGAAACGGTGCTCCCGATGCCGGGACGCGAGCACCGCCGCGTCCTCGCGGCCCTCCGAAGGACCCGCAGCCTGCTCGCCCATCAGCCCCCGTCCTGCGCTGCTGTTGCCCGTTTGCGTCTCGACCGCGCCCGGTCGGGACGTCTCGCCCTTCCGCGACCCCACCGGGTCGCTGCCGCGATGCTGCCACCTCGCGCCAACGGCGCGAGCGGTCTGCTAAGCAATCGCATATCTTGCTTCCGCCTTTCGGGCCCGTGGCCTGCGTCGCGGGTGGCACCGGGGCTGGGACCCGACCGCGCCTTCGGGCGCGGCACTGGCCGTGACAACCGCCGTGAGCCACGGCTGTACCCAGCAGCCGCCGAGTCGAGCCACAGGTGGCGGACCGGGACCGGGGAGTGGACGATGGCAGTACCGAGAGGGGCACGACGAGCAGCCGAAAGGGCCGCCAGGGAACGCCTCGCCGGACCGCTGATCAACGCCGCGGGCCAGCTGGGTGTCGCTGTCGCCCAGCAGCAGGCCGCTACCGCTGGAGTCGTCGACGCGAAACACAAAGCGCAGGCACACCTGCGCAAGGCCCAACTCGAAGCAGACAGCATGCTGACCGATGCCCGCGACCACGTCACCGCCGCCGCCGCCGCCGACGACGACGCCGACTACCGGCAGGCACACGGTGACGCACTCACCGCTGGCTGGTCACCCGCCCGGGCCGACATGGGCTACAGCCCGCCGGCGCCGCCAAGCGCAACCGGAACCAGCCGGCCACACCCCACACGCCACCTGCGCCGAGCGAGCTGGCACGGTCCGCGAACAGCCAGGCGCGCGTCGCGTAGACAGTTCCTGAAGCAACTGCCGGCCTCAAGCCGCCGGCAGCTCCTGCATCCCGTGCACTCGGTCAGGCCGATCCTGCAGGGTCCATCCCACGGGAGGCACTCGTTGGCACGCACCACCACCGTCCAGCTCATCGACGACCTCGACGGCTCCATGGCAGCGGAGACAGTTCGCTTCGCTGTCGATGGCCGGTGCTATGAGATCGACCTGTCCGCGGAAATGCGCAACACCTACGGGGCAGCATGGCGGGCTTCGTCGCCTCGCCGCCGCACGCCGGACCGGGCATGACCAAGCGCAGTCGACGTCGTCGCAGCTGATCGAGCGGCGGCGCACAGACCCTGCAGTACCGCGCGATCTTCACGGTGCTGCCCTTGCGGACCGACCGGGCATGCCGGGCCACCTCCACGCCCGCCTGATCGACCGACGTGTCCGGGGTCGCTCGTCCCGCTGACGTACGGCAGAGCGGACAGCGCCGCGGTCTCGCGGGGAGCTGGCGCGCTCCACCGGCGTCGTTCACCGGGCGGCAGAACATGCAAGCTCGAGCGCAGCTCTCGTGGCCCTCGCGCAGATGCCCATCTCAAAGTGTGCTGCCCACGGTCGCGCTACTACAATGAGTCGTAGGTCGACCTGGGAGATGTCGTTGAGCGAGTCAGCCGACCACCGGCGCCGGAGGTCGGGCTCGCTCGAGGCCGACGTCATGGCCGCTTTGTGGTCGGCTGACCGTCCGCTGACTCCAGGTGAGGTCCTCGACGCGCTGGGCCGGGACCTCGCCTACACCACGGTGATGACGACCCTGGCCCGCCTGCACACCAAGGGCATGGCTGATCGGGCCCGAGCCGGGCGCGCCTACGCCTACAGCCCACGGCTGCGAGCAGATGATCAGGCGGCACAGACGATGAGCGAGGTTTTGGCCCGCGGCGCCGACACCGCCGCAGTGCTCAGCCGCTTCGTGGACCGCCTGCAGCCAGAAGAAGAGCGCCTCCTGCGCCAACTGCTCGGCCGGGTCCCCGCCTCGGGTCAGGACTAGCGGTGCACCTGGGCATCTACTGCACCCTCGCCGCGGTCCTCGCGCTTTCCGGGCTGCTCATGCCTGCCGGCCGGCGACTGGCCCCCCAGCCGGCGGCTTACTGCCTGGCTGTCGGCTCACTGGTAGCAGGCCTGGTCTGGGTCGGCGCCCTGGGGCTGTTGGCAGTGGCCACGGTGGGCCGCACGAGCCTCGCCGCCGCGGCGGGCCACTGGTCCCTCGCCGTACTCGAGGCGCGTGACCCGGTGCCGGTACCGGCCGGCGTCGCCAGTCTGGTTGTCCTTGCCGTCGTCGCCGTCGCGGTTGCGGCATCGTGTCGCCGGCTGGTGCACGGCGCGGTTCAGCTTGTCCGGCTCCACGTCTTGGCCTGGTCCCGGTGTTCGGGCGACGTCGCCATCATCGACGCGGCGACTCCCGAAGCTCTGGCACTGCCCGGATGGCACGGCCGGGTGCTCGTCAGCTCCGGGATGCTGCGAGCGCTCGAGCCGCCCGAGCACCAGGTGCTGCTGGCCCACGAGCGCAGCCACCTGCGAAACGGGCACTGGGCGTTTCGGCTCGCCACTCGCCTGGGTGCGGCACTGCTGCCGACGCTGGGGCCGGTGGTCCGTGGCTGTGACCACGCCCTCGAGCGCTGGGCGGACGAGGACGCGGCCGTCGTCGTTGGTGATCGCACATTGACCGCAACCGCTGTGGCCAAGGCAGCCTTGGCCACCACCGAGCACCACCGTTCGGTGCTCGTGCCGGCGTTCACCGACGGCTGGGTCGCCGGGCGGGTCTCGGCGCTGCTTGTTCCCCCTGTGCAGAACCGGTGGGGGGTCGCCGCCATTGCCAGCGGCCTCGCGACATGTGCCCTGGCCGGGCGATCGAGGCCAGTCGCGATCTCGAGGGGTTGTTCGAAGCGGCCCGGCACGTCGGGTTCGGCTGACCGTCACCCGGCTGTAGTAGTTTGTAGTAGAAGCAGTTCCGGTACTCGCCGTCGCCACCCGGCGACCCCCATGACAGTGACGGAGAACGACGCCGTGGCCGATATCAGCTACCTGCAAGCTGGCGTCACCGGGCTCCTTCAGGGAGCCACCGAGCTGTTTCCCGTCTCGAGCCTGGGCCACTCGGTACTGGTGCCGGCGCTGCTCGGCGGGTCGTGGCAGCACCTGGTCACCGAGTCCTCGACCGGCACCAGCGAGCAGTCGCCCTACCTGGCCTTCATCGTCGCGCTGCACGTCGCCACCGCGGTTGCGCTGCTGATCTTCTTCCGCTCCGACTGGACCCGCCTGATCCGAGCTTTTGTCACCACCCTGCGAACCCGCCGCGCCGAGACCTCCGAGCAGCGCCTCGCCTGGCTCATCGTCATCGCCACCATCCCCGTAGGGCTGACCGGGCTGCTGCTCGAGCACACCTTCCGGACGGTGTTCGCCAAGCCGCTGGCTGCCGCCGTCTTCTTGACCATCAACGGGGTCATCCTGCTCGCTGGCGAGCACCTGCGTCGCCAGTCCGAGGTCCATGCCGGCTCCGCCGGGCAGCCGCCCGCGGGCGCCGCGGCACCGGCTGCCGGCCCGGGCAGCCAGGCCCTGGTCGTCGGCCAACGCCGCACGCTCGACGGTCTCGCCTACCGCGAGGCGGGCATCATCGGCCTGTTCCAGACCCTGGCCCTGTTCGCCGGCATCTCCCGCTCGGGCATCACCATGGTCGCCGGCCTGCTGCGGGGCCTGGACCACGAGGACGCCGCCCGGTTCTCCTTCCTGCTCGCGACGCCGGTCATCCTGGCCGCTGGCGTGCTCAAGGTGCCCACCCTCGCCGGGTCGGCCGGCGCCCACATCCACGGCCAGGTGCTGGTCGGCATGCTCGTCGCCGGCCTCGCCGCCTACCTCTCGCTGCGCTTCCTGGTCCGCTACTTCCAGACCCGCACCCTGACGCCGTTCGCCATCTACTGCCTGGTAGCCGGAGCAGCCTGCACGGTGCGCTTCGCCATAGCCTGAGCACCGGGCCGATGAGCCACCTCGCCGACAAGCTGCTCGGCTTTCCCCCGTGGCTGGCCCTGGTCCTCATCTTCGCCCTACCCGCGGCCGAGGCGTCGATCTTCATCGGCCTGTTCTTCCCCGGCGAGCTGATCATCCTGCTCGGGGGTGTGCTGGCCAACCAGCACAAGCTGCCCTTGTGGTCGGTCATCGCGGTCGGCTCCGCCGGGGCCATCATCGGCGACACCATCGGCTACGAAGTCGGACGTCACTTCGGCGACCGGGTGCTGACCAAGTTGCCCACCAGGCTGGTCAAGCCCGAGCACCTCGACCGCGGGCGCGAACTGCTTCGCCGCAGGGGAGGCCGAGCCGTCTTCCTCGGACGATTCACCGCGGCCCTGCGTGCCCTGATCCCCGGCCTGGCCGGCACCAGCCGGCTGCCCTACCCGAGCTTCCTGGTGTTCAACGTCCTCGGCGGCGTCTCGTGGGTCATCGTCACCGCGCTCACCGGTTACGCCGTGGGCAGCAGCTACCGCAGCGCCGAAAAGCGCCTGAGCCTGATCTCCTTCGGCATCCTCGCCCTCGTCATCGCCGCCATTGCCTACCGCGTCGTGCGCCGCTCCGAGCGGGTGCAGGCCTGGTCCCGGCGGCGGCTGTCTTGGCTGTACCGGCTTGACGGGCGCCTCGTGGCGGCGACCAGCGTGCTGGCCGGAGGGGGATGGCTGTTCGGCGGCATCGCCCAGGACGTCATCGGCCACGACGGGGTCGCGCTCAGCGACCTACGGCTGCTCGACGACGTCATCAGCCGGCGCGGCAGCGTGCTGACCCCGCTCGCCACGTTCGTCACCACCCTCGGTACCGACGCCGTGCTCTACCTGCTCCTGGCCGGCCTCGGGGCCCTCGTCTGGCGTCGCACCCGGCGCCCGGCCATACCGGTCCTGTGCCTGCTCTGGCTCCTGGCCGGCCAGGGAACCCGCCTGGGCATCAGCCGCGCCGTCGGACGAGCCCGCCCAGCAGCGAACCTGCACCTCGTGCAGGCAACCGGCTACGCGTTCCCCTCCGGGCACACCACCACCGCCACCATCGGATACGGCCTCATCGCGCTGCTCGTGCTCGTGCTCATCCCCCACCGCAAGACCCTCGTCATCTCCGTGGCGGTCGCGCTCGCCGCAGCGGTCGGACTGTCGAGGGTCTACCTCGGCGTCCACTGGCCGACCGACGTGATGGGAGGCTGGACGCTCGGGACCAGCTGGCTGGGGCTGGGAGCCGCCCTGTACGTCTCCGCCGAGCTCGTCCGGCGCCGCAGCCGCCACCGCTCACCAGCCCAAGCCGCGCCATGAACACCCTCACCGTCGTACTGGGCGCACTCGGCGCCACGGGGATGGAACTGGCCGAAGCGGCCATCGTCGTCCTCGTCGTCATCGCACGCGGACAGCGTCGTGCCGCGCTCATCGGCGCAGCGTGCGCCGCCACTGCGGTGGTGGCGCTGGCCGTAGCGCTCGGACCCCACGTGATCGGCCTGGTCCCTCTGGACCGGCTGCGCCAGATCCTCGGGGCGGGTCTGCTCGCGATCGGGGGCTACTGGCTGATCCAAGCGATCCTGCGGCCCGACGCGGCCAGCCACGAACTGCAACAGGAGTCCCAAGCCGCGTCCCGCTGGGCTCAGCGGGGAGCCCTCGGCGCCGGCCTGGTCAGCGCCAAGGCTGTGGGTGTGGAAGGGGCAGAGGCCGCCGTCCTGGTGGTCGCGATCGGCGGACCCCGTCACGCATTGGTCGCCGCCGCCCTCGGGGCGTCGCTGGCGGCGCTAGCCGTGGTCGGCTTCGCTACCCGGCTCGAGCGCAAACTGACATCTTTAGCCAGCTACACGCTGAACCGAGTGGCCGGAACCGCCCTGTCCCTCGTCGGCAGCTACTGGCTCGCCGACGGCAGCCACCTCTCCGCCGAGCTCACCTACGCGGTGCTCACCGCTCCAATGGTCCTTGCCGGCATCGCCTGGGCCCGCTGGTATCAGCTGAGGACACAGCTCAGAGCGCCGGACTAGCGCCGTGAAGGTGGGGCGACGCCTCATTGACGCCGTCGCCGACGACAAGAACCTGATGACGGCCCAGCACCGACTGATCGCCCCAGCCCTCGGAGTGTCCCGCCAAGCCGCACGGCAGCAGTTCGCCAAGGCCAAGCAGCCTGACCCACGAGCGCCCGTGGACGCCGCGGCACCGGACATCGTCGGCCGCTCAGCGGACGGCCGAGGTGACGCGCCTCAGGCGGATAACGCACTGGAATCCCGTGTGTCGCGGCCGCCCCGTCTACGGGGCCAACTCCAGCACCTGGGCAGCAGCCGCAACGTCGGCACATGCGGCCGGGCCCGCGGGTCCGCGGAGCTGGACTGCAGATGGCCTACCCGGAGACGCTAGGGCCGCGCGCACCGCCACAGCTGGCTGACGGCTGTGGCGGCGCGACCGGCCGATGACGGCTCCAAGAGACAGGGGACCGGCACTTCGAAGCGGCAGCGATGGGTTCTTGTTGCGGATCGGTCGAGGTTCAGGCGGTAACACACGTGGAGCACGCCGGCCTCACATCGGCAGACGTGGCACTGGTCCGCCCCCGTCGCCAAAGAGGTGTCCCAGGCCATTAGCCGCCACCGCGAGGATGTGAAGCAGGACCTCGCGGGGGAGGAGATCCCCAATGATCACAGCCAGAACCGTTCCGGCGCACATGAGCCGCCAGTCTTTTCGGCCAACCCGACCGGCAGCTGCTGCAAGCTCGTCGAGCTGCTCCCCAATGACGCGAAGCTGGGGCTCGGGCAGCGAGGTCGTCGAACGCACGAACTCCTTGACCTCGTGCAGCGCCTCGACGATCTGGGCCTGCTCGGACTGCGTGAACGCCGTGTTGTCGGTGTCGTCGTAGCCGACTCCCGTGACAATCCTCTGGCTGCGTCGAAGCTCATCCCAGAGATCGGGGTCATCGACGTCCTGTGTGACCTCCTGAGCCCATCGTTTGATCTTCTCCGGCACTGGCTGCCAGCTGAAGGACTCGGTCCTTGATGGCGGTATGTCCCCGACGACGCTTGTCAGCTCGTAGGAACTGCCGTCGTGGGCGCGGTCGATGTGGAAGTAGGAACCGGATGGCAGGTGGGTGACACGCCAGCCACCGTCGCCGCCCGGGAAGCCACACTCGATCATCTTGAGGCCGCCCGCCTCTACCGCCTTGTAGATCGAGTTCCCCTGCCACTTCGGCGGCTGCACAGCGAGATGGTATCGCCAGGCAACACCCGCTCCCGGTTGGACTCCCTCCGCGTCTCACCAGCCACTTCAGCTCGTGGGTGCCCAGCACGATCGATCCGGACCAGCACCTTTTTCCCTTCTCCAGGCGACCTCGGCACCGGTCGCCTGCTCGTTGTCGACACTGGCATGCATACGAGCGCGGTGAGGGGTCGCATCGAGCAGTACTTGCTTTGCTTGCTCTACTTGCGTAAGTTGTCTCAGGTCATGCTCTCCGGAAGGAGGTCTCATCATGAGCGCTACCGCAAGCACGTCTTCCGCGAAGGCACCTGCGTCGGTGAGGGGTCGCGCCACCGAGGGCGGGGGAGGGGCCTCGGCTGCTGCGACCGAGCCAGAGCCCTCTGACCGGTTCGTGAAGGTGAAGGCTGCCGTGACGGAGCTGCTGCGCGATGCTCCCGCCGCCGAGGTCGACCGGGTGCTCACGGCAACCCGCGGACAAGCCGAACAGAGTTTGGATGCGACGCTGTGGGGAGCGGAACCGAACCGCGAGCAGGCCGCGGCAGGAGTCCTGGCCAATCTGCGTAAGCAGTTCGCCGGTCGCCAAGTGCTGGAGGGGAACTCGATTAGCCGCGCGGAGGCTGCCGAGCTGCTTGGCACCTCGGACCAGGCGGTCACCGATGCCCTGGAGGCACGCCGGCTACTCGGCTTCAAGCGGGGACGCCGCTGGCTGATCCCTGCCTGGCAATTCGACCCGGAGGCCGAGCGGGGGGTTGTGCCTGGTCTGGGTGAGCTGGCAGCTACGTTTCCCGGGGGACTGGTCGCGCTGTCCGGATGGGTCACCCGCACCAGCCCTGACCTCGACGGCCTGACGCCGCGCGAGGCGCTCGCCAAAGGCGACGCGGAGGCGGTCATGCGGCTGGCCGGAACGGTGACCGCAGTCGGGTGGTAAAGCCGCTCATGCTTATCCGGTTCGCTCCGCTGAGCCCGCGGCAACAAGCACTCCCGCCCTAGGCCCGTGAGCCAGGCGTCGGGCAAAGGTTCGCGGCGAGGCGACGGCGTCCGCGCAGCTGCTGAGTGGGCGGAATGCGCTGTCGGAAGCGCTCCTGGCGCTGTTGACGACGCACAGGCCGTCCGGCGGCGGCGGCCGCTTCCGCTCGACGGCGCCTCATCAGCCGGCGGAGCGAAGAGGGTAAGCATGAAGCCGCTTACCCCACCGGTCCGGCCGCTTCCCACTGGTGGGATCGACCACGCCGTGGCGTTGGCGGCGACCGACGGCCGACCGGCCCTGGGGCTGGTGCCGCGTGTACCACCGGAGTCGGCACACCCCGCGGGGGGACACCCCGCGCGGCTTCGGCCCGCTTGCCCGCTTCGACCCCCACACCCCACCAGCGGCGGCGCCCGGGATCGACCCGCAGGGCCGCACTGTGCTCTATGCAGGCCAGGACCTGGCCACCAGCGCATGTGAGGTGTTCGGCGAAGTCGGGGAGGCGCAGCTGTGCCCAGCATGGTGCGTTACCCTGCTGCGCCCCGTACGGCCGCTGACCCTGTTCGACCTGACAGCACCCGGCTCGGCAATGGCTATCGGCGCACTACCGTCACTGGCCGACGGCCCCCACCCGCGCCCGCTTACCCAGGCCTGGGCCCGGGCGGTCTACGAAGACGACCCCACCGGCGGCCACGTCGACGGCATCCGCTACCGGTCTGCCTACAACAGCGGGCTCGCCCTCGCCCTCTGGGACAGCTCCGGACAGGTCGCCGTCGCACAAGACGCCGCCGGTGTCGAGCAGGACTTCGCGCTCCGACACCCCCGGATGCTCAGCCGACTCGAGACCGCCATGGCGCCGCGGCACATCGTCCTCACCATGACCGACTCTGACGACTGCCCGCAGTGCCGTAGCAGCCGCTGACGACCCGCCGGCAGCAGCCCTGGGCAGGTGCTCCCTGGCGCGCCCGATGCCCGCCTGCGGCACAGTCGTTGACCTTGCCGGGCCGCTCGGTCGGAAGCACAAGGCCTACCCGGTCGGCGTGGGAAACCGCGGTCCTGTAGCAAAGAGGGCGCCGATGGGCAGCGGATGGCATACGCACTGGTCCAGAGAACGCCTCGTCGGCCCCTTGATCAACGCGACGGGCCAGTTGGGCGTCGCGGTCCCCCAACAGCAGGCCGCGGCCTCGGAGTCGACGACGCCAAGCAGAAAGCACACGCACACCTGCGCCAAGCCCAGCTCGAGGCCGACAGCATGCTCATCCAAGTCCGCGGCCAGGTCACAACCGCCGACGACGACTACCGGCAGGCACACCACGCCGCCCTCACCGCCGGTTGGTCACCCGCAGCCCTGGCCGACATGGGCTACACCCCGCCCGCGCCGCCCAAACGAAACCGGAACCAGCCGGCCCACACCGGCGCCGGCGCGCCCGTCACGCTGGTGCCAGCCGCGAACGACCAGACCCGGGTGGCATAGCCGCTGCTGCCAGCACGTCCCCGACGCGAAGACCGGCCGCAGCAGCACAGCCCTCTGCAAGCCACCCATCTCGGCGGCCATTCTTGGCAGGCAAGGGTTCGGCGGCACGCTCGACCTGGGAGAATCAGCAGCGTGAACAGTCCAGACAGCCCGCCGGCCTCTGGCGACGTTCTCGGCGATGCGCAGCCATCGGGCTGGCCGGGCAGCGAGGACGAGCTGGGCGTGCTGCGCTCCGCTCAGCTGTTCCGCGGCCTTCACGTCGACGACGTCGCCGCGCTGCTGCCCGCGTTCGCCCCGCGCACCCTGGGCCGCGGCGCCCGGCTGTTCGCCCAAGGCGACGTCGACGACGCCGACGTGTTCG
>JAABUR0100001465.1_pt1 | contig 42077 bp, 48 predicted proteins | sample 5560091 | NCBI WGS metagenome assembly JAABUR01 (sample SAMN10711879, study PRJNA513375) | rock metagenome | isolation source: Antarctica rocks | place: Antarctica: Victoria Land, University Valley sud | reverse complement strand
TTCGCGATCTCCTCGGGCTCGAGCGCGTAGTTGGTGTCCATGGTCACCGCACCCTCGACCACCTTGGCTCGACAGGTGCCACAGACGCCGCCCCGACAGGCGAACGGCGCATCCGACCGCACCCGAAGGGCCGCCTCGAGCACTGGTACGTCGTCACCCTTCAGCTTGAAGGTCGACCGCCGGCCGTCGAGGTTGATCGTGACGTCGGCGCCGTCGCCAGAGTCCGGCGGTGTCGTACGCCGTTCGGTTGGGCTCTTGTCGACGTGGAACAGCTCGGTGTGCACCTGATCCGGCTGGACGCCCTGGTCGAGCAACGCCTGCCGCAGGTCGACCACCATCGCGTACGGGCCACACAGGAACCAGTCGTCCACGGTCTCGGGCGGCACCAGCGTCTCGGTGATCTTGGTCAGCCGCCCCGCGTCGAGCCGCCCCGACAGCAGCTCGGCGTCCTGGGCCTCGCGGCTCAGCACGTTGATGAGGTGGAACCTGTCTGGGTAGCGGTCCTTGAGGTCCTCCAGCTCCTCCAGGAACATGATCGACCGGCTCGTGCGGTTGACGTAGATCAACGTGACCCGGCTCTTCGGCTCCTGCATCAGCGTCGTGGCGACGATCGAGTAGACAGGGGTGATCCCGCTGCCCGCCGCTATCGCGCAGTAGTGCTTGACGTTGGCGGGGTCGAGCGGCGTGTTGAACCGGCCGGTAGGCGTCATCACGTCAAGGGTGTCCCCCACCTTCAGCGATCCAGCGGCGAAACCGGAGAAGTGCCCACCCGGGAGCACCTTGACGCCGATGCGCAATCGGCCCGACTTGGCCGGTGAGCAGATGGAATAGCTTCGTCGTACGTCGTCACCGGCGAGCGACGTGCGGATCGTCAGGTGCTGGCCCTGGATGAAGTCGTACTCCTGCGCCAGCTCGGGCGGAACGTCGAAAGTGATCATGACCGCGTCGTCGGTCAGCGGCGTCACGTCGCTCACCCGCAGCGGGTGGAAGGTGGGGCGTCGCTTGCCGGTGCGCGACGTGGTGGGTTCAGCCACGCTAGATCGCCTTGAAGGAGTCGAACGGCTCCTTGCAGGCGTTGCAGACCCACAGCGACTTGCAGGCCGTCGAGCCGAACCGGCTGAGCTCGCGGGCCTCGGGCGAGCCGCACTGCGGGCAACGCGGCGTCAACGTGACTGCCACCGACGTGTCGCTGCGCGGCTGCGGCGGCGCGATGCCGTACTCGAGCAGCTTGGCTTTGCCTGCGTCGCTCATCCAGTCCGTGGTCCACGCCGGGGCGAGGACAAGACGCACGCTCACGTCGTGCAAGCCGTGGTCGGCAAGAGCGGCTGTCACGTCGGCGGTGATGGCCTCCATCGCTGGACAGCCGGAGTACGTCGGGGTGATCGTCACCTCGACGTGGCCGTAGCCGTCGACCGTGACGTCGCGAAGGATGCCGAGGTCGTCGATCGTGAGTACCGGCACCTCGGGGTCGAGCACCCTAGCCACGATGGCCCGCACCTCACCGTCGGGGGTCAAGCCGGCCCCAACGCCGGTGGTCGAGCTTGTCGAGACCACGGTGGAGTTTCGGGCGACTGACGGGGTCACCACTGCGCCCCCGGATGTGAGCGGGCGAGATGCTGCATCTCGGCGATCAGATAGCCGAACTGCTCGGTGTGGATGCCCCTGCGGCCACCGGTGTGGACCACGGTGGTTTCCGGCCGCATCAAGGTGGCCTCGGCGAGCACGGCGTCGACGTACGTCATCACCGGGTCGAGGAGCGTCGCCGGATCGACGGCGGTGCCCTCAGCCGCCAGCGCGGTGACGAGGCCGTCGGTCTCGAACAGCTCGGCGACGTACGGCCAGAGGTCGTTGAGCCCCTTCTGCATGCGTCGGTGCGACTCCTCGGTGCCGTCGCCCAGGCGAAGCGTCCACTGGGTGGCGTGGTCGCGGTGGTAGTCGACCTCCTTGACCGCCTTGGCTGCCACCGCGGCCAGGGTGTCATCGGTTGAGGTCTGCAGCCGGGTGTAGAGCTCGAACTGGTACGCCGACGTGATCAGCAGCCGCGCCATCGTGCGGCCGAAGTCGCCGCCCGCGAGCTCGAAGATCTGCGCGTTGAGAAAGTCGCGCTCGTCGCGGAAGTAGGCCAGCGCGTCCTGGTCGCGTCCGGCGCCCTCGACCTGACCGGCGTACGACAGCAGCGCGCGTGCCTGCCCGAGCAGGTCGAGGGCGATGTTGCCCATCGCGATGTCCTCCTCCAGCTGGGGGGCGGAGGCGATCCACTCCGCCATCCGCTGGGCCCCGATGAGCGCGTCATCGCCCAACCGCAGCGCGTACGTCGCGGTCTCCGCCACCGCGTTGCTACTTGTTAGCGTCCCAGGGACAGCTTCAGGCGTACGCCGCCCTGACAAGTCGGAGAAGGGCGCGGGGGAAGAGGCGGGGGTCATAGGTGCTCCACGCCTTCGGGCACCGTGTAGAACGTGGGGTGGCGGTAGACCTTGTCTCCCGCGGGGTCGAAGAACGCGTCCTTCTCGTCCGGGCTGCTCGCCGTGATGCGCTCGGCCGGCACCACCCAGATCGACACGCCCTCCTGGCGGCGAGTGTAGACGTCGCGGGCGTTCCGCACGGCCATCTCGGCGTCGGGGGCGTGCAGGCTACCGGCGTGCACATGGCTGAGCCCACGCTTGGCCCGCACGAACACCTCCCACAGCGGCCACTCCCCTCGGGCCGCCTCGACTGGAGCCTGCTGCGTCGGCACTCCTGCGGTCGGTACGGCGCCGTGCCCGCCCTCCGCGTTGAGGTCCAGCGGCTGTCCGGCTGGCTGCCCCACGTGGGACTCGCTTGGTTGTCCCGCTTGCGGCTCACCGGGTCGTCGGTGTTGCGGGTCGGCAGGGCTCATGCGGCCGATGTCGCCGTACGCCGTTTGGCCGCGTACGCCGCTGCCGCGTCACGCACCCAGGCGCCCTCGTCGTGGGCGCGACGGCGCTGCGCCATCCGCTCGGCATTGCACGGTCCGTTGCCCTTGATGACCTCAAACAGCTCGGTGAAGTCGATCTCGCCGAAGTCGTAGTGCCCGATCTCGGCATTCCAGGCGATCTCCAGGTCGGGCAGTGTGAGACCAAGCGCCTGCGCCTGCGGCACGGTCATGTCGACGAAGCGTTGCCGCAGGTCGTCGTTGCTGTGGCGCTTGATGCCCCACGCCATCGACTGGGCGGTGTGTGGCGATTCGGCGTCGGGCGGACCGAACATCATCAGGCTCGGCCACCACCACCGGTTGACGGCGTCCTGCGCCATCGCGTGCTGTGCGGCGGTGCCGTGCGACAGCGTGTTGAGGATCTCGAAGCCCTGCCGCTGGTGGAACGACTCCTCCTTGCACACCCGGACCATCGCCCGCGCGTAGGGGCCGTAGGAGCAGCGGCACAGCGGCACCTGGTTGACGATTGCGGCGCCGTCGACGAGCCAGCCGATCGCACCCATGTCGGCCCAGGTGAGCGTGGGGTAGTTGAAGATCGAGGAGTACTTCTGCTTGCCGTTGTGGAGCATGTCAAGCAGGTCGGCCCGGTCGGCGCCGAGGGTCTCGGCGGCGGCGTAGAGGTAAAGGCCGTGCCCTGCCTCGTCCTGCACCTTGGCAATCAGGATCGCCTTGCGGCGCAGGCTGGGAGCCCGGCTGATCCAGTTGCCTTCGGGCTGCATCCCGATGATCTCGGAGTGCGCGTGCTGAGCCATCTGGCGGATCAGCGTCTTGCGGTACGCCTCCGGCATAGCGTCGCGGGGCTCGATGCGACCGTCGCCGTCGAGGATCGCCTGGAACGCTGCCTCCAGGTCGGGAGCCTCAAGGTCAAGGGCGTCGAGGTGGGACCGCTCGCGAACCGCAACTCGGTGGTCCTGATTGTCGAGACCACCTCCGTCAGGACCGGCTTGTCGGTCGTCGGAGTCATGGTCTTGCGGCTCGGAGAAGTCGTTGCCGTCCATGGCTCAAGCATACCGCAGTACTTGTGACACCCGTTAGCACGTCCGCCCCCGCGTCGTAACAAACATCCGGCCCGCTCGGCCTTAAGATCCGACGCTGCGCACGCCATAGCGCTCACCACGTCGGATCGTTAGCCGGGCCCTGTGGGAAGGATCCGACGCTGGGCACGTCATAGCCTGCTCAGCGTCGGATCCTTGCAAAGCACGGACGGGATAGGGGGGTCCGCGTCAGGGGGGCAACCGGCGGGCGGCGGACTCCATCATCGAGCGGGTCACGGCGTCGTGCAGCAACCGCACCGGTAGGAAGTACAGCCTCCCCCGGAGGCCCTTGAAGGTGACGGCGGTGATCACGTGCACCAGGTCCGAGTCAGCGTGTACGGCGGCCACGAACCGCAGGTGGGTGTCGTCGGTGTCGACGATCGCCTCGTCGCCAACGACCCTGTCGACCGCGAGCATGGTCGTATCGCCCGGCGGAAGGCGAAGCGCCGTCGCCGCCAGCTCACGGAGCGCGAACAAGCCCTTGATCCACCGCGGCAGCGCCGAGGTGTCAAAGATCGCGCGCGCCCACTGCTCCGGTGTCCGCTGGGTGGCATCGGTCACCGCAACCGTTGTGGTGGCGGCCCAGTCGGGACGCGGCATGAGCTCGAATGCTGCTGACAGAGCTGCCCCCGTACGTCGATGCGCTGCGGCAAGGAACCCAACCTAATGGGCACCTCGGGCGTGGTAGTCACCAGAGGTCATCGATCGGAAGGATCTGTGCGGTGGGACGTTACGACGGGTTCGAGGAGTTCTTCTCGACCCAGCGTCTCAACCTCTCCCGCACGGCGCTCCTGCTGACCGGCGACAGAGTGGCCGCCGAAGACCTGCTGCAGGAGGCGCTGACCCGCACCGCGGAGCGCTGGCAGCGCGTCACGGCACAGGGCGACCCCACTGCGTACATCAAGCAGATCATGCTCAATGACGTGCGGTCCGCGTGGCGCCGTCGGCGCAGGGCGAGCGAGCACCCGGTGTCCGACGTGCCAGACGAGGTCGAGTCCGTCGACTTCACCACTAGCTCCGATGCGGCCACAGTGTTGCTCGCGGCGTTGCGCCACCTGGCGCCCCGGCAGCGCGCCGTTCTTTGCCTGCGGTTCTACGAGGACCGGAGCGAGGCCGAGACGGCCCGGTTACTCGGCTGCTCAGTCGGGACCGTCAAGAGCCAGACCCACGACGCCTTGGCAAAGCTTCGCAGCGTCGCCCCAGAGCTCGCGCCGAAGTGGCGGGCAAGTGAGGTCAACGAATGAACGACTCATTGCGTACGGCGTTTCGGGACGCCGCCGCCTCGGCTGGATCGTACGGCGACGCGACCCAGGCGATTGCCGCGGCCAGCCGCCGACGCCGGAGCCGGATCCTCGCCGGGTCAGCCGTCGCAACCGCCGCTGCGGTAGCCGTTGTGGCCGTGGGCGCAAGCTCGCTGAGCAGCTCCACGCCGACGCCACCCGCTGCTCCAGGCACACCGAGCAGTCAGGGCACGACGGACATCACCACCAACCAGCCAACCACCGCGGCGACCACCGCGACCGAGCAAGAGAACCACGGGGTCCGCATGAACGGCGCAGCGGCCCCCGTCGCACTGCTCTACCGGGAGTGCAGAGCCGGCGACTGCGAGGTGGGCCTCGTCGACGACAGCAGCCAGCACCTCGCCCTGCCCGATCAGCTGGCGGAGCCGCTGGCCGAGCACGGATTCGAGGGCGTCACCCTGTCGACCGACGGAGCGTGGGTCGGCTACCCGCACGAAGGCATGTTCACCGTCGCGAGTGTGTACGACGGCGAGCTGTCCGTGGACGTACCGGCCGGGCCTCCGGGCTCGACATGGCGACCGTACTTCTGGAGCCAGGACTATCTGGACCTGGTGCTGGCGCAGTGGACCGGCGACAAGGTGACCGCCTTCGCGATCGTCCATGTCGGCTACACGAGCAACCCGGAGTTGGACGTCGTGGTGGAGCCGGCTCCGGCTGACGAAACACTGCTGCCAACTCAGGTCGGCAGCGCGTACTACAACGTGTTGTCGATGGCTGACCTCCAGCGCGCGGTCGATGGAGAGCCGTGGCCGATCGTGCAGACGCTGCAGGAGCGTAGCCTCTACACCGCTGAGTCTGAGCTCGAACAGCCTGGCCTAGGCCCGCCGGGGCCTGTGCGCGACCTGAGTGCGTGCCTTCGCGACAACGAGACCCTGATTGGACCAGAGGGTGTTCCGATGACGTTCGTCGTCGCGCCTGAGACGTCGACGGACCAGGATGGCGCCACCGTGGTCTTCCGCCCGCAAGGTGACAGCGTCGTCCCGACGGCGGTCGTGAGGGGCTGGTGCAGCCCCGACGGCGCAGCGCCCGGTGCGGCGCGATACAACCTCCCCCGGTCCAGTTGGACCGACGGCTGGGCGTTCCTAGGCCCCATCGACCAGGAGTCCAGCCTCATGCTTCACCAGCGAGACGACTCCTCGAAAGTCGAGCTCGTCGTGCTCGGTGCGGACGGGCACACTGTCGTCGGCTCCGTGCCCCTCGGAACTGAGGTGCTCGCTCCCGGCATGACGGGCGGCATATTCGAGTGACGCAAGGGGGATGCGCCGGGCTAGGAGCACGCGATACGGCCAGAACCGCCGACTCCCATAAACGATGCGTAACTGCGTCGTCGCGGTGGGTCGAAAGTCGGTTCGAGATCGCCGGAAACCGCTGCAAATGGCCTACGCTGCCCCTAGGCCTTACCTTGTACGCCGCTCGATGGAGCTACTCGCGAACCAGCAGGTGTCCGCGAATCCGCACCAAAACCCTCTCGAGGAGCCATCACCTTGGACCGCCGGAAATTTCTCTCCCTCAGTGGACTGTCACTGGCCGCCGCTGCCGTACCCGGTGGCTCAGCCGGTGCTGCCTGGAGCGACGCCACCTCTGCTGCCGCGCTGGCGGTCTCCCTGCCGCGGTGGCCGGGTCACAAGCCGGGTCGGGTCTATCTCGGCTTGACCAGCCCAGACCTGGCAGCGAGCTTGGGACGGACCGGGCCGGTCGGCGCACAGCGCTCGTTCTTCCGCTGGAGCGACGCGTCGAAGGAAGACGCCACAATCAAGCAGGATCACGCTGCCAACCGGTTGCCCTGGGTGTCCTACAAGCCTCCTCAAGGACCAAACTTCGACTGGACGCTCATCGGCATCGGGGCGTTCGACTCCGACATCCGAGCTAGGGCCCGCCGCTATGCGTCGTACTCGCGACCGGTCATCAGCACGTTCCACCACGAGCCCACCGACGACGGAGGCCTGGGTGCGGCGTTCGCTGCCGCCTACATCCGCCAGTACGACGTCATGAAGGACGAGACGGGCCTTGCCAACGTCACCTTCGTGCCGACGTTCAGCGACTGGATCTTCAACCCCCGCGATCCCGACGGGCAGCCCGAGGACTACCTGACGCCGGGCGTGCTGAGCCGGATGCCGTTCCTCGGAATCGACGTCTACCAGGAGGCTGGCGGCGAGCGGTTCGGCGAGCGGCTTGAACGCGTCCTCGGGTGGCTCGGGGACCATGGTGTGGCGCGGCCCATGGTGGGTGTGGGTGAAACAGGTTGCTGCCTGGCTCAGTCGCCCCAACCAGAGAGATGGTTCACCGCAGGCTGGCGGTGGGCGGTGAACCACACCGACAAGGTCGGGATCGTCTCCTACTACGACTCGACACTGAACTCTGCGGCCGGCCACGACTGGCGACTGAACGAGACGGCGGCCAAGCTGAGGGCCTACAAGGACGCGCTCGCTTCACCGATCGCCTGCCGCCTGTAGACCACCCTGCAATATGCGTGCGAGAGTCGGGAGCTAGCCCGGCTGCGACGCCCCGACCGGGACTCAGTAGATCGGCATCACGGCCGAGCCGTCGGCGTGGATCGTCGTCGTCCCCGCGACGCCCGGCACGGGTATCGGCAAGGCGTATGGCATCGACAGGGAGACGCTAAGCGTGTGGCCATCCACCTGAACGCCAACCTGCAGACCGGGGTACTGCGAGTACGCACCGGTGTCGCGCAGGTAGCTGTCGACTGCCGCCTCGGCAGCTGGCTGTCCGATGGTGACGAACTGGTCGTCCGCGTCACCGTAGACGCCTGCGGCGGCTGCACCGTCAGTGGCCGCGAGCGCGGCGCCGTCGGCCAACGACATCGCCGCCTGCCGTCGCAGATAACTGGCGGAAACATCGGTGACGGCGATGATCGCCAGCAACAGGCAGATGGTGAACAGCACCAGCATCGCGGTGATCTGGCCGCGCTCGGTCCGGTCCGACCGCCTCGGCGAACGCGGCTCCCTGGTCACCCCGCTGCCTCACGGTAGACGCCGTACGGCTCAATGTGCGACGACTCGACGGCGATGCTGGCCATCGACTGCCCGCGAAGCGAGGGCAGCAGCGGCAGCGACACCTGCAGATCGAGCCGCACCTCCACCGTCGAGCCCGGCTGCAGGCACGCCTGCGGGCTGGGGTGACACACGATGAGCACGTCGGACGGGTTGAGCCCGACGCCCTGGTCCGCCATCGCGATCCGGGCCGCCTCGTAGGCCCGGGTCTCGGCCGTGCCGACGTCAGGCGCGAGCACATAGGCTCGGCCTGCAGCGCGCGCCGCCTCAGTGGCTCCGAACGCCGACCTCTGCACCGTGACAATCGTGATCACGACGTAGACCAACGGGATCAGCAGCAGCAGCCCGAGCCACGTCAGCTCGACCAGGGCAGAACCCCGTTGGTCTCGACGTCGGCCGGGAGGTCTCACGGCAGCACCTCTTTGACCGCATGGCCGCGCGTCTCCACGGTGATCGTGGGTCCCCAAATCGCCAGGACCGGCACCTCAGCCGTGACCGCGACCTCCACCGCCGGCTGCCCGTTGATGGAGACGTCCGCCGCCGTGACGTGGTCGCCGAAGCCGGCGCCGAACACGTCGTCGATGACCGCGGCGGTTCGTTGCTGCCCGTCGGACGCCGTGCGGTTGTACGCCGCGCCGTACCGCGCGCCCTCTGACGCAGCGGACGTCAGCGTCGTCTTGACATGCCACACCAGCGCCAGCTGCAAGACGCCGAAGAACAGCGGCACCAGCACGACCGAGACGAGCGCGAAGTCGACGATCGCCGACCCGCGCTCCGACCGCCGAGATCTCAGGCAACCGTCGCCTCGACGACGCCCGGCGTGCGGGTGCAAGCCCCCCAGCCGCCGTCTCCGCACGGTTGTGAGTGCTGGCCTCACCTACATGTACTGGTTGAGCGTCTCGTTCAAGAACGAAGTCACCCTGTCCTGGAAGATCACCAGGATCGCCGACGCGATGACTATCGTCATCACGGTGATCATCACCCAGCCCGGGACGTCGCCGCGCTCCGTTCGCGCGTGCAGACGCGCAGCCCACCAGTGCCTCATGCCTACCTCCTTGTCGCTGGCTAGGGAGCCAGCAGATTGAGTCCTACAACTCCGGGGAAGAATGCGAACAGCAAGGTGACCGGCATGATCAAGAACACGACCGGCACCATCATGGCGATCTCTTTGCGCGCCCCCGTCTCGATCAGTGACCGCTTCGCGGCCTCACGCACGTCGGCCGTTTGAGCTGTCAGCACGTCCACCAGAGGTGTGCCGCGTTCGATCGCGACCGCGAAGCCTTCGGCGAACCGTGACACGACGGCCAGCCCGGTCCGACTCGCCAACGCGTCCAGTGCCGCCGCGATCGGCGTACCCGTCCTGGACTGGGCAAGCACGACGGCCATCTCGTCGGGCAGCGCACCGCGGCTGCTTGCCACGACCCGGCCGAGTGCCGCAACGGGACCTTCTCCAGCGGCGACCGCCAGGGCCAGTAGGTCGGCCACCACCGGAAACTCGGCCAGGATGCGCTCCTCCTGGGCGCTCACGTGCCGGCTCAGCAGTGCGTCGCGCGCGACGATGCCCGCCATGCCGGCGCCGATGCACACCAGCAACCAGGGCAGCGCACGGCCCGGCTCTCGAGCCGGGCCAAGGACACCTACCGCCATTGCGCCGCCGAAAGCGGCCAGCGCCCACACGACCTGTGACAGCCTGAACTGCTCAACCGTCGTCGGCGAGCCGGCGCGCTCCAACCGACGCCTGATGGACTCCCGGCCGCCCAGGACGCGCTCGAGCCGGTCAGCGCTACGCCGCAACAGCGGTGCCACCAACGCCATCAGCGCCGACGACGCCCGATCGGAGGCGAGCTGCGGCTGCCACGACACCGACACCGTCGGGACGTCTCGGATGTAGGGCGCCACCCGGCTCTCCAACGTCGGCCGCCGGGTCGCCACCAGCCGGCTGGTCACCATCACGAGCCCCCGCGCGACGGCGGCACCCAGTACCGCACCGAGGACGGCGTCGGTCACTGGAGCACCCGCCGCTCTTCGGGCAGCCTGCCCACGCGCACCATCAGGCGGTACGCCAGCGCGCAGGCCGCCGCACCGACACACAGCACAAGTACGCCGGTGGCGGAGCGGTAGCGACCGATGACCTCCGGTTGCAGCGACAGGGCCAGCAGCACCGCCCACGGTGACGCCGCGGCCAGCCGGGCGCCGTTCACCACCCATGCCTGCCGAGACTCCAGCTCAGACCTCGTGCGCGCGTCGTCGCGCAAGAAGCGGGACAGGGACCGCAACATCCGCCCAAGGTCTCCTCCACCGACCTCGCGGGCGATCCGGAGCGCTTCGACGACGCGATCGCCAACAGGGTCGGCGAGTCTTTCCTTCAACCGATCAAGACAGTCACCGAACCGCCCGGACACCATGTAGTCACGCCCGAAGGACGAGAACTCGGGCCGCAGTGGCTCTGGCCCGCGCTCACCTAGCTGCGTCAACGCCTCTGGCAGCGACAGTCCGGCGCGCACAGCCGAAGCCAGGTTGTCGACAGCTTCGGGCCAGACCTCGGCCAACTCGCGTCGGCGCCGACGTACGCGGCTTCGCACCAAGGCGACCGGCGCATACGCCGCCATGAAGCCGAACGCGGCGGCCACAGGTGGCGTACGGGACACGACGAGCACGGCTGTACCGGCCAAGACCCCACTTACGAGGCACAACGAGCCCAATCCCAGCGGCGACACCGTGCTGATGCCCGCGCTCCGGAGCATCTCGGCGGTTCGCCCGGTGACCGCTGAATGGCGTTGTCGCGGCAGCGCTGTGTCTGTGACCGCGTGCCAGATCAGCAGCAGGCCAAGGCCAAGGACGAGCCCGAGCACGGCGCCCATGTCTAGGCGTCCTGGGTGGCGCGAGCGGGCTCACCGCGCGCCCCGAGTAGTGCGTGGATGTCGACGCCAACCGCCGCGAAGCGCTCCAGACGGGCGGGCATCCCGCGGTCACGCGTCAGCCGCCCCTGACGGGCTGTGAAGATTGCCTCCGTCTCGATCACGTCAGACTCGACTCGTCCTGGCACTGAAACCACCTCGCGCACCCGCCGTTTACCGTCGGCGTCGACTCCGACGTGCACGACAATGTCGACACTCGAGGCTACGGTCGGGACGACGAACCGAGCCGAGATGTTCTCCCCCGCCAACAAAGGCAGCGTGCACAGCTTCACCAGCGCCTCGCGAGCGGAGTTGGCGTGCACGGTCGCCATGCCCGGCAGTCCGCTGTTGAGCGCCAAGAGCAGGTCCAGACACTCCTCCGCCCGCACCTCGCCAACCACGATGCGCGATGGGGGTTAGGGGATAAGCACCCGGAAACGCCCCACCCGCGCACCACGGGTCCAGTGGTGGGGCGCTGCATTCGTCAGGTGTATGAGTAGGCCACCTCTGGCGTTTTCAGGTGACTTCTCGACTCGCAAGCTCGGTCACTGCGTGCGGCGACCGTTGTCAGAATGGTGGGTCATCCTCCTTGCCTGGATCTCCGACCTCCACCTCGATACGAGCTTGTTCACCGATTTGAACTCCTACGACGCCAGGGCGCCAGTTACTATCAGCAGAAGACGTGGTCCGCTCAATACGAATCAGCGGCTGCTGTGTGCCGGTTATCACTCGGAGTGCACTTGACGTTTCTTGCTCGCTTGGTCGCCTGTCCGCAACTCGGGCGACACATAGCCGGTCTTGAACGTGATTGACTATGAGTCGGAGCTTTCGGAGGCGAACGGTTCCGAGGTCCTCTTTGGTATCTGGATCGGTTACTACCACCGACCGGTATAGTGATACCCGTGCACCGACCAACACCCCATGCTCTGACCCGCGATTGATTGCTAATTGGTGCTCGTCGATAATCTCGGCTACTGCTCCGTCTATGCGAACCGTGCTCATTGGAACTCCTCGTCGTGTTCGTCAGCAGGACCCATATCCGGAAACTTCTCATAGTCGTCCAGGGAACACGGCCGCAGGATCAAGCCCGGGGGGACCGAGTCGCCAGCGACCGCTCTCTCTGTGATGCGATCCCACGAATCGGGATGAGCATACGGCGTGGGATGCAAAGAGGGTGTCTGTCCAGCCGCCACTACATGGAAGATCGCTATTGGTCGAGCTGTATCCGCATGAATCAGTGAAAAGCGTGCACCGACCGTTGCAACCTCACCTTCCGGCAGCACAGCAGAAAGCGTTACTAACCCGCCTTCGATGTCAAAATACTTGGCTTGAGGCGTAATGTCATCCGCCAAGAAGCTTCCGATGACTCTCTGCATACCTTCTTGGAGGCCGGAATTCCAGACGGAAGGGGCCGTCTCCGTGACGAGATCAAGCCTTCCCTTTATGTCACCTAACTTGTCTTGCGTTTCGACCAACAGTCTCAAGATTTTTGGATGATTACGGTATCGGTCGGTGAGGACTGTTAGGAACATCCAGATGAATTTCGAAGCGGCTGCGGTAGCGCCCACACCGAGCAGTATCCAAAGCCATCTAGATTGATCATTACGGGAGAGGCCATAGAGAAAAGACACAATACCGGCCACAAATGCGACGGCAGTGGCAGCCCGTGCGAGTGCAGCGCGCGCCTCTGTCTTCGCGTCAGCCACGCAACTAGGTTAATGGAGATGGAGTGTCCGCTCCTGGAGGGGCCGCGTTCAGCGATCCTCGGCAGGTGCTCCGCAAGCTAGAGGCGAAGCGGCGCTAGCGAACCCCCGACCGTGACATGAGCGAAGCGGGGATCTGTATCAAGCAGGCTGCGTACTCCACGCTGCTTCAGATCAGGTTCCGCGCTGGGGCCGCAGTTGATGTGCGCAACGGGCAGGAACTGGAAATTGGCTCCGACACCTCTAGGTACGGCTAGCTCGACGAACGGGATGATCAGACCGCGTCCCACCCTGTGTCGGAGTTTAAGCGGATTCGGGTCATCGCTGCGAATATATACGATTCGCCATTCCTGTTCCTCTTCAAAGGCTGGATGCTTGCACCACATTACCGCTTCTACTAAGCCATTCACGAGATGTTTTGCGAATGCTTTCTGCCGCTCGATGTCAGCGGGATCTGTGTCAAGTATGTCGAGCAGGCTCGTGATGAGATCCCGCAGAACGGTGTCCTGTTGCGCGCGATCGTACAAAACGCGCCTGAGGGCTAGATCATGACCGCCTGGAGCTGACTGAGGCCATGCGGGAAGGGCCCCGGCGGGCCGGAAACCAATCGCGTAACCGCCTGCGGAGTCGTTACCTGCGTAAGCGCGCCACTGGCTGAGCAGGTCTCCATCTCCGCAGAAGCATGCAACAAACGCGTCGAGGTGTCCGTCCAAAAAGCTTCGGACGATTTTCCTATCCGGGTCACCAAGTCCCTGGATGAATCTAATCGTGGCTGGCTTGCGACCCCCAAGGTCATGGCTGGCTAGCGCCTTGGTGGCGAGTTCCATTCCGTAAGCGATCTCTTCAGAATCGTTGAGGAAGCGAGCATTTGTAGCCCACAGATTATCGGCGGCGAGAATGCCGCGGACTCCGTTGGCATCGGTGTAGTGCCACAGTACGTCTGGCGCCTCAGACAGGTACTGACTGATGTGGGATGACAACCACTCCAACATTGCTTTGCGGCCGACGACATCTACAGAGTCCATATTCCCCATACTACAACGCAACGTTCGCGGTGCAAATCAACCAAAATAGGGTTTGCTAAGCGCGTGCCGTCGTAGATGCTGACACTTCCGGGTGTCTGACGATCACCGCGTCGTCTTGGTTACCGTGGACTGTGACTGCCGCGCCTGTGCCAAGCTAATGAGACGCGAAAGAAGGTCGGCCCGCGGCAGCGCGCCTCGCCGCGCTCGGTCGATGGTGCGACGGTCTTTATCGACCAATCGAGCGATTTGCCGACTGCTGAGGGTATCGAGCAGGACCAATGCGTCCTGTAGCCGGGTAATGGCTGCTGCTTCATAGACGGTCACGGCTTCGTCGGCGTCGAGGAGGTCGGCTTCCATGAGGTCGATGCGGTCGGCTTCCTTCCCGATCCGAACGACTTTCTCTCCTGCGGTGACAGTTCGGCGTCGCAGTAGCCCCATGGTGCCGGGTTGGCAGAGTGCCCCATCGGGTGCGAGGGATTTGGCTTCCAGCCGGGTTCGGTAGTCACCAAGGACGGTGCGGTAGGTCTTCACTGCGATCGCGCCGTCCGGCGTCTGTCCGGTTGGCGCCGGTACCGGGGTGGTGATGTGAGCAGTGCTAGAGGCAGGGTCGTGAAGATTCCGCCACTGTAGGTCTAACCATTTCGCGGGGTTGGTTTCGTAGGGTGCGATGAGTCGCACCCGCTTGCTGGTGGCGAAGTGGGTGGGGATGGCGGTGATGAGGAAGTTGTAGGGCTTGACCTGGGCCGGGTAGGGGCGGTGGTGGTTGTAGTCGCGGAAGACAGCAAGTTGGTCGGCGGCTGAGAGGGTGAATCGTCCGATGGCTGGTCGGTCGAGCCAGTCAAGTCGGGGAACTGGGAGGTTGAGGGCTTCGGCGACGAGGACTTCCCAGAGTTGCCGGATCCAGCTGCGGTCTTCGCTTGTTGGGTTGGTGGGGTTGAGCAGGTGTCCGAGCCCGTGTTTGGAGTGCTTGTCGGGGTCGATGCGAAATCCGAGTGGTGCGTTGGGGTCGAGGTCGAACATGGTGTACCGCTTGGCGGAGATCGCGAGACATTGACCGGTGGATTCGAGCTTGAGCAACCCATCGGCGAGGGCTCCGTCGGCGTAAGGGTTCAGGGTCTCAAACTGTTGTCTGATGGTGGTTACTTGTTCCGCCGACATGGCAAGCACCGCGTCTTGGTCGTCCCGGGTGCGATTTGGGCCACCAGGGCAGTTGATCAGTCCGCCTGCTGGGGTGGCGACGATAGCCAAGGAGTCGGTGTCGCAGAAGACGTAACTGCCTCCTACGGCGGTGACTTGGCGTTCCAGCAGTGTCAGCATGAGCCTGGCGCCGCCGGTGAGACAGGCGGCCACTGCGGGGAAGCAGTAGCGGCCGGGTTCTTCCACCGCGGTTGGTGTGACCTTGTGACTGGTGGCGTCGGGCAGATGGATGGTGACGGTTTCGCCGCGGGTTCGGGGTACTTCGTGGCGGATGATTTCGGCGAAGATGCCGTAGCTGCCGGCGTTGGCGAGCACCTTGAGGAAGGCCGCCGTGGAGCAGTCATCACATGAGCACGTGTTGTCGTGGCCGTCGGTGCGCGCCTTGACTACTTGTCGCTGTTCGACGACACGGGCGAAGAAGTCTTCGTTGTCGGGGTTGATCGGCACCTCACCACGTAGCGCGACCGGCCGCAGGTTTGCGAGCTTGCGTGTGCTGGCGGGTCGGAAGCGGATGGCGCGAAGGATCTTCGGTGCCTTGCCGGTGTTGAGGGTGGTGGCGATGGCGTCGGGGATGGTGTACCAGAGCGGCTGAGTGGTGGTGAGCGGGTTAATCCCGATCCCGAATGACGCAACCGCCGTTGATTCCTCGTTTTGTTGTTCTCCGGTGATGTGTGGCTGGTAGTCAGTACGCACGGGAACCAGGTGCCCTTGCGGGACGAATTGAACGAGCCCGACGAAGTCTCGCCATACCGACGGGTTGAAGCACTCCTCATCGGTGATGCCGTCCAGCAGGGTCTGCACCTCGGCGGTGGCGTCGGTGTCGGCGTGTAACTCCTCGGCGGTGAGTAGATCGAACAAACCCATCAGGGTGTCGACGGTGGCGTACATGCTGGTGAAGTCGACAAGGGCCACGGGTAGCGGCACTTTGCGGATGCGGCACTCGGCGCGGCCACCGTAGAACGCTTCCATCGCCGCCGCGTGCACCCATTGCGGCAGCTGGTGGCAGCGGTCCATGAGGGGTGGGATACGCATTGCCTGCAGGTAGGCCTTGGCGATCGAGGCCGGGGAGAACGCCCGGGTTGGCATCAGGTCGATGGGGTGCCGTTGGAACTCTTGCAGCACTTTCTCAAGTAGTGCAGCGGTTGCCCTGGTGTCGTTGAGCGCGTAGGCGACGTATTCAGTTGTGATGCGACCATGTCCGTCGGCGGTGCTCTTCAGGACAGATGCCCCGAAGGCTTCTCCGGCTGACAGCAGGTTGTGATCGCTCCCGGTCAGAGCGAACACGGCGGTGCGGAGGTCGAGGAAGTGGCCACGGAATCTGTCCCGGCGGCCTGGCTCGGTGCGGGTGTAGCCCTTGAGCGCTCGTTTGTTGTCAATGGTTTTTGTTCGGATCCTGGGTGTGAAGCCGGTTTCGTCACCTTCGTCGTCGGTGAGCAGGGTGAAGGTGAAGCCGCCGTAGTAGCCGTCCCACTGCGGCAGCTGTTGGCCTTCGGGGACGTAGCTGCGTTCTCGGGACGGCTCAGCCGCGACCGCGATCCGTGACAGGTCAAAGGGTGCGTTGAACAGTGTTACCCCGGCGGTGCCCAAGGGTTTGTCGCGCCGATACGTGAGTGGTCAGCCAGGACCGCACAAATTCATGCCGCGACATGAACAGCAGCCGGGGTTCGGGTTCACCTAGCAGTGTTTGCATGTTCACGTCTGCTCGGTTGTCAGCGGCGAATGTTGCCAAGATGGCGTGCCCGGTGGGGTCGCGCTCTGGCAGGTCGTCGGCGTGGAAGATGATCTCGGCGACCGGCACCAGGTCGCCGGAGTCTGGGTCGGCCCTGAGGTATCGGGCTGTTCCGAAGGTCAAGGCTTGGGTGGCATCGGTGGTGGTTTCGGTGTCGAACACCAACCAGTGCTTGATCGGCACCACCGGGGAGCGCCCTTGGCCGCCCGCCCGGTGTGGTGTCGTCCATGCCCGAACAGCGATGGGCAGCGGGTCATCGGCTCCGGTGACCTTCATGTTGCATCAGCCATCGCGTCCAGGATTCGTTGAGCCATGTCCGTCCCTTGCTGCTCTACCAACCCCCACCGTTGCAGCCCGCCCCGAATCTGGGTGACGGGAGGAGCCTCGGCCAACACAAGTTCGATGAGCTCCTTATTCGCAACGTTGAGGGCTTTCACCAACTTGGCGAACCAGTCGGGGTCCAGGGCAGCTGCGAACACTTCATCCAGGGCGGCCGGCTCTAGTGTCACGGCGCGGTCGGCTAGGTCCCGCCAAACTTGCGGGGTGCCGGGTACCAGGTGAGCCAGAATTTGGAGCATTGGGGCCAGTTTGGCCGCCACCTGCAGTTCGTCACTATGGCGCGGTGTCCCGCTTTGTGAGAACGCGGTGAGAGTGGGCACCCGCGCGTCGGGTCGGAAGCCATCCTCAGCAAGAAGCATAATGGAGGACACGGCTGCCGCATCGCCAGATGGCCGTTGGTACCGCGGTGTGTTGGGGGCGACGCTCAGCGGCAACAGCGAACAGGTCCATGACACCGTCGATGAACGCCAACAATTCACGCGTCGGATCCGCCGGCAGGTCGTGGGTCAGGGGGACACCGCGGGCACGTTGCCGAAGGGTAAGCAGCTGGTGGCATTTGACGCAGACCGGCACCGTGAAGGGGTGGTTAACCCGCCCGGCGACGTGTTGCTCCTCCAGGTGTTGGGCTTGGCGTTGGCAGCAGACGCAGACACCGGCGGCCATCACCACTGCCCGCCGTAGCCGTAGAGATCATCGAAGTTGACCTCGCCTTGGTGGCCAAGCACGTAGATCACCAACGGGTCGGTTTCCAACTGGTAGCCGCCCACGGTGGTGCCCCACATCTGCTGAAGTGGCCAGTCGTCGCCTTCCAGCGTTTTGCGGACGGCGTTCCAGTGTTGGCCCACTGCGCTCGCCTCGTCGTAGGGCAGGTTCTCAATCCACTTCTCACCCTCAGTCGTGAGGACCCGCATCGGCGGATGCCATCTCATAGCCCCATCCTTCATCATGTCGTCATGTAAGTCCTTAATCGAGGATTCACCTCCCCTCCGGCTTACACAAGCACCTTTCCATAGATCCTGTTGTAATATCGGTGTAAGATCTATCTGTGACGGTAAAGGCCGAGGCAACCCTCGACGACCTACTCACGGACGCCGCCAAAGCCGGACAGCCGATGACCCGTCGCGTCCTAACCGCGTGGATCCAACTCGGACTCCTGGACCACCCCGCACGGCGCGGGAAGGGACGCGCCAAGGGCTCGCATCCCGCCACCGTCACCCCGGATCAACGGCAACTGTTCGCGCTGCTTCTTCGTCACCGGTCCACGGTGAAACGCCTCAGCACCCTCGCCGCTCTCCCGGTGACCATCTGGGTGTACTGGGGCGACGACTACGTCCCCCTACGCCAAGCCAAACGCGCCCTCGGCACCTGTCTAGGCAAAGCCCGGCACCCAGCCAAGCACTACGCCCAACGAGTCGCCCAAGACGTTGTCGACCAGCTCGCCCACCCCGACGCACCCCCCACGGCCAAGCGGAAACTTCTGCGGCTGCTCACCGAAGCCGCCTACGAAGGACGCATCACCTATCGGGCCGACCTCCGGGCCACCCTGCGCGCGGTGTTCGACCCGCACGCCGAAAACCGGCGGATCGGCCCGGCAGGAATCGGAATCGATGCCGACGCATGGCTCAACGCCGTGCTGCTACGTGAACAAGGCACCTTGGCGTTCCTACGCGGCCGAATCAACGACGACATGTTTCAAGAAGCACGACACGAACTGCGCCAAAGCCTGACCGACTATCAACTCCTCCAAGCCGGCTTCGCCTCATCATTGACCGAGACAGGCACCCAAGACGCCAGCGACCTGGTCAACAGCGCCTGCCCCAATCTGCTCATGGTCATCGGCTCCCTCCAAAGACGCCAACAGGAGAACCACGTATGACGGCCGCAGCGACAGATCACCAGACCGCCACAGCCGAACACATCGCTGCTGTGTTCTCACGCGACCCCGTAGACAGCCACGTTGTAGTCGTTGACGGATACGGCGTGCGGGTCCACGTCAACCGCGGACACCTCATCATCGAGGACGGCATCGGTCCCCACCGCCGCCAGCGCCGCTACAGCCGCGCCGACCGCACACTGCGCCGGCTCGTCATCCTCGCCGACACCGGAAACCTCACCCTGGACGCCCTCCGGTGGTGCGCCGACCTCGGCGTCGCCGTTATCCACATCGACCGCAACGCCCGACTGCTCTCCGTCTCCGGAGATCCGGGCATCAACGACCCCCGGCTACGCAGAGCACAAGCCGCAGCTGCCGCATCCCCAGTCGGTCTCGAAGTCACTAAAGCACTGCTCGGATCCAAGCTCGACGGGCAAGCAGCGGTAGCTGAACAACTCGGAGCCGCCACCATCGCTGGGACCATCCGCGACCTGGCCCAGCGGCTACGAAGCAGTGATCACGTGGCCCAAGGCAGAGAGTTGGAAGCAAAAGCCAGCAACGTCTACTTCGGTGCCTGGTCCACCAGCATCCAATGTCAATTCGCGCAACGGGACGCCGATCGGGTCCCCGAGCACTGGTGGACATTCGCCACACGCGGGAGCCCACTACACAAAGGAGGGCGCTCCGCACGCGGCGCCTCGAACCCCGTCAACGCCCTCCTCAACTACAGCTACACCCTCGCCGAAGCTGAATGCCGCCTCGCCGCCCTAGCCCTCGGGCTCGACCCAGGACTCGGCATCGTCCACACCGACAAACGCGACAGAGACAGCCTCGCTCTGGACCTCCTGGAGCCACTACGCCCGATCGCCGAACGCCACCTCGCTCTGCTGTTGCAGACGCGGCACTTCAGAGCAAACGACTTCCACGAAACCCGGCAAGGCGCCTGCCGCCTACTAGCACCGCTGACCCATCAACTCGCCCAATGGATGCCCACCTACGCCCAGGCCGTGGCTGCCCACGCAGAAACCGTCGCCCACACCGTGGCTGATAGCAGCCCCGGAGACATCGCACTTCGCACACCGCTGAGCCGGGCCAACACCAAGAGACAACAATCAATCGGAAACCGAAGCGCCAACCGTAAACCAGCCACCGACCCGGTGATTCCACCGACGTGCCGAAACTGCGGAATAGGGCTCAGTGAACGATCGCGGCAACTTTGCTCCGCTTGCTGGCCCGTCACACGTCAGCGCCTAGCAACAGAGCGCAACGCAACAGCCAACAACGCCTTAGCCGCTCGACGCGCCGCCGGCGAGGACCCAACGAACACCCCGGCAGCAGCAGCCAAACGGTCTCAGTCTTTGGCTGAGCGAAAGCATGAGGAGTCGGGTTGGCGACCGAGCGCAGAAGACTCCTACTGGACGAGGAACCGGTACCAAGCCGAAATACTTCCCGCCTTGGCAGCCGTACCGCTGTCCGCAATGATGCGCGCGACGAGCCTATCAGTATCTGCATGCTCACGCATCCGCAGCGGCCAATTGATCCCACACCAACGGCATTGGGGGCCGCTCAGAGAGGTCGGGATGGGCTTTGCCGATGGGATTTATCAAGCAGGCGAAGCAAAACGTCCTGGCCACGAAGCGGCAGCGAGCGACCGAGGAATAGCGGACGGTGCTCGCTCCTAAACTCGACACGCCGATGACCCCGCACAACCCTTTCGGCTCGATAGCGGACTGTCCGAGATGATCGAGGCTGTCAAGTCATGCGGTTGGCGCCTCGAAGTTGCTTAGACGCTCCTGGTCAACGTGCCACGCTTGGCGTCGACCGTCCATCCGTCGGCCAAAAGCGTTGATGTAACGAGCTTCAGATCGAGTTCGCTCATGTTCCAATGGCGGCGAAGTGCCGCCCGGAGAAGTTCAAGGTAGAGGTGGCTCGGCGTCTTCGATGTCTCGCGTTCGGCCAACTCCCGGACGAGGTCGGAGACGTCCGTAACGGCCGGGTCAGTGAGCACCTGCCCTTGTTCGGACCGGTCAGGCTCCATAGTGATGATCAGATCCAAAGTTGCTACGTGCTCGAAGCCGGAGGCCAGACCCTTCACTGAACGCTGTCCCTTGTTCAGAACTACCAGCGCCTCCGGAACGACGCGTAGTCCCGCCGTGGCGATCGATCGCTGAACGAGTGCCCACACCTTGCCCGAAGAGTTACCAAAGACCATCGAGACTTGGCCGCCCGGCTTCAGGACGCGACGACACTCACGGAGTGCGGCAGTCAGGAGCTTCTCGTACCACTCCGCCGAACGCCTGCCGTTGCTGCTCCGGTCGATCACGGCTTCTCGCTGCACATCAGTGAAGCCATCGAGCCAGCCCTCCTGAAACAGGGCCATATCGGCGTAGAACAGGTTCGAGCCAAACGGCGGATCGGTGAAGACGTAGTCCACAGAAGCCGCATCTAGTGGGAGTGCGTCAGCGCTGGCCGATCGGTATGTCACGTCCGGCCGGTCGACCTCCTCTGCGGGGACGCGGTTCCGGCGCGAGTCGCGAATCCAGTCGTCGGAGCGTTTCACCGCGGCGAGCTTCCTCTCGAAGAGCTCGTAGACGCTCCACTCGTAGAACACGGGAGCGATGTAATAGTTGGCGTTGGCCGCATTGAGTGGACGCTGACGCGACCACTGGTAACGCTTGGACGCCCTGGTCAGGCAGGCGGTGAACGCGAACAGGAGCTTGTTCCGGACGGCCTCGTCCGGGACGCGGAGGATCTCCTCGTGAATGCTCGCGAGGACCGCCAGATTGCGGTCTGAGTAGTACGAGGCCACCGTGACCAGTCCGCTCTTTCCGAGCGCGGAGGCCCGATACATCTGTCGTTCCGGGGTGATCTGAACGTCCGGGACGCGAAGGTCAGTGAAGTCGACCTCTGGTCGTACAGACGGGGACTGCTCTACCTGCTGCTTCGAGCAAGAGCAGACGACATAGTCGAGGACGGGGTCTTCGCCCACTCGCGGATTACGACTGGACACCCAAGTTGCGCAATGCGGGCATCGCATGTCCGCCTTCGACCAATCAGCAGCTTCAAGAGCCTCGTAGTAGTTGATGCCCCGGCGACAACCGCGGCACTCGACAAGGTAACTCCAAACGCTCTTCGCCAGTCGGCCGACATTGCCGCAGAGCCGGCACTCGACGTCGTACAAGCTGCCAACACGCACTCGACTAGCCGCGAGGACCTCGACGCCGTACTTCTCGAAGCTCGTGGGTTGCACCAGGTTCACGTAGTTCGACCCGATGTGCCGCCCCAAGACGCTGATGTCGGACAGGCGAGCGCCGCGTCCAAGCATCGCCGCCGCCACGCCAGTCATGCCGCTCCCGGCGAACGGGTCGGCCACGATGCCGCCGGGCGGACAATAGGTCTCCACGAAGGGCAGGATCGCGGGCACGGGCACCTTCGTGAGGTAGGCGTGGGCCATATAGACCGGGTCGCCTCGACCGACGGCGATTTCCTCAGCGGGCGCCGCTGCCTGCTCCTGCGTCATGCTCTCGCCTCTGTGCTTGCGGATGGTGAAATGATGTTACTCATAGTCTGTAGCCAGATAGGCTGCACTGGCCCGAGGCTCTCCCATCATGACCGACGCGGGGGACATTGCTGGTAGCGCCGTCCGTGTCGCCTTTGGCAAGCGGCTCCGAGCGTTGAGGGAAGCGCGGGGTCTCTCGCAGGAGGAGCTCGGTCACCGCGCTGACCTCCACCGGACGTACGTCTCCAGCGTCGAACGAGGGCAAAGGAACGTTGGCATTGAGAACGTCCATGCCTTGGCGCGTGCCTTGGGCGTCTCGGCTGCCGATCTCTTCGTCGAGAGCGACGCCTGATGGGGTTCAAGGAAGAGGTCAAGTTCGCCCGGTTCCTGACCTACGGAGTGCGCGGCACGCTCGCCGTAAGCGAGCACCTCAAGCGTCATGGTCACTCGATCGTTGAGCTGGAACGCTACGCGGCCGGAAACAAGATCTGGGGCGTCCGTCCGAAGCGCCTGCGGATGCCGGATCTGCTCTGCTTGCGCTGCGGTCGGCGATTCGAGTCGAAGGGCAAGTCGAAGCTTGAGCTGAAGCTGTCGCACGGCGGCGAGGGTCGTGAGTGGTTCTCCGGCGGCATGCGGGATGACGATGTCTTCGCCTTCGTTTGGATTGGCGGCGAGCGCGAAGACGACCCGATCGGCCGTCCCTTCTACGTCACCAGGGGGGTGCTGGAAGCCCAGATCGACCAGGTCAAGGCCGGTACTCGAAAGGCCATCGCTGATGGGTCCGAGGCGGATATTAGCTGGCCCTCATGGGTGCCGTCGTACGGCGGTCGGGTGGTCGCGATCGAGGGCAACGTGATCACCGTGGAACGTGCGGAAGGCGGGCAACGCACGTACCCCGCCAGGTGGACCCCCGCCTTGCATCGACAGGTCGGAGAGGAGTTTGAGGGCGGCCGAGACATCGTGGCCTCTGTCGTGCCCCCTGCTGACGTGCTGTGCGCCGGAGAGAAGTGGGCCTTGGGAACGGACCTATGGTCTGACGACGTAGACGACCGCTATGCGGCCATCAAGGCAGCTCGGTTTCTCGGACCGGAGGACGTCGAAGATGAACTCATCGCGATTGCCGACGACACCGGTGAGGACTGGCGTGTCCGCCTAGAAGCCACTGCTGCACTAGCCCAATCGGGCTCCGGGGAGTGGACGCGGCGTATCCGCGATGTTGCGGCAGGCGCGCAGGCTCCTCTCGACCGGCAGATGGAGGCTGTGTTTGTGCTCTCGGAACTGGGGACCGAGACCGCCGTCGAGGCCCTCGTTGACGTGGCAGGAGCTGCCGACGGCCGTCACGAGGAGGTCCGAGCGGCGGCCGTCTGGGGTCTGGGCGTGGGGCGGCTTCCCTCGCCGGTTGCCGTCGCGCTGTTCCTGGACGACCAAGTTGACCGAGTCGCTCTCCACGCGGCCGCGTCCCTCCCGGACGAACTGACAGAGCCGCTGATGGAACTCCTCGTGGGCTGGCTGCGTCGAGGCAACCCTCGGCAAGCCGCCCTCGCCGCACACGTTCTCGCGAGGCATGCCGAGCTCCCTACCCTCGTTGAGATCGTCGGCGACCGCGAAGCGGCTGGTCGACTCAATGCCTTGAATGCGCTGGGATCGCTGCCGCGGGCTCAGGTCGAGCCGTGGGTCGAGCCATTGTCTGCCGACGACCGCCAAGCCCTGGAGGCGCTGTGGGTCGCGGAGGACGATTGGTTAGTGACCGAGGAAAACGAGGGCGCCTTGGACATCCTCGGCGCCCAGCGGCTTCGACGAACCGGCTTGTTATGACTGGCGACAGGCCGCCCCTAGACGCTTCCATGCCTAGGGCACCGCTCCTCGTCGAGAGCCCGCGAGGCTGACGGCATGGAGTTCTTCCAACGCTGGGCCTCAGGGCTGGTTCTCCTCACTGACACCGATGGTCACGTCTCGCCAGGCGGCTCGTGCGGCGCCCTCGAAACGCGCCGTGCTTGGGTGACCGCCCGCCACTGCGTACCAGAGGGGCCTGCCATTTACATTGTTCGGAGTGGTCTGAAGGAGCCCGTCCGGGCGGACCGGGTCAGTCGGCATCCGGACAAGGACCTAGCAGTCATCCATCTGCCGGGGATGGATGAGCCTGAGCCGCTCGGCTCTCAAGTCTTCCTTCCGCCTCGGAACATAATGGTTGACGGCGGCGACTTCGTCGGGTTCAGCTACCCGCTTGGCGAAGGAAACGTCCCGACCGAGCGGATCCTCAAGGGCCACTTTCAGCGGCACATGAGTTTCACGCCGAGTCAGAGTGGCCCGTATTGGGCCGGAGAGCTGAGTGCGCCGGTCCCCGGCGGTTCCAGCAGGGGGAGTCGTTGCCTACGTACACGAGCCACAACGTGCGGTCGCCATAGTCACAACCAACGTCGAGTCATCCATCACCGTGGACTCGTTCAGCGAAGTGAGAGCGGACGGTAGCGAGTACCGCGAACTGACCAAGAAGGTGACCGCCTACGGCATTGCATTGATGCTCTCACCGGAAGCGGAATGGTTGCGCTCGGTCATCGAAGTGGACGAACGAGAGTGGGGCGTCTGACCGCCTAACCTCCCCACTGTGGATTCACGATCCAGTGTGTGTGTAAGTGCTCAATGCCGGGAGTGGGTCTGTAGGGGGAGGGGGAGGGGTAGGCCCCCGCAATTCCCTAAAAGTCTGGAGCGTGCGCCGCTGATGCCGTGCGGGAGTTGGGGGTGGGGCGTTTCGCAGAGCTTATCCCCTAACCCACGATGCGCGATGGGCGCATCCGCAGCGCCTCTTTCACGAGGTGGCGCAGCTTTATCTCTCCGGTGCCTTCCAGTCCCGATTGGCGTGTCTGCATGGCTACCCAATCGGGGTGCTGGAAGCGCAGCTCGTAGACTTCTTCGACCGAGACGATGCGCTCGCGGCCCGGCACCGCGGAGCCGAGCGTGTTGAGCATCGTGGTCTTGCCAGCTTGGGTGCCCCCAGCGACGATGATGTTGAGCCCTGCAACGACGCAGGCGTCCAGGAACGCGGCCGCCTGGGCGGTCAGCGTGCCCAGCTCGACCAGCTCACTGAGACGACTGGCTTTGACGACGAACTTGCGGATGTAATCCGCACGCCTAGCTGGTGACCTGCGAAGATGCGCCCGTTAGTCACCTTGGCCTGCACTTATGCCGTTGGGTGTCGTTGGCTTCCGTTGACCGTTTGCGGACTTCTTGCGGACTATCTGCGGACTGGCTCAGTCTTCGTACACCGTGCGACCGACCCGCGTCGCCCACGCTTCGACTTCCGCGCTCCCACACCGCTCCCGCATTCAGCACGGCCGTGGGCTTTGGGAAGTCGGCATCCGCGGCGACCTGCCGAAAGGCGGCACCGACCTGGCGGGCAACGACAACCAGCCGCAGAGGGTGTGGCTCAACGGGGTACACGACCTGACGGTCGAGGAGGCCCGCGCTCTGGCGAAGGCGCTCAACGCCGGCTGCGACATGCTGGCATCGGCATGACCGGGCACGATCCGCTGGCTTCGGGACGCGCGTCGATGGTCGACTGACGCAGCGCCTCTAGTGCCACCTGGCCTCGCGTGCGTTCGCTACGGTGAGCATCTGCTCCCGTCGGTACATGCGCCGCCCGTCCGCGTGAACCTCGAACGGGACACGGCCAGCAGCGACGAGCTGATTCAAGCGGCTGACATTCACGCCGAGAATCGCGGCCGCTCGCGTTGCGCCGAGCCAGTACGACGCGTCAGGGTCGAACACCACCCGCGAGCTAGGCAACTTCAACGCCAGCGCCTCTGCGTGGGCTCTCGACACGCGCCTCCTGGTGTGCGGCTCCGCGGCTGTCAGTCGTCCGGCGTCCATGTGACGGACCAGCGTCCGCAGGGAGCATCCGACGATCCACGCGGCCTCGGCCAGCGTCACTCCGTCGACCGGCTTCATGCCTGGTGACGATAGCGGCTGCCTGACCTACTCTCAGGCCATGCGCCGTGTCCACCCACCGAAGTCAGTCGAGGTGGAGCGTGATGCATCGTGGCATCCCGGTCAGCTCGAGGCGTGGCAGCGCCACGATGACGACTGGCGGGCGTTCGTCAGGTACTCGACCGGGACTGGGCAGCGCCACCTGGAATGGGTCGAGGCGGCAAGGGTCCGCGAGAACACGCCGTAACGCCGCCACGCTTCGAGGTGGCCGGCGGCGCGGACGGCGCGGGAGGGAGCCCAGCCCCTTACCCCTCCTGCGACTTCTCGAATCGTCCCATCTACCCCGAGGCTTGCTCACACAGTTCTAGTTGAGGACTAGGTAGGCGACCTTCACGGTCGTGGGGGAAACGGGTGCCTTGTTGATGTAGATCTTGAAGGAGCCTGCGGCCGGGACCGCTGCCTGGACGAAGAAGCCGCCCGTGCGTTGCACCGTCGCCGTGACCATGCTGGAAGCGGTGACTCCGGCCAGGGTCACGGTGATGGACTTCTGTCCCGAAGCGACCCTGACGATCCCGCTGCGGTTCTGGAACTGGAGTTTGCCGGTGGTGCGAAGCGCGACACCGGTGCCGTCGGCGTCGTCGGCTAGGACCGCGACTCCACTGTTGAAAGTCCGTCCGGCCACACCGAAGCCGCCGAAGTTGTTTTCTCCGTAGACACCGCTCGCGGTGGACGACTGCGTATACCCATACACTCCGTTGAAGTTCCTGGAGCTTCCTTCGACACCGTTGCCGCCGCCGGTGTTTTGTCCGAGGACGCTCGCGTAACCCCGGCTCGGGTCGCTGGTGAGCCCGTCAAGACCGTAACCTGAGCTTGTGTGGACCGCCGTCGTACTTGACGCGATGTTGATGTTGCCGAGGAGCACGGGGTCACCGTTGGCGGCCTCGGCCGCCGGTCCGGTTAACGCGACAAGGATGCCGAGGACGATGATCCCGGCGAGGTTCCTACGGACGAACCCGTTGGGCGTCGAGATGGCGAGCAGGGCACGGCGGATGGTGGACGGGTTCTTTGCTTCGGTGTTGGACATGTGCTGAGCCTCTTCTTTGCGAGCGGGACGATGGGGACGCTGGTGCCGCGCCGGCAGACGCCCACGACGGGCCATGTGAAGGCCCAGACGGCCGTCTGGAGAATTAGAGTATTCCGAAGGCCCGTTCCGCGCCAAGGAGCGCGGCCGTTGCGCCGGGCTGGGCTGGTCCGAATAGTGGGCGGGACTGCGAAGGTACGCGGACACCGGGGTCACAAGCCGTCAGCTCTGACAGTTCGATGCAGCAGGGCGCGCCGAGGCCGCGGGACTTTGCCGAACACAGGTCAGTCGGTGTAGTTCACCGGAGGGAGACCAGCGGCCCTCAGCCGGTCGTTCCGCCAGTAGCTCTCCACAGCGGCGACCAGTACGTCACCGATCGGGCCGCGGGTATCCACCAACTGTCGGTCATCGGCTGTGTGGTTCCTTTCGTGAGGGGCGCGGCGCCGGGCATCGGCCCGCCAAAGCCGCCTGAAACTGACGCCACGTGGATTAGGAGCCACGTTGCGTCCAGGTGCCCGGCGCCGCTGGCCCCGCCTGCCCATGGCACCGGGCAAGCGGGGAGCTAAGGGGCTGCTCTGCTGCTTACCCGCCCGCCGACCTTCGGCCCCCCGAAGACGAGGGCGTCGGTGCGAACCATCCCGCTCCCCCAGGTGGTCTTGGACGCGCTCGCCGCTCACATCGCAACCTTCGGCACTGGTCACGACGGCCTGCTGTTCTGCGGTCCTGGTGGTCGCCCGGTCAACCGGGACAACATCACGCGTGCGTTCCGAACTGCGGCTGCAGCCGCCGGCGCGCCCAAGCTTGCGCACCTGCACGACCTACGCCACTTCTATGCGTCGCTGCTCATCCGGCACGGCGAGTCAGTCAAGGTCGTGCAGGCTAGGCTCGGTCATGCCTCAGCCGGCGAGACGCTCGACACGTACTCGCATTTGTGGCCGGATTCGGATGACCTGACACGGGCGGCGGTCGACGCCGTTCTTGGCGCTCCGGCGGACTCCACGTCACGGGCATCTTCCAAGCAAGACCCAACGAGAGCATCATGACACTGAGAAGGCACGGCGCCTTCGTGTAAGCCAGGGTTGGGAGAGCACCATGCGGATGATGTTGAAGGCTCAGATGGACACGGCAGCCGCTAGCAAGGCAATCCAAGAGGGGCGCATGCCCACGGTCATGCAGTCGATGATGGAGAAGCTCAAGCCAGAGGCCGCATACTTCGGCCCAGATGACGGAAAGCGCACCGCATTCATTATTTTCCAGATGGATGACCCGTCCCAGCTTCCCGCAATCAGCGAGCCGTTGTTCTCGGAGTTCAACGCACGCGTCGAGATCTTCCCGGTTATGGACCGAGACGACCTTGAGAAAGGCTTGTCAGCCCTCGGCAGCCACGACTGACCCGAACCTAACATCGACTCTCCTGCGGACTTTTCGCGGACTGAACAGGTCCGTTGGGCGCATAACCCCAGGTCAGCCGCCGGTATGCGACGCACGACGAACTTGCGGATGTTGACGGCGCTGAACCCTCGGGAGATGCCGTCGAGTACGACGTGCAGCCGGTGTCCCGAGGGGAGCATCGCGTCGACGAAGGGCGTGGACAGGTCGAGCCGCCGACCCGAGGTCTTGAGCATCCGCTCGACGAGGTCACGCACCTCCACCGCGGTGAGGATCGTGGTGGTCAGCTCGTGTCGCCCATCGCGGGCCACGAAGACGCGCTGCGGCTCGTTGATCCAGACCTCCTCGACGGTCGGGTCGTCTAGGTAGCGCTGCAGAGGACCGAACCCAGCCACCCGGGCAACCAGCTCGTCGACGACTTCCTCGGGGTTCTCGACCGGCCGCACGACTCCGGTCAGGCTGCGCACGTCATGTGCGCGCACGGCGGACAGCGCGAACCGGCGTACGGCTTCGACGTCGGTCAGCGGGTCGAGACCGCGCCGGCGAACCTCCTCGCGCACGTCGAAGTCCAACGTGTCGATCGCGGATGCGTGCTCCGACAGGCGGGTGCGGCTCATGCAATTCTTCCCCGTGCCTATGACTCACCCGGAGCATGCCGTACCGATGACCTCCCGCGCTAGCCCCAATTCTTGGTTGTGGACAGTTCCACCGTGCGAACCGTTACGACCCCTAAACAGCGCGACGGAGCCGACCATGATACGAGGCTGAAATCTGATAAATGATGAGTGCGATCCTGGCTCGGCTCCACCAGACGTTGGAGCTCGCGAGGAGCGAGGTACGCAAGGGACGCAGTGGCTATTCGCAGGGCGGCGATGATGACCTCCACCAGATCATCCTCAGTATCGCGCGCAACCCGCTGCTCGAACTTCGAGCGCAAGAAACCCAGCGACAGTTGGCTCTTGCGAGGTATCGCTCGGCCGCCTCAGAGGACAGGACAGCGGCCGCCTTCCTTGAGCACGAGGACGTCGTCGAGGCAATCGCGGCAGGGCGTCCAGCGGCAGCTCAACGGCTTGTGTCGACGCACATCGAGAATTCTGCAAAACGCCCTTTGAGCCGCGATGTTGAGGCGCTACCCGGAGCGGACATCGCCGCTCCGCGGCGCGCGCGCTCCGGAACCTATCCACAAACGCAGAGGTAGAGGAGCTCAGTGATGAGTGCGCGTCTTTCCGGCAAGATCGCGATTGTTACAGGAGCTGGCACCGGCATCGGCCGCGAGATTGCGCGTAGGTTTGATGCCGAGGGCGCGCTGGTGGCCGTCACCGATGTGGACGCAGACAGCGCAAAGCGCGTTGCGGATGAGTGTTCGGAGTCGGCCTGGAGCATGCAACTCGACGTCACCAGCGACCACTCCGCCGCCGTAGCCGTCGCTGAGGTGGAGCGGCGCCTCGGCAGGCTTGACATCCTTGCCAACAACGCAGGGGTGACGAATGCGGTGCAACGCTGTCACAGTCACAGACCAGGCTTGGGATCTTGCCTTCGACATCAACGTCAAAGGCGCGTGGCGCATGATGCGCGAGGCGTGGCCGCGGTTAGTGGCGAGTGGCGGCGGAGTGATCATCAACCAGGGCTCGATAGCCTCACTGCGCGGCATGCCCAATAACGTCGGCCACAATGCTACCCGGGCCATCAGTTCGTCGACGACATCCTCGGGGTTGTCGACCGGCCGCGCGACTCCAGCCAGCGGCCGCGCGCCCGGCAAGCCCGGTGCACTTGGAAGCCTCAACCGAACAGAGTGGTGATACGACGAAGATCTGCTGCGCTGCTAGGCGCAGTTCGGCCAAGGTAGGCCAGGCCCTCCTCAAGGTCCAGGGCCGTGTGAACCGACCCCGTCCCCATGCCGAGCTCCACCATCGCGAACGCCACGTCGGGCTGAGTGCCGACGATGACTGCCGTCGCCCCTTGCAGCCGGGCCATCTCCGCGATGTTGCGCAGCGCTTTCGACCCGAACGAGTCAAGTACGTCGAGCGCCGCGACGTCGATGATGACGCCGCGGGCCCGGTGCTGACCGATCTGCCCGACCAGGTCCTGCTGGAACCTGACCATCTGCGAGTCGTCAAGGGCAGTGTGGATCGACGCGATCAGGTAGGAACCCTGCCGAAGGATGGAGACCAGAGCCGGTCCAGTGTTCACTTCTCCGTCGCTCCGTCCTACCGTCACTTCGTGCCGGCCTCGTCGTTCCCCGAGCTCAACGCGGGAAACAGCCCGAAGTCGGCGTCTATGCGGTCGCCGTTCCCACACAGGAGACGCCCCGGCCGGGAGTCCCGGCCGGGGCGTCTTTGAGTGCCGCATCCGGGCCGCGGCGTTCGACCTGCTAGTTCGTTCGACCTGCTAGTTCTGGGTCAGAACCACGTCACCCTGGTCGGACTGGCACACGGTGCGCATGGCTCCACTGCGGTCCACCGCGGCGCCGAGGACAGCGACGGGGCCAACCTTGACGCCGCAGATCTGCGCGGCGATCTGGGCCGCGATCCCGATGTTGATGTCCTGAAGGGTGATGTCGCCTACGGCGACGTTGACCAGGCCATCCTGGTTCTGGGTCGATGCGATCGCCGGGCCTGCGGTGGCCCCCATGAGTGCGGCTCCCGCGAACAGCGTGACAATCGTCTTCTTTGCGTAGCTCATTTTGTGAGCCTTTCTGCTCTGGTGGTGCTCGGTGCCCCAGGCGGTTGCTTGCCTGTTCGGGCTTACACCAATGAAGACACCTCAGGCGTCCCGCCATGACGCGGCGCTCAAAGGCCGTCTATTTAGGCGGTTCGCTGAAAAAATGCCGAAGTTCGCCTGGCTGTCGCGGTGAGCGCCTTCGGGATCGAGATAGGACCGTGAGAAAAAGGAGGGGATTCCCGCGTCATGCTCCACCTTCAGTGGTGTCCGGGGCGCTGTGCCGCCGCCAGCCGCCAGCCTCACTCCCCGGAAGAAGGCCGCGTTGCGCCATGTCGTGGGTAGCAATCGCCCCGCTGCCGATGCTGTCAGCGGCGTGCAGCTACGGCCGCTTCCAGCTCGGGTGTTTGGCTGCCCAACTGATAAACCAAGTGCAACTGGTGAACTTGGTTGACGACTTGTGACACCCACCCCTGCACCACCGGCGCACGCGCCGCAGGCAAATCCGGGGGGGTGACAATCTCGTTACCGTGAGTATGCTCCGGTATGACCTTGCGGTGGCGCCCGACTCTCGGGCCATTCGCCTCATAGCGAGACGCCACCGGACCCCAGACGGCACACGCCGTGAGAGAGGTAGGCATACATGACCCGATTTCCCGTCCGCCGCAGCGCCGTCGCGGCTTTGGCGAGCACCGGGCTGCTGGCAGCCGGCCTGCTGGCCACCCCCAACGCCGTGGCCAACGGCACCGCTCCAGATACCCAATCGAGCTCCGGAGGAGAACGAGCAGGCGTCGCGCGAGCCCAGGCACGGGCAGCGATGGGCGTGGAGCGGCAACTCGGCCGGGACGCGGCCGGCACGTACTACGCACCCCGCGCAGGCACCATGGTCGTCAACGTCACGACTCGTCGCGATTTCGCCGCCGTACGATCGGTCGGCGCCCGTCCGCGCCTGGTTGACTTCAGCACCCGCCAACTGGACCGGGTCACCGACGCCCTGACGGCTCGGGCGACCATCCCCGGCACCGCCTGGGCGATCGACCCGCGAGGCAACCGGGTCGACGTGACCGCCGACCGCACCGTGTCGCGCTCCGAGCTGGCGCGGCTGCGCGCGGTGACGAGCCGGTTCGCCGCCCGCACGAACCTGGACCGGACCCCTGACCGGCTGCAGCCCACCATCTCCGGCGGCCAGGCGATCTACGGAGGCGGCTCACGCTGCTCGCTCGGCTTCAACGTCCGCAGTGGCACCACGTACTACTTCCTCACCGCCGGGCACTGCACGAACATCGCGACGTACTGGTACGCGAACTCCAGCCAGACGACGTACCTCGGCTCGCGGGCCGGGACCAGCTTCCCCGGCAACGACTACGGCATCGTCCGCTACAACAGCAGCGTGTCGAAGCCAGGAAGCGTCTACCTCTACAACGGCAGCTATCAAGACATCACAGCGGCGGCCAACGCCTACGTCGGTGAGTACGTCCGGCGCAGCGGCAGCACCACTGGGCTGCGCGGCGGGAGCGTCCAGGCCCTGAACGCCACCGTCAACTACTCGGAAGGCTCGGTGTACGGGCTCATCAAGACCAACGTGTGCGCCGAGGGCGGCGACAGCGGGGGGTCGTTGTTCGACGGCAGCTACGCCATCGGGCTGACCTCCGGCGGCAGCGGAAACTGCACGACCGGCGGGACGACGTACTTCCAGCCGGTGACCGAGGCGTTGAGCGCGTACGGCGTGAGCGTCTACTGACGCGGCACCCAACGCGCAGGCACCGCCGCCTGTGACACAGGGGTGGGTGGTGGAGCTTCGGCTGCACCACCCACCTGCGCGTGAGGTCAGGAGTTCTCGCGGGCTTTCCGCGTCTCTCTGTCGTTAGCCTTCTGGATCGCCTCGACAAGCTCCTCCTTGGCCATCTTCGACCGTCCGGAGATGTCCAGGCGGCGGGCGACATCCCATAGGTGCTGCTTCGACGCGTTGGCGTCCACACCACCGGCGGTGGGTCGGTTGGTGCCGACCCCTCCCTCGGCCTGGGCGTCAGACGGCCCGGGCTCCTCCTTCGGCTCCCAGTGGTCCCCGACCTTCTCGTGGGTGTGCTTCAGGGCTGAGAACGCTACTCGGTGGGCACGCTCCTCGTCGCCGTACTGCTCCTCGGCTGAGTCGTGCGCCTTGGCGAACGTCCGCTGCGCCTTTTCATCGGAGCGCTGCAGCGTGCTGGGGATCTCGCTCTGCTTCGCCGTCCCCTTCTTCGTCGTCTTGGGCATCACGCCCTCCTTCCTCACCTGCTCTGCACGCTACCGCTCGCCACCGCCAACCGCGCTCAGCGGACAACTGCCCTGCGGAACCCCTGACCGAAGTGGCCTCCGGACCCCATCACCCGGGCAGATTACGGACTTAGGTCAGCACTTGTGCAGGTGTCGCCCACCTCCGGCGAGCGGGGGCAGTGACCTGGCACGGCAAGCGCGACGTACGCGTCGACAACATGCCCGACCCGAAGATCGAGCAACCCACCGACGCCATCGTGCGCGTGACCACCACGAACATCTGCGGATCCGACCTGCACCTGTACGAGACGCTCGGTGCCTTCATGGACGAGGGAGACATCCTCGGCCACGAGCCGATGTGCATCGTCGAGGAGGTCGGCAGCGAGGTCACCAACCTGCAGGCCACCGCTCGATTCGTCGCGAAAGTGGGCGCAGGCTGTTGCGCATCGGTGTGACTTTCGCCACGGTAAGAGGCGCACTGCGGGCGGCGCCTCCCGGCGACACCCCACACGTCGCATCGGACGGAGAGACCCATGGCAGGAGTAGAGACCGGCCAGATCACCACCGACATACCGGCCCGCATGGACCGGCTTCCGTGGGGCCGCTGGCACTGGCTCATCGTCATCGGGCTCGGTACTGTCTGGATCCTCGACGGCCTCGAAGTCACCATCGTGGGCTCGATGTCGGCGGCGCTTGAGCCCAAAGGCACCGGCCTTGGCCTGTCCACATCCGATGTCGCTCTCGCCGGCGCTTTATACGTCGCGGGCGCGTGCATTGGCGCGCTCTTCTTCGGCCAGCTGACCGACCGGTTCGGACGCAAGAAGCTGTTCATGATCACGCTGGCTGTGTACACGGTCGCCACCGTGCTGACAGCCTTCTCGATGAATCCGATGTGGTACTACGCGTGCCGCTTTCTCACCGGCGCCGGTATCGGTGGCGAGTACGCCGCCATCAACTCCGCCATCGACGAGCTGATCCCCGCTCAGTACCGGGGACGCGTCGACATCGCCATCAACGGGTCGTTCTGGGTGGGTGCAGGGGCTGGCGCCATCTTGACCATCCCGCTGCTCGACCCCACCGTCATCAACCCGGAGTACGGATGGCGGCTCGCCTTCGGCCTGGGGGCGATCCTTGCGTTCGGTGTGTTGTTCGTACGCCGCTACGTCCCTGAAAGCCCGCGCTGGCTGTACATCCACGGCCGTGAAGAGGAGGGCGAGCAGATCGTCAATGACATCGAGCAGCGAGTCGCTCAGGAGACGGGAGCGGAACTCGAGCCGGTTTCCGACACCATCACGATCCGACAGCGCAAGACCATCCCCCTCACGCTGATCGCCAAGACGGTGTTCACGTTGTACCCCAAGCGCACAACGCTCTGCCTGGCGATGTTCATCGGGCAGGCGTTCCTCTACAACGCGTTCTTCTTCACCTACGGGCCCACGATTGAAACGTTCTACGACGTCTCCCAGACCGGCTGGTACATCGCCGCGTTCGCCGCCAGCAACTTCCTCGGCGCACTACTGCTGTCGCAGCTCTTCGACACGGTAGGTCGGGTGAAGATGATCGCTGGCACGTACATCATCTCCGGCCTGCTGCTGGTCGTCGCTGGCTTCTATCTGGACGTGTTCAGTGCCATGACGCTGACAGTGATGGGCATGGTCATCTTCTTCTTCGCCTCCGCGGGCGCAAGCGCGGCGTACCTGACCGCCAGCGAGATCTTCCCGATGGAGACCCGCGCGCTGTGCATCGCCTTCTTCTACGCGGTCGGCACGGCCGTTGGCGGTATCGCGGGCCCACTCTATTTCGGCAAGCTGATCGAGGATGCCGAAGCCAGCAAGCTGATCACCGAGATCGCGCCCGGTTACTACGTGGGTGGGGCCTTGATGATCGCCGGCGGCATCGTCGCGATCTTCCTGGGTGTGCATGCCGAACAGAAGTCGCTCGAGAGCATCGCGACGCCACTCACCGCAGAGGGCGACTCGAGCGAGGGAGGTGACGGCCGGCGGCCTGAGCCTGTGCCTGCCTGAGCGTCCTCGCCTGCGAGGATGCCGGATGTGACCACACCGTCTGCCGACCTCAGCGTGCGGGTGGCGTGGGCGGCGGACGCACCCGCCGTAGCGCGGCTGCAGGTCAAGGTCTGGCGCGAGCTGTACGCCGACCTGTTGCCGGCGGAGATCCTCGACCAGCTACCAGTCGAGTCCTTCACCCAGGCGTGGGAGAAGTCGATCGCCCGCCCGGCCGAGGCGCACCAGCGGGTGCTGGTCGCCTTGGAACGCGCCACCGTGCGAGGGTTCGCCGCCACCGCACCGGCCACCGACAGCGACGCGCATCCAGCGAAGGACGCAGAAGTCACCGAGTTCGTCGTCGACCCCGAGCAGCGCAATGCGGGCCACGGCTCGCGGCTGCTGCACGCGGCCGTCGACACGTTGCGGTCCGACGGGTTCACCCGGGCGACCTGCTGGCTGGGGTCGAGCGCTGACGGACTCCGCACGTTCCTGGTCGGCCAGGGCTGGGCTCCCGATGGCGCCCACCGGGAGCTCGACCTGCACGGCGACGGCTCGGTCACCGTCAAGCAGGTGCGCCTGCACACTGACCTGACCACCACCGCCGCATGACATGGGCTGGTTCGGCCCCTTCGGCGGGGGGACACCCCGGTTCTCGGCGGCGGCTGGTCGCCGATGAGCTGGGTGCGGTGAGAGCGACGTCAGACTCGATATGCCAGGCCGGTCGGTCATCAGGAGATGTCGATGCGGCCTTGCTCGTCGACGGGGAATCCTGGCGCTCGGGCAACCTCCCACACGTGGCCGTCGGGGTCGGTGAAGTACCCCGAGTAGCCGCCCCAGCTCATCGTCATCCCGGGCTTGAGGATCGCGCCGCCGACTGACGCGGCGTGCTCCAGCGCCACGTCGACGTCCTCTTGGGTGTTGACGTTGATTGCCAAGGTGATCCCCCGGTACGTCGCAGGTGGGGCGGGACGAGCAGGCTCGCCCTCCTCGACGAGTCCGATGTCGGCTGCCAGCGCGTCGTACCCGAACAGCCCGACCCAGCTGCCGCTCGTCTTGAACCAGCAGATGCCCTGCTCCTCGTCGCCCCGCTTCTCCCAGCCGAGGCCCGTGTAGAAGTCGATCGAGCGACGAAGGTCTTGCACTCCCAGGGTCACGATCGTGAAGCTCGGTGCGATGCCCATCAGGTCTCCTCTCTCTCGGACCACGACAACGCTGTGGGCTTGACCGCTGAGGCAGCTGCTCATCGGTCAGTCGAGCCCGAGGGCCTCCTCGAGCCCTACGGTCAGGCCGGGACGCTCCGGCACCGCACGGACGGCCGCGAGCACCCCGGGCATGAACGACTCGCGGTCGAGCGAGTCATGTCGGATGGTGAGCGTCTCTCCGGGAGAGCCGAAGAGAACCTCCTGGTGCGCCACCAGCCCCCTGAGGCGGACGCTGTGCACGGCGATGCCCTCGATGTCGGCGCCCCGCGCGCCGTCGACGACGTCGACCGAGGCATCCGGGATCGGCGGTGAGCCCGCCTTGGCGCGGGCGGCGGCGACAAGCTCAGCCGTACGTCGCGCGGTTCCCGAGGGCGCGTCAGCCTTGGTGGGGTGGTGGAGCTCCACGATCTCCACCGACTCGTAGAACCTGGCCGCCTCAGCGGCGAAGCGCATCATCAAGACGGCGCCGATCGAGAAGTTGGGCACGACAAGCACCCCTACTCCGGGGGCCGACTCGAGCTGCCGCCGCACCACCTGCAACCGCTCATCGGTGAAGCCGGACGTGCCCACCACCACATGCACGCCAGCCGAGATGCACCAGGCAAGGTTGTCCATGACGGCGACGGGCGACGTGAAGTCGACAGCAACGTCCACGTTTCCCAGCGCGTCGAGGGAGTCATCGACGTCGACGCAGGCAGACAGAGCCAAATCATCGGCAGCCTCGAGCGCGGCGCACGCCTGGGCGCCCATCTTGCCTCGGGAGCCGATGACGCCGACCTTGATCATGCGTGGACTGTAGCCGCTCGCCGCCTGCTGACATCACTGCCCCACAAAGGGGTACTGGACCGTCATGACCACTTCACCAGGCGATTCCGAATCCAGCGACCAGAGCGCTGAGACCGCCGGATACATCGACGACAGCCAGCTCCCCGAGGACCTGCGTCCCGACGCCGAGGGACTCAGCGACGAAGACCGCGTCGGCGGGGGGCCGGACGGCGACAACGCGGTCGGGCCGACGGGGCAGCCCGCTCAGGCGCCCGCACCGGAGACCACCGACGGCGACACGAGCGTTTCCGAGCCCACCGCCTGACCCGCAGCCACCGCCTGACCCGCAGCTGCCGCCCCCGGCGCCGGCGGCAAGATCCGACGCCTAGATCGCCATAGCGTGCTCAGCGTCGGATCTTGCCGCGCGTTACCGGGTGTCGCTGCGCTCGCTCCAGCGTTGCCAACAGGGTGCGGGGATCGACCTCGCCGGGGCCGCTGCGGGCAGCGGCGAGGAGGTTTGCCTCCCGGCGGATCAGCTCGTTGGCCGGCGTCGCGACGCCAAACCGACGGCCCAGCCACACGATCTCGCCGTTGAGGTAGTCCGACTCGATCGCCCCGGTACGCCGCTCGAGGCTCTGCCAGGACGACCCTCCCCCGCGTGGTCGGCCGGTGATCGGCTTGCTCTGCAGGATGTCGCCTCGCCGCTCGCGGTCCTCGGCCTCGCTGATCACCTCGATGCCGGCTGCGGTCAGGGCCGACTCTCCTTCGAGGCGGATGCGGTCGCGCAGCTCGTAGAAGCCGTCGCCGCGGCTGCACACGGCGTACACGGCGTTGCCGAGGTTCATGAGCAGCTTGCGGTACTTCCAGCCCATGATGTCGGGGCGTGGCTGCGACACGATCCCCGCGTCTGTGAAGGCGCTGGCCACGGCGCGAGCTGTCGCGTCAATCCCGCCCGGGTACCGGCCGATGTCGAGGATCGCCGGCGTCGGCGCGCAGTGCGCCTCGACCACACCCGGCTCGAGGTGCCCGGTCGGCGCCATCACGCAGACGCCGTACACATGCTCGAACCAGCGAAGCGCGGTCGGCTCGTTCGCCACTCCGTTTTGGAGGCTGACCAGTGCGACGCCGGGGAGCGCGACCGCGGCCAGCGCCGACAGAGCGGCCACCGTCGCGTCGCTCTTCACCGCCAGCAGCACGACGTCGTCGACCCGCCAGTCGACGTCCGCTGGTGTCGCGACGGCGCGGACCTGTTCGACACTGGCGCTCGTGGGGGAGACCAGCCGCAGGCCATCTCGCTGGATGGCGCTGAGATGATCGCCGCGCGCGATGAGCACGACGTCGTGCCCGGATCGGTGCAGCAGTGCTCCGACGACCCCGCCGACCGCACCCGCCCCAAACACGACAAACCGCATGAGGTCACGGTACGGCGTGGGCAGCCGTGGCCTCCGCAGCGCCTGAGCGGGGAGTGCCCGGCCAGGGGAACCGGCGGTGCGTGTTGTGCGTCAGACTGTCGTGATGACCCGGCGGGATCTGCTGCGCGCACTGTTGTGGGGCGGGACAGGCATCGCCGTACCTTCGGTGCTCGCAGGTTGCGGCCGGACAACGGCAGACCGCGACGGGCTGACTGACGCTTCCGCGCTGGGAGCGGGGTTGGCGGTTGCCCAAGTGGCCAGGACCCGCGCGGGTGAGGAGCATCTGCCTGAGGCGGCGGCTGCCGTTCAGGGCCTCACCGCAGACCTGTACCGAATGCTGGCCGCCGCCGAGCCAGCCAACCTGGTGTGCTCGCCGTATTCGGTCGCGGTGGCGCTAGCGATGACGCGCAACGGCGCCCGAGGCAAGACAGCGAGCGAGATGGACCGGGTACTGAGTTGCGCCGACCTGTCCGACTACAACGCCGGCATGAACGCGTTGACCCGTGCAATCGAGAGCCGAGCAGGCACCCAGGAACGAGCGGACGGCTCAAAGGCCACCGTGGCCCTCGACGTCGCGAACTCGCTGTGGGGCCAGCGCGACACCAGGTGGGAGGCGGAGTTCCTCGCCGCTCTGGCACGCTTCTACGGCGCCGGCATGCACTTGGTCGACTACAAGAGCAACGCCGAGGCCGCGCGGACCCTTATCAACCGGTGGACGGCCGACAAGACCCACGACCGGATCCCTGACCTCATCCCCACCGGCGCTTTGGACGCGCTAGTGCGCCTGGTGCTGGTCAACGCGATCTATCTCAAGGCGCCGTGGGAGGAGCCCTTCGGGAGCTCGCTCACCAGGCAGCGGCCGTTCCGGCGCTCCGACGGGTCGGTCGTTCAGGTGCCCACGATGAGTGGCGCTCTGGAGCTGGCCGGCTACGGCACCGGGCCGGGTTGGCGAGCCGCACGGCTTCCGTACGCCGGTCGCGACCTCGCGATGACCGTCGTGGTGCCCGATGACGCTGACCTGCAGCAGTTCTCTCAGTCGCTCGACGAGACACGCCTCAAGCAGATCCTAAGCGCGCCCCAGCCGGTGCCGATGCTCAACCTGCAGCTGCCCCGCTTCAAGGTTCGCCTGACCACCCAGCTGAACGAGCAGCTTGCGGCGCTGGGCATGCCGACCGCCTTCGACCCCACTCGCGCCGACTTCAGTGGCATGACGACGCAGGAGCGGCTGTTCATCAGCGAGGTCTTCCACGACGCCTACATCGCCGTCGATGAGAAGGGCACCGAAGCGGCCGCGGCCACCGCTGTGGTGGTGAGTGTCGTTTCTGGGTCGCTACCGATCACGCTGAACGTTGACCGGCCGTTCTTCTTCGTCGTCCACGACATCGAGACAGCGACGCCGCTGTTCATCGGCCACGTCGCCGATCCCAGCGCAGAGCGCTAAGGCACAACCGCTAGCCGCGGGACAGCTTGGCCAGCGCCTTGGCTGGGCCGACGACCGCCAGCGTGGGCTCGGTGTCGAGCACGTCATGAGCCACTCGTCGTACGTCGTCGAGCGTGACGACATCGACGGCGGCCAACAGCTCGTCGACGCTCAGCAAGCCCCCCGGCACCAGCTCTGACTTCCCCAGCCGCATCATCCGGGCGCCCGAGTCCTCCAGGTCCATCACCAGCGAACCGCGGAGCTGGCCCTTGCCCCGCTGCAGCTCCTGGGCGGTGATGCCGGAGTCGACAACCCGGCTGATTTGCTCACGGCAGATGCCCAGCACCGAGTCGAGCTTGCTCGGCATGCAGCCGCCGGCGACGGCGAAGTAGCCACCGCCGACGTGCTGGCTCGTGAACGAGTAGATGGAGTACGCCAGACCGCGCTGCTCGCGGACCTCCTGGAACAACCGGCTCGACGTACCGCCGCCGAGCGCCGCGTTCAGGACCCCGAACGCGAACCGACGAGGGTCGTTGCGGTCGAGCGCCGGCACGCCGAGCACGAACGTCGCGAGCTCGGTCGGCCGCTCGACAGTTACCGTGGCGCGGTGCGTGGAGGCGCGCCGGGCAGCGGTGCGCGTTCCAGCCGGGCCACGCGACGGCTCGCCGAGCGCGTCGACGCCGGAGAAAGCGGCCCGTACGAGCCGAACGACGTGACGGTGGTCGACGTTGCCGGCCGCTGCGAAAACCAGGTTGTCGGCGGTGTAGCGGCGCCGGTAGTAGCCGGCGACCTGCGCGCGCGTCAGCGCCGAGATCGACGCCACGCTGCCGGAGATCGGCCGCCCGAGCGGTGAGTCGCCGTACAAGGCGCGGGCGAACTCGTCATGCGCCACATCGTCGGGGTCGTCATCGTGCATGGCGATCTCGTCGAGGATGACGCTTCGTTCGCTCTCGACCTCGTGTGTCGGGATGCGCGAGGACGTGACCATGTCGCAGATGACGTCGACAGCCACCGGCACATCGGCGGCGAGCACCCGCGCGTGATAGCAGGTGTACTCCTTGCCGGTGAACGCGTTGAGCTCACCGCCCACCGCGTCGAGCTCGGCGGAGATGTCCAGCGCCGTACGGCGAGCGGTCCCCTTGAACAGCAAGTGCTCGAGGAAATGGGTGGCTCCCGCGAGAGACGGAGTCTCGTCGCGGGAACCCACACCCGCCCACAGACCGAGGGTCGCCGAGCGCACACCAGGCATGGACTCGGTGACCACACGCAAACCACCGGGCAGCAGGGTCCGGCGGATCGTAGTACCCGCGAACCCGCCCTCACCTCGCTCGGTCAGCAGCGTGCGGGTCGAGCCCGGTGGTTGGTCGACGGCGGCCTGGGAGCGCACGGTCAGGCGTTGACTTCGTCCGACT
>JAABUR0100000106.1_pt1 | contig 42085 bp, 41 predicted proteins | sample 5560091 | NCBI WGS metagenome assembly JAABUR01 (sample SAMN10711879, study PRJNA513375) | rock metagenome | isolation source: Antarctica rocks | place: Antarctica: Victoria Land, University Valley sud | reverse complement strand
GCACGGCGAGCGGGATCAGGATCTTGCGCATTCTCGTACGTCTCCTCTGGATAGCGCGGTCGGAAAGAGGCTTCGAACCTACCACGCTGTAGGTTTGTCGCAATGGCGTCGCCCTTCGTCGAGCTCGAGGTGGGCGAGCGAATCGTCAAGGTGACGAATCCGGACAAGGTGCTCTTTCCGGCTCGCGAGGAGACGAAGCTGGATCTCGTCCGCTACTACCTCTCAGTGGGTGAAGGGATCGTGCGGGCGCTGCGCGAGCGGCCGACGCAGTTGCGTCGCTTCCCTGACGGCGTCGAGGGCGAGCAGATCTACCAGAAGCGGGTGCCCGAGAAACGGCCGGATTGGATCGAGGTTGCGCGCGTCACTTTCCCCTCCGGCCGGCACGCGGACGAGCTCTGCGTGACCGAGCTCGCACAGGTGGCGTGGGCGGCGAACCTCGCGGTCGTCGACTTCCATCCGTGGCCGTCGCGCCGGCAGGACGTCGACCGACCCGACGAGCTGCGGATCGACATCGACCCGCAACCGGGCACGAGTTTCGCCGACGCGAAGGTCGTCGCCGCGGTCGTACGCGAGGTGCTCGCAGAGATCGGTTGGATCGGCTGGCCGAAGACCTCCGGCAACCGCGGCGTCCACGTCGCCTGCCGGATCAAGCCGAGCTGGGAGTTCCCTGTCGTCCGCCGCTGCGCCCTCGCGTTCGCGCGCGAGGTCGAGCGGCGGCTGGCCGAGCTCGTGACGACCGCCTGGTGGAAGGAGGAGCGGGGCGAGAAGGTCTTCATCGACTACAACCAGAACGCTCGCGACCGGACGATCGCCTCCGCCTATTCGGTGCGGGGACGGGCCGACGCGACGGTCTCGGCCCCTGTCGGCTGGGACGAGCTGCCGGACGTCGAGACGGAGGACTTCACGCTCGCGTCGATGCCGCCCCGGTTCGCCGCGCTCGGCGACGTCCAGGCCGCGATCGACGACACCGTCTGCGACCTGCGCGTCCTGCTCGAATGGGTCGAGCGGGAGGAGGCGGACGGCAAGGGCGAGGCGCCGTACCCGCCGAACTTCCCGAAGATGCCTGGCGAGCCGCCGCGGGTGCAGCCCTCGCGAAAGAAGAAGGCCGAGGGATAACCTACGGGCCGGGTTCGCTCCGAGTCGGGTTTGGTTCGCGGCCCCTTTCGGTGATGTTGACCAGCGCGGGGTCGGGAGTCGTGGGGAGCGGCTCCTTCGCGGGCTGTCCTGGTTGTATCTCCGCCTGCTGATTCGACTGCGGGTCATTCATGCTCGACTGGCGGTTCATTCATCGCCTACTCGACTCGTCGACGGCAAGGTTTCGATGATCGTGTCTGACAACGTGAGTCGCCTTTGGGAATGCTCACAGCTTCGGCGACGCGCAGCCAGCGCGGTATCCGGTAGATCAGGCGGCGCTCCGCGGCCTGGCGAGGCGACCCACCTCGACGCGCTGGCGGTGCTCGGTCGGAGGAGCTAGTCGCTCCACCAACCCGGCACCACCTCGGACTCGCGCGGGTCGGTGCCGGCGCCGAACGCGAGGTACTCGACGCCGTCGGGGCCCGCCTCGACGGCCCGCATCGTGTCCTTGGCGATTCGGATCGCGTCCCACTGGCCGAGCTCGACGATCTCGTCCTCGACCTTGATCCGCGCGGAGCCGCTGACGACGACGTAGACCTCTTCCTGGCCCACGTGCTTGTGTCCGAACGGGATCCGGAAGCTCGGGGCGAGCGTCATGTGGCTTAGGCCGAGCGTCTCGCCGTCCAGATCCCTGCGGGCGAAGCGTGCCTCGAGCTCCGCCGGCATCCCGAAGTTCGGAGCCTGGTTCTCGACGTCTTCCTTCAGGTTGGTCTTCGTGTAGTCGCTCATGCGCCCGATTCTAGAAGAGACTCGACCGTCGGATCGCCTGTGCGGCGCGCGGGTCGCACTTCGCGCCACGTGCACTGCGCCGGATCCTTGTCGGGTCGGAAGCGGATCAGCTTCGTCCCGTGGCGGAAGCGATTTCCCTGCACCTTGTCGTAGCGGACCTCGGCGACGAGCTCGGGGCGGAGCGGCGTCTCCTCGAGCTCACCGGTCCCCCAGCGATTCGGCTCCGAGAAACGGCGGTCGTTCGTCTCGTCGAGAAGTGGGAGCACGAGTGCTGCGATCTCGTCGTGGTTGCGCGCACCGATCGCGGCCGAACCGACGTAGTCGAGCTCGCCGTCCTCCCGGTAGAGCCCGAGGAGCAGTGTCGCGAGCCTGTCCGGACGCGACTTCCAGCGGACGCCGACGACGACGCAGTCGGCCGTCTTGTGTTCCTTCACCTTGACGACCGCCTCGCGCGAGCCAGGCAAGTAGGGCGAGCCAAGTCGCTTGGCGATCACCCCGTCGAGCCCGGCGGCCTCGAAGCGGTCGAGCCAGGCGGTCGCAGCCTCGAGCTTCCTGGTAGCGGGGGAGATCCAGAATCCCGCGCCGCGGCCCAGCAGCTCCTTGCGCCGTTCCTCGAGCGGTCGTGGATGCACAGCCTCGCCGTCCCAGAGCAAGAGGTCGAACGCGATGAAGAGCGCAGGGATCTCCGCCGAGAGCTTGCGGATCCGGCTCTCGGCCGGATGAAGGCGCGTCTGCATCGAGTCGAAGTCGAGGACGCCGTCGCGTGCGATCACGATCTCGCCGTCGAGCGCGGAGTGGGGAGGCAGGAGCTCGCCGAGCGGTTGCAGCTCCGGGAAGTAGCGGAGGAGCGGCCGTCCGTTGCGCGACCAGAGCGCGAGCTCGCCGCCGTCGTTCTCCAGCACGCCCCTGAAGCCGTCCCACTTCGGCTCGTACTGCCAGCCGTCGCCAGCGGGCAACTCGCGCACGAGCTCCGCCTCCATCGGCGGGAACGGGACGTTTGGGCCGGGCACGTTTTCGTCGCTCACGGGGAGGAAGGCTAACGGGCATGAGCGAGCTGGATGGAACCTGGAACGTGGAGCGCGTGAGCGGTTTCCTGCCGCCGCTCCTCGGCGTTCGCAAGCAGATCGAGGGCGACCGCGGCCGCACGACCGTCGGCCCGGTCCGTGCCCCGTTCGACGTCGTGGGTCGCGAGCTTCGCTACGTCGGTCCATTCAGAGGCTTCGTCGACGTGCTCGAACCGGCCGGAGCCGACTGGGCGGGGCGGGCGCTCTACCGAGGCCGCGAGTACGGACGCTTCCGGCTCGAAGCGCGAAGCGTCAGATCGCGCTGACGGGGTCAGGCCCCGTCTGCGGGCGTTGATGCGATCAGTGGAGCCAGGGTGCGAGCAGGGTCTCGATCTCGCGACAGCCGCGCGGCGACTCGAGTCGTGCTCGTTCCTCGCGGCCTTCGACGACGACGAGTGTCGGCAGAGCCTTGACCTCGAACCGTTCGACGAGGTCGGGACGCTCGTTCTCCTCGACCATGTGCAGCCGGAACGTCCTGTGGTTGCGTCGTCGCTGGAGCACCTGGGCGAGAAAGCCCTCGACGCGGCGGCAGTGTCCGGAGACGGTCGACGTGAAGAAGACGAGTCTCGGTTTCGTCGCCTTCTCCCGGGCGACCGGTGTCTCGAGTGTCGCCATGCCCCTCCCGGTGCCCGCTGTTCGCGCTTCGCTAACGCCCGCGGGGGCGAGCCCTCTACGATGCCGCGATGCGAAGGGTCGGGATCACGGGGCTGGGGGCCGTCACCCCCATCGGTCTCGATGCACCCGCTACCTGGCGCGCCGCCGTTGCGGGCGAGAGCGGGATCGACTTCATCCAGGGATTCGACACGAGCGAGTATCCCGTCCGCATTGCCGGCGAGGTCAAGGGCTTCGACCCGGCGAGCGTCGCGCCCGCGAAGGAGGGGAGGCGCATGGAACGGAACGTCCTGCTGGCGCTCGGAGCGGCGCAGGAGGCGTGGCGGGACTCCGGGCTCGAGAGCGTCGATCCGGCGCGCGCGGGCGTTGTCGTCGGCTCGGCCATCGGCGGCCTGCCCGGAATCGCCGATCAACATGGCGTCCTGCGCGACCGCGGCCCCGACCGCGTCTCCCCGTTCTTCCTCCCCAGCGTGCTCGTCGACTCCGCGAGCGGCCAGATCGCGATCTCGCTGGGGCTACGCGGGCCGAACTACGCGCCCGTCTCGGCATGCGCGACCGGGTCGCACGCCGTCGGCGAGGCGGCGGAGATCATCAAGCGAGGCGATGCCGACGTCGTGCTCGCGGGAGGCAGCGAATCGTGTATCCATCCGCTTGTCTTGGCCGGCTTCTGCGCGATGCGCGGGCTTGTCGCGGAGGACGAGGATCCGGCCCGCGCCTCCCGGCCCTTCGACGCGACGCGCGCCGGGTTCGTGATGGCCGAGGGCGCGTGCATCCTCGTGCTCGAGGATCTCGACGCGGCTCGGGCGCGCGGCGCGACCGTGTACGCCGAGGTTCTCGGGTACGGCGCCTCGAACGACGCGCACCACATGGCCCAGCCGGATCCGGACTCGATCGGCGTTGCGGAGATGATGCGTGCGGCGCTCGAGCGCTCGGGCACCGAGCCGGAGCGCATCGGCTACATCAACGCGCACGGCACCTCGACCCCGCTCGGCGACGCTGCGGAGACACGAGCGATCAAGGCGGTCTTCGGCGAGCACGCCCACCGGCTCGCCGTCTCCTCGACAAAGTCGGTGACGGGGCATTGCTTCGGAGCGGCCGGGGCGATCGAGACGATGATGTGCGCCCTCGCGCTGCACCACCAGCTGCTCCCGCCGACGATCAACTATCGCAACCCGGATCCGGAGTGCGATCTCGACTACGTCCCGAACGAAGCGCGTCCCCTAGCCGGAACCGGGGCCGAGCTCGACGTTGCGCTGTCGAACGCAATGGGGCTCGGCGGCCACAACGGCTGCGTGCTACTCGGCCGCGCCAATTGACGCCGCGCGGTCGCCGAGCTGTTCACCCGGCGACCGCCTCGGGCGTGAGCTCATCGAGCGACTCGAGCACGACATCGGCGAGCGCGAGCGCGTCCGCCGCGGGTGGGTAGCGCCGATTCGGAAACGCGACGATGCGCATGCCTGCTGCGTGCGCCGCACGGAGTCCGTTCGACGAGTCCTCCACGGCGGCGCAGCGCGACGGGTCCATGCCGAGCCGATGGGCGGCTTCGAGGTAGACGTCCGGGGCGGGCTTGCCGTGCGCGACCTCCTCGGAGGAGACGGTCGTCTCGAAGCACTCGGCGATCCCGGCCAGCCCGAGCACGGCCTCGATCAGCGGCCGGTTCGAGGAGGATGCGACCGCCAACCGGAACTCGACTGCGAGCCGCCCCGCGGCGGCGACGGCGCCGTCGATCAGCGGCAGCTCCTCGGCGTAGCGCTCGAGCATCCGCCGGACGACCTCGTCGTTGATCTCGCCCGGTGGCGCGGCGAGCTCGAGCTCGTCGCGCATGTAGCGCGACCACTCGGTCGAGCTCATGCCCATCATGTCGGCCTGCGCGGAGGCGCTCCAGCGCCCGCCGCGCTCGCGGACGAGCTCTTCGCGAACCTCGTCCCAGATCTGCTCGGTGTCGACGATCACGCCGTCGAGGTCGAAGATCACCGCCTCGATCATGCGTAGTCCCCGGCGACGCGGACGAGCGCGGAACCGGACACGCCTGGCTCTGCCCGTTCGACGCGACCGACGAAGAACGTATGGTCGCCGGCCTCCTGTTCTGCCTCGACCGCGCACTCGAGCCAGCCGACGGCGCCGGCGAGGAGTGGCGCGCGCGCGCCGGCTCGCACCTCGATCCCGTGCCAGAGCACGATCGGCGGAACGCCGCGGGCAAAATGGCGCGCAAGCTCGACCTGATCGGCGGCGAGCAGCGAGACCGCGAAACCGCCCGCCGCGCGGAGCAGCTCGTGCAGCGCCGCCTGGCGCGCGATCGAGATCCCGACGAGCGGCGGCTCGAGCGCCAGCGAGACGAACGACGCGACCGTCAAGCCGAGCCGCTCGCCCTCGAGGTCGACGGTGACGACGGCGACGCCGACGGGCTGGCGGCGGAGGACAGCTCTCAGCTCCTCGCCCGCGGCCACCTGCCGATCATAGGACGAGGCTCGAAGCTCCGGACGTTGTCCCGATCAGACGATCAAACGGCTTTGCAGAGCCCGTCGCTGGTGTAGAACGACTTCTGCTCCTCGTTCCTCTGGAGATCGAAGGCCCGGTCGTAGGTGCCCAGGGAGTCCGATTCCCAGTGAATGTCGGGAGTGACGCCGGGGCCGATGATCGTCGCACGGTAGTGCGTGCCCGCGCCCACCGGACGCGCCCCGTGGCCGTAGAACCCGTAGCAGAACTTGCCGCTGCCCTTGTGCATCAGGAAGCTGTTCTCCCGCTTCCAGCCCGCGCCGTAGGCAGAGTCGTACGTGTCGACATAGAGGTTCCGGCCGAATGTGTCGAGCGGCTGCCCGGTGGACGTCGTCTTGAAGCCGTGGACGGGAGCGCCCCGGTAGGTGAACGAGCCGAAGATGTGCTCGAACTTCCGATAGGCCCAGTTGAGCTTGACCGTGAGCTGTGGCAGCTCACCGCGCCAGTGGGAGAGTCGCAGCTCCCGGACAGCCTGCTCCGCGTTCGGGGCGAGCCCGTAGTTCGGCAGCAGCCGCTGCCAGGACTGCACCGCCCAGTACGAGCCGTCGGGCGCCTTGCACGCGGTCACGAGCCACTGCAGCTCGGGGCCGTCGTAGGGGCGACAGCCGTTCATGAAGGTCTTCCAGACGGCGCGCTTGTAGGTGCCGTAGCCGCCCGAGTAATCGAGCTTGAACGAAACCTGCGGGCGCGCGGTGGTCGGCGCGATCGCGTTCTCCGCGCCCCACGCAAGGACGTTCCAGCGCTTCCCGCGCGCATCGAAGCTGAGGAGCGCCTGGCCGTTCGGCGCGACCTGGAGCTTCACGTTCGAGGCGTTCCGATCGATCAGCTCGGAGGCGGATGCGGTCGACGCGAAGACGACCGCGACGAGCGCGGCGAGCGAGGCAAGGCGAAGCAGCAGGTGACCGCGTGGATCGGACGACATCTGCTCTCGATGTCGGCAGGCCCGGCAGCGAGCGCCTCACTCGCGAGAGTGATCTGCCGCCGGGAGACGCGAGGAACGGGTCGTGATCAAACCCAGAGCGATCAGGCCGGCCGCGAGTCCCAGGTGGAGCCAGTTGTCCCCATTGTTGATAGGCACCCAGTCGCCGGCGCCGACGATCCCGATCAGGAAGAGGACGACGTAGAGCGCGCCGCTGCCGAGCAGGTACGTCCGAGCTCCGATCGGCGTGGCGGCCATCAGGATCCCGACGCCGAACAGCGCGTGGACGATGTTGTGGAGGACGCTGACCTCGAAGAGACCGAGCAGCTCCGCGTTGCCGAGATCGCCCGCGAACTCCAGGCCGTCGTAGAGATTGGTCGTGATTCCGGGGACGAAGCCGGCGATCCCGACGAGCAGGAAGGCGATTCCCACCAGCCGGGCGACAGTCTGGACAGGCGTGGCGTGGTTCATTCCTACCTCCGGACGAGTAGCTGGTGCGGCAGAGCGCGATTTCCGCGTGGCTCCGCGGTCTCCTGCCCAGGGTCGTCAGTACGCCGGAAGCTCGGCGCCTAGGCTGGCGGTGCTGGCGCGCGCGGGACGTCCGAGCGGGCGTGCCCGCCAGCCCGTCAGCCGCGCCGAGCCTGCCTCGAGAGACGGCTGAAGAGCACCCAGGCGAGGCCGGCGCCGGCGACATAGCCGAGCGCGCTCGCGCCCGCCGCACCCTCGGCGCCGTAGCGCGGGATCAGGAGGAGCGAAAGCACGGTAGTGACGACCATCGCGACGACGGCAACGGCAAGGCTCAGATTGGGACGTCCATGCCGGAGCGAGAGGTAGACAACGAGCACCGTCACCGGCGCATACGCAACGATTCCCGGCAGGAGCAGAGCGAGCGGACGTGCGGCGCCCTCGAAGTCGTGACCGAAGAGGAACGGGATCAGGAACGGCGCCGCGCCACCCACGACGGCCGCGGCGCCCGCGGCGTAGACGAGTCCCTTGAGCGCCGAGCGGCCCACGAGCCGGCTCGCGTCGCGCTCGTCGTCGTGCACCGCCGGCCCTGTGATCGCGGTTGCGATCGCCGCCGGCACGAGCCACAGCGCCTCGGCGGCCTGCATCGCGATCGAGTAGACGCCGACCGCGGCCACCCCCTCGTACCACTCGAGGATGAAGAGCTCGATCCGGTAGCCGATCAGATTCACGACCTGAACTGCGCCCAGCAAAAGCGCGAGTCTGAGGATCGTCCGGCCGTGCTCGTCGAGGAGCGGCTGCGGCCCGACCGGGAGCCAGAGGTCGCGGGCGACGACGAGCGCGAACGCAGCAGTCAGGACGTGCGCGAGCGTCCAGGCGACGAGGGCCGCGCGGACGCCGCCGCCGAGCGCGACGACGAGCACGAGCATCCCCGCGAGTGTCAGGAGCGGCGAAAGCCCCTGCACGTAGTTCCAGACGCGGACGCGCGCCAGCCCGAGCAGGACGCCCGAGACCGTCTGCCAGAGCACGTTCGGGACGAGAGCGAGCGCGGCGATCAGGGCGAGCTCCGCGCCGATCGCGTCGGTAAGCCCGCCGGAGACGACGACGAGGACGCCACCGACGATTCCAAGTGCGATCGCCAGCGCGAAGGCGCGATAGACGAGGTGCCGCACCTCGAGCTCGCGCTCGCGCAGCCGCGTCGTGACCGCGAGCCCGAGCTGGCCGAGCAGCCGCGAGAGAATCGTCACCGTCAGGACGACGAGCACGAACGTGCCGCGGCCCGACGGGGCGAGGAAACGGCTCTGGACGATGACGAGGACGAGCGCGAGCGGGGTCGAGAGTCCCCGGAAGAGGAGCGTCTCGAGCGTGTTCCGACCGACCTGTCGCTCTCCGGGCACATCGCGCACGAGATTGGGGGAGACCGGCGGTGTGCCGTCGATTGCGGACGCCGGTCGGGCGGCCCCGCTCGTCGCGCGCTGCCTCCCGAGACTCACGAGCCGCATCCTCGCAGGCGGGATGGAACACGGCTCGTGGGCCGGTGTGGGCGCGCCCGGCCGGGGAGTGCGGCGCTCCACGACCACGATCCGCTCGACCACGAGGCCCCGCACGGTGGCAGGACGCTCGGGCGGCACGGTCGCTTGGGCGCGCCCGGGCTCAGGGTACGTTCAGGCTCGTCGCGCTGTCGAGGACGACCTCTCTAGTACGAGTCAGCGTTCGGGGGCGCAGCGGCTGTCGTCGCCGAGGATCTCGTCGAACTTCCGCGTCGCCTCACGCTGGGCGTCCGCGTCGAACACGGTCAGACGCGGAATCGACGCCTGGACGATCGGCGTCACACCGGGCTCGATCGCCGAGATGCGGTGCTGCTCACCGAGGCCGTTGCCGTTCGGCGTCGTGCTCGGATAGCCGTGTGGGGGCACCTGGGGACGAACGAGTAGCAGAAGCCGCCGTTGCGGACGTGTGTCGCGATCGCGGTGTCGTGCTTCCAGCCAGGGCCGTAGTCCGAGTCGAAGGTGTCGATCGAGACGTTGCGCGCCCACTCGTCCCAGATGTTCGCGGAAGCGGTTCGCGCTCCGTAGACCGGCTCGCCCCGGTACCGCAGCCGGCCGAAGATCCCCTGCTGGGTGCCGCCGTACGTCCATCGGCGGTAGACGTGGAGCTCGGGGAGCTCGCCGCGCCAGTGAGAGATATGGAGCTCGATCGCCTTCTGTCTCTCGGTCCAGGGCGCGAAGCCCCGCATCGGCAGGTTCCGCTGCCATGCCTGAAGCGCCCAGTACGTGCCGTCGGGCGCCTTGCAGGCGACGACGAGGAACGGCAGAGCCGGGCCGTCGTAGCGCCCGCACCCGTTCGCGAAGCTCCGCCAGTAGCGCGGTTTGCCCCGGCTCTTCCAGCCGCCCGAATAGTCCATCCGGAACCGCGATTGAGCGACCGGCGGCTCGATTCGGTGAGGGACTCCGTCGATCGCGCCAGAGACAAGTACGTGGCGCCTTACGCCCGCGACCGTCGAATACTCGACGAGCGCGATCCCCTGCCGGTTCACCTTCAGCGTCGGATTCTTCACGTTTGCGTCCCCGAAGATCGCGGCGCCGGCACCCGCCGGGATGACGAGCGCAAACGTGTAGGCAACGATGGCGATGGCCCTGCTGAGAAAGGTCTTCCCCCGATCCGACGTGGCGAGCGGCGCGCCCACAGTAGCCCGGTTCTTCGTCGGCCGAAGCGCTCGCCGAATGCGTCAGACTCTCGGCGGCGGGCGTGTGCCCGGCCGGTCGGGGGAGGCGTGAATGGAGTTCCGGATCCTTGGTCCGCTCGAAGTTTCGAGCGAGACCGGCTCGATTTCGATCACCGCACCGAAGCGACGGGCGCTTCTCACCCACCTGCTCCTGCATGCGAACGAGGTCGTGTCCGCCGACGTACTCATCGACGCACTCTGGGGCGAGCGACCGCCGGCGTCGGCGCGCAAGCTCCTCCAGGTCTACGTCTTCCAGCTGCGAAAGTCACTCGGGGAAGAGACGCTCCGGACGAGCTCGACCGGGTATCTGGTCGCGGTCGACGAGTCCCGGCTCGACAGCGTCCGCTTCGAACAGCTGCTCGACGAGGGCAGCCAGGTTCTGGGTGACGGCAATCCGGCTCTCGCCTCCGCGCTCTTCGGCCGTGCCTTGGCGCTCTGGCGCGGGCCGGCGCTCGCCGACTTCGCATATGACCCGCTCTTCCAGGCGGAGGCGCGGCGCTTGGAGGAGCTTCGGGTGGCGGCACTCGAGCAACGGATCGAGGCCGACCTCCAGCTCGGGGGTCACGACCGGCTCGTCGGGGAGCTCCAGGCGCTCGTCGTCGAGCATCCGCTTCAGGAGCGGCTCCGGGCTCATCTGATGCTCGCGCTGTATCGGAGTGGCCGCCAGGCCGAAGCGGTCGATGTGTACGCGGACGCACGGCGCACGCTCGTCGACGAGCTCGGCGTCGAGCCCGGCCGGGAGCTGCACGAGCTGGAGCGGGCGATCCTGAACCAGGATCCGGGGCTCCAGCCGCCGCCGCCCGAGCCGTCGGCGGCGGTAGCGCTGCCGACGCCCTCCTCCCGGCTGATCGGCCGCGAGCGCGAGCTCGACGAGGTCCAGCGGTTGCTTGCGTCCCCCGATGTCCGCCTCGTCACGGTCACCGGGCCGGGCGGAATCGGGAAGACCCGCCTGGTGCTCGAGGCAGGCGGCCGCGTTCGCGACCGGTTCGCGAACGGCGTCGTCTTCGTCGGCCTCGCGGCGCTCTCCGATCCCGGGCTCGTGATTCCGACCATCGCCGAGACGCTTGGAGTCAAGGAGCAGGCAGGCGCCCGGTTGTCGGAGACTCTCGCGGCTGCGCTCAGCTCCCGAGAGCTCCTGCTCGTGCTCGACAACCTCGAGCAGGTGCTGGAGGCCGCGCCCTCGCTCGCTGATCTGCTCGCCGCGGCGCCACGGCTGAAACTGCTCGGAACGAGCCGTGCTCGGCTGAGGCTGTCCGGCGAGCACGTCTACTTGTTGCCGCCCCTCGCGGTTCCGGAGCCGACCGAGCTCGACGACCTGCGTGCCGTCTCGAGGAGCCCGGCCGTGGCGCTCTTCAACGACCGTGCGAGTGCTGTGAGGCCGGGGTTCGTCCTCACTGCCGAGAACGCCTCGGCGGTGGCCGAGATCTGCACGAGACTGGAGGGCGTTCCGCTAGCGATCGAGCTCGCCTCGGTGCGAGTCCGGATGCTGACGCCGCACGTGCTGCTCGACCGTCTCGGTCAACGGCTGCCGTTATTGACCGAGGGCGCCTGGGATCTTCCCGCTCGCCAGCAGACGCTGCGTGCGACGATCGACTGGAGCTACGAGCTCCTGGGCCGGGCGGAGCAGTTTCTCTTCGTTCGGCTCGGCGTGTTCGTCGACGGCTGGACTCTCGAGACGGCAGAGCTCGTGTGCGCGCCCGCAGACGTGCTCGAGACGCTCACCGGGTTGCTGGACAACAGCCTCGTCGGCCATGTGGCAGACGTCGACGAGCCGCGCTACCGGATGCTCGAGACGGTGCGCGAATACGCGCTCGAGCGACTCGGAGAAGGTGACGACGCCAGCCAGGTCCGCAGTCGTCATGCGCACGCGTTCGCCGCCCTCGCCGAGCAGGCGGAGGGAGAGCTGGCCGGACCCGACCAGGCGATCTGGCACGAACGGCTCGAACGGGAGCACGGCAACCTCCGCGCTGCGCTCGGCTGGCTCCAGGAATCGGAGCAAGGGGAGCTCGAGCTGCGTCTTGCCGCCGCCCTCGGACGCTTCTGGTACGTACGCGGGCATCTCAGCGAGGGCCGGCGTCGGCTCGAGGACGCGCTCGCTCACGTCGGAGCCGCGGCGGCTCCCGAGCTCCGGGCAAAGGCGTTGCGGACGGCGTCGGCGATAGCCCACATCCAGGGCGAGTACGCAAGCGCTCGAGTCCTCGCCGAGCAAGGTCTCGAGCTCTACCGGCTGCTCGACGATCGGCCCGGTGTCGTCCGTTCGCTCAGCAATTTGGGCGCGATGCTGCTTTCGGAGGGGAAAGCCGACGACGCGGTCTCGGCGCTCGACGAGAGCGTCGCGCTCTCGCGGAGCCTCCCGGAGCGGCGGATTGCGGCGCTCGCGCTGAACAACCGTGGCGACGTGGCTCTCACGCAGGGGGACTACGACGCGGCGACGGTGTTCTTCGACGAGAGCCTCGCCCTTCTCCGGGAGGCCGGCGATACGGCGAACATCGCGCGGTCCCTCTTCAACCTTGGCGCGGCGGCACTCGAGAGCGGGAAGGTCTCGGAGGCGCTCGAGCTCTTGCGTGAGAGCGTCTCGATGTCGGCGGCGGTCGGCGACAAGGAGGATGTCGCGTGGTGTCTCGTCGGTCTCGCGGCGGTGGCGACGCAGAGTGGAGATCCCGACCGAGGTGCCGCCGTGCTCGGCGCCGCGGACGCGCTGCTCGAGGGCATGGGCGCGTTGATGAAGCCGTTCGAGCGCGGGCTGCAGGGTCGCACCCTGGCGTCGATCCGCAAGCGGCTCGACACCGCCAGCCTCGACGAAGCCTGGGCGCGGGGCCGCGGGCTGGCGATCGAGCAGGCGGTCGCCTACGCGATCGCCGTGCCCGTCTGACGACTTACCGCTCGGCCCGGTTGTCGGGCCGGAGAACGTGAGTGCCCCGCAGGTCTCGGAAAGTCGGCGGCTGTGCCGCCGACGCATCTCCGGCGAGCCTGCGAACGGCCGGACGCAACCGCTCGTTCCGGAAACGCTCCCACGCCGCCTGCGACTCCCAGACATCGATGATCCGAAAGCCGGAGTCCGTCGGCCCGGCGACATGCACGATCAGGCCGGCGGGCACCTCGTCGCCGAGCACGGCAACGAGGCGCTCGTAGTTCTCCCACTCCTCTGCCACGTCCTGGACGTACGCGTACGTGCTCTCCTTCACCGCGACCTGCCGCCTCAGGAGACCTTGAGATTCGCGAGGCCGCCCTTGGCGTCGCAGATGGCGATGAGCCGCAAGGAGGCACGGGCGGACGTCGCGGTGAGGAAGCGTCCCTTGACCGTCCAGACCGTCAGGGTGCCGACGTTGTTCGCGCCCGCAAACGTCCCGTCCGGCTTGATCGCCACCGTGATCGCGTATCGGTTCGAGATCGTCTTCTGGCTGCCGCACCACCAGGTGAAGCGAGCCGTTTTCCCAGTCGCCGCCACCTTCAGATCGATCGGCTTCGTCAGCGCCGTCAGGCCGGCGGCGTGCAGCGTTCCCTTCAGGAGCACTCCTTTCTGCGGGAGGGCGGCCGACGCGAGCGTCGGGAGGGCGAGCAGCGCGACGGTGGTACCGGCTGCGAAGACTGCTGTGATGCGATGCATGGGCTCCTCGTTTCATAGTGGCGGTCGCGGGCTGCGACCTTCGTGTGATCAGGATTCCGATCCGCGGTTTAGTGTTGGTAAAGCGGGGCGGTGGTAGAGCCGCCGCCGGTACGGCTTCCTCACCACTAACCGAGGTGTGCTCGCCGTCAGGCCGGGTGGGACTGGAGGTTCCCCGACGTGACCGAGACGGTGCCGGAGTCGTAAGCCCCGATCTGAGCTCGGAATGTGTCGCGGCGGGCCGGCTCCGCGTTGTCGTCGACGCGGAGCCGCAGCGTGGCGGCAGCGCCGTTGAGGCTTCCCGTCGTCTGAACGATTGCCGTGGTTCCGACCTGGACGATCCACGTCGGGTTCTTGGCCGTAAACGTCCCGCCGCTGAACCTGAGAGCGATCGAGCCCCGCGGGCGCGGCGTCTTGTCGTAGCGGTAGTCGAAGGCGATCGAGATCGATCTATTGGTTGCGTCTTTGCCGGCTGCGTCTCCGGTGAACATCGCCGCCGGATCGAACAGGACGAGCTCGGTCGATCCCGCAGTTGCTCCCTGCCAGTACGCGTTCGACGCGGGCACCTCGATCGTCACCGACCAGATGTCGACGGAGAGCCCTGTTGCCGATGTCGTCGATGCGCCGCTCGCATCCACCGCGGCCGTATAGGTGAACGGCAGGCTCGTGAGCGTCGGAGTGAGCGCGAACGCGGCCACGGCGAGCGACAGGTCGCCTGGAGAGCCGTCGGGTTGCTCGGTCGCCGTCGACGCCAGGATCGGCGTCGCTCCAAGCGCGAGCAGCGTGGATCCGCTGTAGATGAACGACAGCGTCTCCTTGGTGATCGTGAACGAGTCCGAGTCGCTGCTCGGCACGTACGTGCCGTCCCCGGCGAAGCTCGAGTCGACCGACACGGTCCCGGACGCCTGTGTGATTGTGATCGACCCGGACGCCCTGCCGTCGCCGTCGGTTGCGGGATCGGGACTGGTCGACTGCGTGCCGAGGGAGAAATGGATCGCCTTCCCCGCGATCGGCAGCCCGGTCGCGGCGTCGGTGAGAACGGCTGAGACCGAGGCGGGATCGGAGTAATCGGCCGTCGTGCTGCCGCTGTACGCGAGTGTCGTCGAGCGCTTCACGACTCGAACAGTGATCGGCGAGCTCGACGTGACGGTGCTGTCGGTCGTGCTGGTTCCCCTGGCCTTCAGCGTGTAGCTCCGGGTCGGGGTGTCTGCCGGAACGGTCAAGTGCACCGTCGCGGTTCCTGCTCCGCCGGCACCGATCGACTGCGTCGACGCAGCGGCTGTCCAGCCGCTGGGCAGATCGGCGAGCGTGAACGAGAACGTGTCCGTTGTCTCGCCGGTGTTCATCACCGGGAACGACACCGGGTTTGCCTGAAGCATGGTGACGTCGGTTACGGCGCTCGTCGGGTCGACCAGGACGCCAGGGCCTCGCACGTCGAAGTAGGCGCGCACCGAGTTGCCGCTCGAGCCGATCGCCCGCACGGCGACGTTCGATGCGGTGCCGTCGCTCCACGGCCGCGACATCGTGCGTTGCGGTGTCCGCGTGTCCGACGGGTCCCACGCGTCGTCGGGCCCGCCGTCGTACTGCGTCGTGTCCGCAGCCATCTGGTTGGGGCGCATCAGCTGATAGGGGTTCGGGATCGGCGGCCCGAAGAGCGTGTCGCCCACCCGCCAGATCACTAGACCTCGATCGGACGCGTCCTTGTCGTAGGTGCCCGCGGTCTTGGTGCGGTTCTCGACCAGGAAGTAGTCGTTCGTGCCCTTGTCGGGGTCGTAGAGCAGATACGTTTGGCCGGTCGCGTCCCAGCGGCCGACATCGTAGAAGCCGTCCTTCGCCACCACCGTCGGCGTGACCCAGCCGAAATGCAGCTTGTGCCACGAGTTGTAGTCCCAGAACGTGGTCGTCTGATAACCACAGGTCGCCCCGGTGATATCGAGCTTGCCGGCCGAATACTCGTGGTCGTCGTGATCCAGCGCCTGGTGAGAGATCTCGTGGATGTGCGTGACCGTGTTGGTCAAGGTCGTTCCGCTCGACCACGCCTTGGGAAAGTTCTTCCCGTCCAACGCCGACCCGGTCTTGATCGAACGCGTCGCGCCGCAGTTGTTCGTATCTCCCGGCGTGGGGTTGCCTTCCTGGACGAGAAAGACGATCAGCTCGTCGTCGGTGACGTTGCCGTCGTTGTTCCGGTCGAACGTCGCGTAGTTCACCGCGCTGTTGGCCGCTTCGATCACCTTCCGGCCGCGGATCGCGTCGCCGTGCTGACCTTCGTCCCGATACACCCCCTTGTCGGCCGGGTTCGCGACGAAGTCGGCATAGGAGCCGAGATCGACCGTGACGACGCCGTCGTTCGCGGTTCCGGAGCTCTCCGCCGCGGCCGAGAGGATCAGCCTGCCGACCGAGCTCACTCGGAAGAAGTCGGACACGCTGCCGAAGCCGCCGCCGAAGAACTGGGTCGCGATCGAGCCGGCGTCGACGTTGGCCGTGGCTGCAACGTCGTCGAACTCCCCGAGCACGACCAGCATCGGCCGGTCGTTGTTCCCGGAGGCGGGACTCAGCAGCGCCGCATGCGGCGAGCCCGGATGAGCGAAATCGAACGGCGGCGACGGGTAGGTCGCTGCGGCCGCGACCGTCGCGGCTGTCAGCGCTGCGGCCGTTGCGACGACGAGCAGGATCCCCTTCGGGTAACCCTTGATTCTCTTCATGACTCCTCCTGTTGAGTGCTCCGAGGGCTTGCTCATCCGCACTTCACCGTCCCGGTGACGCGTGCTCCGGTGGCGGTGCGACCTTCGAAGGTGCCGCCGGTCGAGGTCGAGTTCGGTCGCGCGGTCGTTCTCGTCGTCGAGAGGATCGTCCGCGTGCCCTGCCAGTAGATCTCCACGAGCGCCCGAGCCACCGGGACGCCGGTTGCGCGGATTGCGAAGTCGAACTGCGCTGGGAACGGCTTGCTCCAGGCGAGGAAGAGCGTTCCGAGCTCGAGCTTGAAAGAGTTGGTCGTCCAGACGCACGTGCCCTTGCGGAACCTGATCGTCCTACCGCCGACCTCGACGGTGGCGCTCGCCGGCACGCAGAAGACCTGCGCCGGCTTGCCCGAGATCAGCACCTGTTTGCCTGCAGCGTTGCAGGCTGTCTCGGCGAGACCGCCTGCAGGCGCGGCCACGGCACTCGTCATGCTTCCCCCGGCCATGAGGCTCGCTGCGACGGCGACGATCGTGATGCCTCTTCTCATCTCAGACCCTTCCGTTGTCTCGGCCACACGGCGCGGCCCGGTGCGATCAGGATGCGAGCGGGCGGTTCAGGCCCGGTATAGGGGCGGGCTCGCTCGTCGACCGAAGCGCTCGCCGAATGCGTCAGACTCGTCCTCGCGGGTGCATGCCTGCAAGACGGGAAGGATGAATGGCTGAGATGGCGGCTCCCTTCGTCTTCGGACTCGTGCTCGCCGGCGGCGAGGGAAAGCGCCTGGCGCCGCTGACCGCCGATCGCGCGAAGCCGGCAGTGCCGTTCGGTGGCAACTACCGGCTGATCGACTTCGCGCTCTCGAACCTCGTCAACGCGGGCTTCCGGAAAATCATCGTCCTCACCCAGTACAAGAGCCACTCGCTCGACCGGCACATCTCGACGACCTGGCGGCTCTCGCCGCTCCTCGGCAACTACGTCACCGCCGTGCCGGCTCAGATGCGGATGGGCCCGTACTGGTTCGCCGGGTCGGCGGACGCCATCTACCAGAACCTGAATCTGCTCAACGACGAGCGGCCGGATCACGTGGCCGTGTTCGGCGCCGACCACATCTACCGCATGGATCCGCGGCAGATGGTGGAGCAGCACATCGAGGGCGGCGCGGGCGTGACGGTGGCCGGGATGCGCGTGCCGCTCGAGCAGGCGAGCGAGTTCGGCGTGATCGAGGTTGGTGAGGATGGCCGCGCGATCCGCGCGTTCCGCGAGAAGCCGGCGGACGCGGTCGGGCTCGTCGATGCACCCAACCAGGTGTTCGTCTCGATGGGCAACTACGTGTTCAGCTCGGACGTCCTGATCGACGGCGTCGTCGCGGATGCAGCCGATGACGACTCGAGGCACGACATCGGCGGCGACCTGATCCCGGCACTCGTCGCGCGCGGCGAGGCTCAGATCTACGACTTCACGACGAACGAGGTGCCGGGCGTGGACGAGCGCGAGCGCGGTTACTGGCGCGACGTGGGAACTCTCGACGCCTACTACGACGCGCACATGGATCTCATCTCCGTCGACCCGGTCTTCGACCTCTACAACCGCGAGTGGCCGATCCTGAGCTGGCCGGATCCCCTTCCTCCGGCGAAGTTCGTCTTCGAGGACGAGGGTCGCACCGGCCGAGCGATCGACTCCCTGGTGTGCGCCGGCGTGATCGTCTCGGGCGCGACCGCGCGCCGCTCGATTCTCTCGCCAGGTGTCCACCTGCACTCCTACAGCGAGGTCGAGGGCTCGATCCTGATGCACGAGTTCGACATCGGCCGGAGCGCGATCGTGCGGAACGCGATCGTGGACAAGAACGTGCATATCGCGGAAGGTGCTCGCGTCGGGGTCGACCCCGACGCGGATCGCGAGCGCTTCGTCATCTCCGACGGCGGTGTCGTCGTGATCCCGAAAGGCGCGACGGTCGAGGCCCGATGCGGGTCGCGATGCTCACCCGCGAGTATCCGCCCGAGGTCTACGGGGGCGCGGGCGTCCACGTCGAGTACCTCGCGCGCGAGCTCGCCCGGCTCGAGGAGGTGACGGTTCACTGCTGGGGCAACGATCGTCCTGTCGGCGGCAATCCACCGGCGATTGGCTACCGGGCATGGGAGGCGCTCGACGGCAGCGAGCCGCACCGAGCCGCGTTGAAGGCGGTGTCGATCGACCTCGCGATGGCCGTCGGAGTCGAGGGCGTCGAGCTCGTCCACAGCCACACCTGGTACGCGAACCTGGCCGGGCATCTCGCGCGCCTGCTCTACGAGATCCCGCACGTCGCCACCGTGCACAGTCTCGAGCCGCTGCGCCCCTGGAAGGCCGAGCAGCTCGGCGGAGGCTACGCGCTCTCCTCCTTCTGCGAGCGCACCGCGCTCGAGGCGGCCGACGCGATCGTCGCCGTCTCCCAGGGCATGCGGCGCGACGTGCTCGCGGCCTACCCGGCCATCGACCCCGATCGAGTCGAGGTGATCTACAACGGCGTCGATACAGCGGAGTACCGGCCGGACGCGCAAACCGACGTGCTCGAGCGGTACGGGATCGATGCCGAGCAGCCGTCGGTTGTCTTCGTCGGTCGGATCACGCGGCAGAAGGGCGTCCCCTACCTACTCGAGGCGGCCCGAGCTTTCGACGCCGAGGCGCAGCTCGTGCTCTGCGCCGGTGCACCCGACACTCCGGAGATCGGCGCCGAGGTGGAACGGCGGGTGGCGAGCTTGCGCGCCGAGCGTGGCAACGTGACCTGGATCGACGAGATGCTGCCGAAGCGCGACGTGATCCAGCTCCTGAGCCACGCTCACGTGTTCGTCTGTCCGTCGATCTACGAGCCGCTCGGAATCGTCAACCTCGAGGCGATGGCCTGCGAGGCTCCGGTCGTCGCCACCGCCACCGGAGGCATCGTCGAGGTCGTCGACGATGGCCTCACGGGCCTCCTCATTCCGTACGAGCCGCAAGATCCCGCGGGTTTCGTCACCGGGACCGCCGCCCGTGTAAACGAGCTGCTTCGCGACCCCCATCGCGCGCGAGCGATGGGCCGCGCCGGTCGAGAGCGGGTCCTCGAGCGATTCGCCTGGCCCGCGATCGCCGAGCAGACGTCGGCGCTGTACCACGCGGCGCGCGAGCGACTCCGAGGCCCATTAGCAATCTCGAATCGGTGTTGTCATCCGGCGGCGAGTAACTCGCGCGCGGAAAGCGGCGGGGGTGGGATTCGAACCCACGGAGCCCGTGAAGGCTCAACGGTTTTCAAGACCGTCCCGTTCGACCGCTCCGGAACCCCGCCTCGTGCGAGTCTAGTTTTCGCTACCGGCGACTCGCCGAGCGCAGGCTGCGACGGTCTGAACGCCGTGCGTCCGCTAGCGAGAGACGCGGTCCGGGGCGCCGAACCTACGGAGGACGTCCGGCACCTCGCCGCGGAAGTTCTCCAGGATCGCGAGCGCCATCCGGTCGACGACGGCCGTGCCGTTCAACGTGTGGACAGGTTCGAGCCCCCGCTCGCCGCGGTGGCGCACGCCGAGCCGCCGCGCCTGGTAGTCCGTGGTGTTGGAGATCGAGGCGGTCTCGCGATAGCGGCCCTGGCTCGGGAACCAGATCTCGACGTCGTACGTCTTGGCCGACGCAATCGAGATGTCTCCGGCGGGCAGGACGACGACGCGATAGGGCAGCTCGAGCTCCCGAACCAGCTCCTCGGTGTTCGCGAGCAGGAACTCGTGCTCGTCCCACGAGTTCTCGGGCCGCGTCAGGGAGAACTGCTCGACCTTGTTGAACTGATGCACCCGGATCATCCCGCGCGTGTCGCGTCCGGCCGCGCCTGCTTCGCGGCGGAAGCACGGCGAGAAGGCCACATAGCGAAGAGGCAGCTCGGCCGTCTCGAGGATCTCGCCGGAGTGGAGGCTTGCGAGCGGGATCTCGGCTGTCCCGGAGAGGTAGAGCCCGTCCGCCTCGAGCTCGTAGACGTTCGCCTCGTCTGACGGGAACGCGCCGGTGCCGATCAGCGCCTCCTCTCGCACAAGCACCGGCGGGAGCACCGTGACGAAGCCTTTCGCGACGAGCCGGTCGAGGGCGAACCGGTAGAGCGCGAGTGCAAGCAGCGCCGTGTCGCCGATCCAGTAGCCGAAGCGCGCACCCGACATCCGCGCCGCCCGCTCCATGTCGAAGCGGCCGATCTCGATGTGTGCGCGCGCGTCCCCCGATTCGTCGGGCGTGCCGACACGGCGGATCTCCTTCACGTCGTTCTCGGTGGCACCGTCCGGGACGTCGCCTGCCGGAAGGTTCGGGATGCGCAGAACGAGCCGATCCCGTTCGGCCTCCGCCGCTGCAAGCTCCTCCTCTGCCGCGCGCAACTCGTCCTTGACGGCCTGCAACTCCGCGAGCTGCTCGGCGGACGGCCTGCCTTTTACCTTCGTGCGCCTCCGCAGCTCGTCGATCTTCGGCACGAGCGCGCGCCAGCGCTCGTCGGCCTCGAGCACCGCGTCGAAGGCGTCCGCGGCGCCCTTGCGCTCGAGCGCGGTGCGGTAGCTCTCCGGGTCGTGGCGCGCTGCCTTGAGGTCGATCATGGTGCTGAGTCTAGAAAGGCTTCGAGCGCCTGCGCCACCCCTTCTTCGGCGACCCCGGGGCAGATCCAGTCCGAACGTGCCTTCAGCTCGTCGTCTGCGTTCTCGACCGAGACCGCGTAGCCGGCCCAGTCGAGCAGCTCGAGGTCGTTCTCGCCGTCGCCGAACGCGACCGTGTGCTCGGCCGCGAAGCCGAGATGGGTGGCGAGAAACGCGAGCCCGTTGCCCTTCGAGACGGCCGGGCTCGCCAGCTCCAGGAAGTACGGGAGCGATTTCGCGATGAAGAGCCGACCCGCGAACCGTTCGACGAGCACTACCTTCAGGCCGTCCAGCGCAGCGGGGTCGTCGACCGCAACGAGCTTCGTCGGCGGTCGCACGAGCCATCCGAGCAGGTCGCCGACCGCCGTGATCGGGATGTGCTGGAAGTCGGCGTAGGCTCGGGCGTTCTCGGTCACCTCCGCGACGTAGAGGTCGTCCTCCACGTAGCAGTTGAGCCGGAAGCCCTCGCTCTGGACCGCCTCGATCGCCTCGCGCGCGAGCTCGAGCGGGATCGGCTCGTGGCGAAGAAACTCGCCGCTGGTCGGGTCGGCGACGACGGCGCCCTGATAGCAAACGAGTGGTTCCTCGATCCCCGCCGTGAGCGCGTAGGGCAGCGCCGAGCGGAACATGCGGCCGGTGACGAGAAGGACATGGATGCCGCGCTCCCGCACAGCCCGGATCGCGGCGATCGTGCGCGGCCGCAGAACGCCGTCCTCGGCGATCAGCGTGCGGTCGAGGTCGCACGCGAAGGCGTCGACCCGGACGGGAAAGTCGGCGGGAAGCAGCCTGAGCTCGACGAGCTCTTTAGCCGGAGGTTGAGTCGACGACGTAGGCGACCACGTCGGCGATCTGCTTCTTGCTGAGCTGATCCGCGAACGCCGGCATCGCGCCCATCCCGTTCGTGACGCGGTCGGTGACGAGGCCGGCGTCGGGTTTCGCGTCGTCCAGGTTCGGGCCGACGTTGCCGCTCGAACCCGCTGCGTCGAGTGTGTGGCACCCACCGCAGCCCGCCGAGGCCCACACCGACTCGCCAGCAGCCGCGTTGCCCCCGACCGTCGAGGTCGTCGTCTCAGTCGTCTCGGTCGTCTCGCTCGAGGTCGTCGACTCCGTGGTCGTCGACTCAGGAAGCGTGCCCTCCACCGTTTCCGGCGTCGCCGAGATCTCCTCGCCGCCTCCGCAACCCGTCAAACCCACCGGCAACACCAGCGCGAGCGCTGCGAAGGCGATTGCGAAGGGGCGGCGCATGAAGCCGAGTCTAACCTGAGCCGGCGCTCGATTCGGCAGCAACCGTCTGCGGTGCGCGAATGAGCGCGAGGGCCACCGCAGCGCCGACGGCGACGACGTCCGCCGGTGTGTCGTTGACGACGAGCGAGACGGCGAGACCGGCAAGAAGAGCGTCGAGCAGCGGCCGGCGAGGACTGCGGACGGCGATCAGGCCGAGCAACATCAGGCCGGCGAGGACGATCGCGGTCGCGCCCGGGCTCGCGGCTGTTCGACGGACGGAGAGCTCGAGCCGATCGGCCAGATCGCCGGCGAGCGCAACCGGGCCGTCGCCCACCGCCCGCGTGACGTGGCTCTCGCCGCCGGTCACCGCGTCGAGCGCGAGCACGGCGAGCGCAAGTGCGACGACGCCCGCCGCCACCGCCGCCAGCACTCTCGGGGTCGGCCGAATCTCGCGCAGGCGGAATCCGAGCACGAGGTAGGCCACGGCGAGCACGACGAGTCCGCCGCCGTCGGCCCCGAAGCGGTTGCCGCCCACGGTCACGAGCGCGAGCACGCCGACGAGGACGCCGGATCGGCCGAGGAGCGCCGCAGCGACGAGAGCGGGCGCGAGCAGCATAGTCTCGAGCAGGTTGTTGATCCCGTAGAAGCGACCGGACTGGGAGGGGCCGAACGGCGAGAGCGCGACCGCCTCCGGATCGAGCCCCATCGAGATGAGATAGGCGAATACGAGCGCGGCGCCCGCGAGTCCGAGTGGCAGTACGACGGCGGCGATTCCGGCCGTCGCTGCGAGCACTGGATCGAGCCAGAGGTTCGCGGCAAGCGCGACGAGCAGAGCGCGCAACGCGAGCCGAGGACGCACGAGCGCCAGCGCGATGACGAGCGTTACGAGCAGGATCGTCAGCGGTAGTCGCAATCGGTCGTTGCGGTCGATCCGGTGATCGAGCCGCTCGAGCGTCGCCACCGGGTCGTTCGAGGGTGTTGTCGTCAATCGCCCGGTTGCGATATCGGTGATCGAGACGAGGCCGGGGATGCGCGTCGAGGACGAGGTCAGCAGCCCCTCGCCGCCGATCCAAGCGATCGGGTAGCGCCGGTCGTTCGTGCTCCGGCCGGGTGGCGGGAGCGAGACGAGGATGACCCCGTCCCCGCCCGACCGGTCGAGCTCGATCAACGGCGGCCCGGTCGGCCTGCCGCCGAGCAGATCGTGCTCGAGTTTCCCGCGCACGAGGGCTGCGACCGCACCCTCGCGCGTCACCTCTGGCCCGGCGCCCGGAACGAGCAGCCCGACCGCCGCGCGATCCGCGTAGTCAGCCGGATCGAACGGCGGCACGATGCGCACCTCCGCCTGTGCGACCGAGGGCGCGAGCAGGGGTAGGCAGAGGATCAGGGCGCGGAGGAAGATGCGCATAGGCTGGCTCGCGGTGAGCGTGGACGATTCGTACCAGCGGCGGCTCGACCGCGCACTTCCGGTCTGGCACCACCGCGAGCGGCATTCGCTTCACGTGGAAGCGTCGGCCGAGCGTGCGCTGGCCGCCGTGCTCGAGGTACGCGCCGCGGACGTGCCGGTCGTCCGTGCACTCTTTCGCCTTCGCGGGTTGCGTCCGGACGCGGGCGGAACGCTCATCGAAGCGATGCGGAAGGACGGTTTCGAGCACTTCGCAGACGGCGTCTACGTCGCCATCGGCAGACCGTGGACGCCGAGCGGCGGGTTGCGCACGGCCACGGATTTCGCCACATTCGACGAGCCCGGCTTCGCGAAGATGGCTCTGGAATTCCGAGCCGTACCCGAGCCGGGCGGCACGCGGCTCGAGACGGAAACACGCGTCTTCCTCACCGACGCCGCCTCGCGGCGGCGGTTCGCCGGTTACTGGCTCGTCGTTCGCCCGTTCAGCGGGATCGTCCGTCGGAGCTGGCTCGCCGCCGCCCGCCAGCGCGCCGAAGCCTGAGCTCGACGACGCGATCGGACGCAAGCCCCGTCCGAACTCGACATGCCTGTCCGGGCCGCGTCCGGTGCCAGCCCTGGACGGGTCTCGGCAAGACCTGTCCGAAAGGGACGGTACGGTCCCGCCCGATGCGCCTGCTCGTCGCCCGCTGCGAGGTCGTCTACACCGGCCGCCTCACCGCCGTCCTGCCCGAGTCCACGCGGCTGCTCCTGCTCAAGTCGGACGGGTCGGTGCTCGTGCATGCCGACAGTGGCGGCTACAAGCCGCTCAACTGGATGACGCCGCCGACCGTGATCGAGGAGGAGCCGGGGCTGATCGTCGTCCGCAAGCGGGCCGGCAAGACCGAAGATCGGCTCGAGATCCGGATCGCGGAGGTGCTGAGCGACGTGCAGCACCCGATGGACGAGGTGGGCGGTCTCGCCAAGGTCGGGGTCGAGCGCGACCTGCAGGAGGCACTCGCCGATCGACCAGACTGGCTCGAGGAGGAGTTGCGGCTCGTGAGCCGCGAGTGGTCGACGGAGGTCGGGCCGGTCGACCTGATGTGTCGCGACTGCGAGGACGGCTGGGTCGCGGTCGAAATCAAGCGGATCGCGACAATCGACGCCGTCGAGCAGTTGACGCGCTATCTCGGCTTCATCCGTAGCGACCCGGCGAAGGGGCGCTGCCGCGGGATCCTCGCGGCGCAGCGCTTCAAGCCGCAGGCGGTCACGCTCGCCGAGTCGCGCGGGATCCGCTGCGTCGAGCTCGACCTCGAGCTGCTGCGCGGGGAGCGAGAGCCCGAGCTGACGCTCTTCCTGGCTAGCTAGCTCAAGTCGGGCGTCACTATGGTCAGGCGTAACGCTCGGCTAACGACAGGCAGCACTCGCCGCCGGCCTCGATGTTGCGCCGTGGAGAACTAAGGAACGACCGCGGCCTTCAGGTAATCGCGCGGCGGATCGGCGAGGAGCGCTGCGACCCCCTCCAGGCCGACGCGATGGGTGATCAGCCGTTCGAATGGACGGGCGCCGCTGGTGAGGAACGCAAGTGCGGCGCGGACATGGCGTGGCGCGTGATGGAAGGCGCCGCGTAACGTCAGCTCCTCGTAGTGCAACCGGAAGGTGTCGACGCGTAGCTCGCTGCCGCGCTCCCGCCCGCCGAAGAAGACGACCGTACCGCCTGAACGAACGAGCTCGAGCGCACGCCGCCACGCTTCTTCGGTGCCCGCTGCCTCGATCACGATGTCCGCCGCCTCGCCGTCGCCGGCAACCGCTCCGAAGGACGGCGCGAGCTCTCGGCGCTCCGGCCTGCCGCCGACGAGCTCCGCTCGCCCGCCTGCGTCGGCGACGCAAGCACAGAGCATCAGGCCGATCGGACCGGCGCCGACGATCGCGACTCGATCGCCCGCTCGGATCCCAGCTCGCTCGACTCCGCGCAAACAGCATGCGAGCGGCTCGACCATCGCCGCCACCTCCGGCGCAAGTCCGGCCGGCACGGGAAGGAGATTGACGCTCGCAATCCGCTCGGGCACGAGCAGGAACTCGGCGTAGGCGCCGTTCAGCAGCTGGAGCGGCTCGCTGCGGTCGTCGCCGGCGGCCGAGTTCGCCGCGACGACCCGCCGTCCCGTGGCGACGTCGATCCCGCAGAACTCGTGTCCGAACGGGCTCGGGAGCGAGTCGAGGAGGAGCGGATGGCCGCGGCGGAACGTCTTCAGATCCGTGCCGTCAGTCAACGCAACCTCGATCTCCACCACGACGTCGCCCGGTTCTGGCTCCGGGCGGGCTACCTCTTCCAAGCGCAGATCGCCCGGCCCGTGGAACCACAGGGCTCTCACGGCGTGAAGACGACCTTCAGGGCGCGGCCGCTGCGATAGAGCTCGAGCCCTTCGGAAAAGCGCGCGAGCGGGAGGACCGTCGGCTCGGGGAGATCGAGCTGCGGGAGCAGGGCCGCGGCTCGGCGCATCGCGGCCGGGGTGGCCGAACGAGAGCCGACGAGGGTGAGCTCGCGGCGGTAGACCTCGTCGAGCTCGATCGGCCCTGCGCTCGCGAAGACGAGCACGGTCCCGCCCGGCGCGACCGCCTCGAGCGGGGCGGCGGGTGCGCAGAGAACCAGCGCGTCGACCGGTCTGTCGGGGGTCCGGCCATCGCGCTCCGGGCGGACGTCGCTCGCGAAGACCGTGTCGCCGCGCCGGCGGAGAACCTCGGCGAAGAGCCGCCCGACAAAGCCCTGGCCGACGACGAGCACGCGTCCGTGCGGCACGCGCTCAGCACCGCGAAGGACGCACGCGAGCGGCTCGACGTAGGTTCCGGACGCGTCGTCGATCTCGTCCGGAAGCGCGATGCCCTCGACCACGGCTACCGCCTCGGCAAAGCCGCCGGGAACGATTGTCGGCTCGGAAAACGTCTCGCAGGTCGACTCGTGCCCCGTCTCGCAGCGCGAGCAGACGCCGCAGGGACGATGGTGGATCAGCGCGAGCCTCGTTCCGTCCTCGCGTCGCGCGACGACCTCGTGCCCGAGCACCGTTCCGGCGGGGGCGGCGCCGAGCTTCTCCACGTCAGAGCCGCAGAGTCCGCACGCGAGCACGCGCAGCGCCGACGCGGGGGCGGGCACCTCCGCGATCCGTGTCTGTCCGTGTCCGTCGAGCACGACTGCGCGCACGGACGCATCGTATGAATAGCGTTGCCCTCCGATGAGACGGCGACTTCCACCTGTGCTCCACGAGCGCGACTACGCCCGGCTGCTCGGGTCGTCGATCGCCTACGGGTTCGGGCGGGAAATGGTGTTCGTCGCGGTCGGCTGGCAGGTCTACGACATCTCCCGGAACCCCTTCCACCTGGGTCTGATCGGCCTGGCGGAGTTCCTGCCGCTGCTGCTCCTCGCACTGCCGGCGGGCGCGATTGCCGATCGATTCTCGCGCAAGCTCGTCTACATCGTCTCGCTCGCCTTGGACGCGGCGATCACAGCGGGCCTGCTTCTCGTCAGCCTCTCCGGCGGTGCTTCGCTCTGGCCGTTCCTCGCACTCTCCTTCGCGAGCGGCTGCTCGGCCGCGCTCGGGAATCCGGCGATCCGGTCGATGTGGCCGAGCCTCGTCCCGCTGCCGTTACTCACGAGCGCGCTTGCATTGCGCTCGACCGTGTTCCAGGCGACCGTCGTGACCGGGCCGGCGCTCGGCGGGCTGCTCTTCGCGATCAAGCCCGAGCTCGTCTATGGGACTGCGATCGTGCTCATGTTCGCGGCGGCGGTGATGACGGCGCCGATCCGGGCGCGAACCGTGGAGTTGGCCCCGGCTGCGATCGTCGGCACCAGGCTCGGCTCGTTGCTCGCCGGGCTGCGCTTCGTGCGGCGGACGCCGGTTCTGCTCGGCGCGATCTCGCTCGATCTCGTCGCGGTCCTCTTCGGTGGCGCGGTCGCCCTGCTGCCGCTCTTTGCACGCGACATCCTCGACGTGGGACCCGTCGGCCTCGGGGTACTGCGAAGCGCGCCGGCCGTGGGCGCACTCTTCGCGGGGATCATGCTCACGCGGCGGCCACTCAGAGGTACGGCCGGCCGGAAGCTCCTCGTGGTCGTCGCGCTCTTCGGCGCGAGCATGGTCGTGTTTGGGCTCTCGCGCTCGTTCCCGCTCTCGTTTGCGGCGCTGGCGGTGAGCGGTTTCGTCGACATGATCAGCATGAACATCCGCTCGGTGATCGCGGCGCTCGCGACACCCGACGCGCTCCGCGGCCGCGTCAACGCCGTCGAAGGCGTCTTCATCAGCGCCTCGAATGAGCTCGGCGCCTTCGAGTCGGGCGCCGCTGCCGCACTCTTCGGTGCAGTGCCTGCCGTCGTCGTCGGAGGAGCGCTCACGATCCTGGCGGCCCTGCTCTGGCCGCGTCTCTTCCCGGAGATAGCCCGCATCGACCGGCTCGAGTCGCTGCACCCGACGGGCGGGACGTGACGTCCGCAGCTCGCTACAATCTGCGATCGCGGGGCTATAGCTCAGCTGGGAGAGCGCCTGGTTCGCAATCAGGAGGTCGGCGGTTCGAGCCCGCCTAGCTCCATCGTTTGCAGCAGTTGGGGATCGGTAGAAGAGACCCCCAACTGCGCGGAACGGTGAGCCTGAAACGGCCGATTCCGCGGCCCACCCCGCTTGCGCCGTGACCAAACCCACATGCGCCGCTGATCCGACGTTCATCTGCCGGTGCGAGCGTTCGCCGTCTATCGAACGGCGGCATTCGACGGGTTCCGGACGATCAGCGGCTCCGTGTCGGACTTCCGCAGCGAGGTGTGCTGACCGTGATCTCGAAGGGCGACCGGTACGCCTACATCACGAACTTCGGCGATGGGACGATCTCGAACTACACGATCGCGGCCGACGGCAGGATCGCGTTGCTCGCGTTGCTCGCGTTGCTCGGGTTGCTCGCGTCGATCGCGACGACGACGCCCTTGGGTCAGCTCGATTCGCGACGCCGACCGGAGCGAGAAAGGGCGCTACCTCTACGCGATCGACATCACCTCGCGGCTGGGGCACGGGTGGGCGATCGAGAAGGACGGCTCTCTCACGCCGATCGGGGCGTTCCCCGGTCTGCCGGGCATGCCGGTCTGGCGGCGAGCTGGACCGAGGACTGCGGCTGGGGCAGCCGCCTCGGCCCGTCCACCCATTTGTCAGGAAACGTTAATGCTTGCACCCCAACCCAGCCGGAAACCTGTGCGGACGTGACGGCGACCTCTCTGCACAGTGTCCAGGGGCTCAAGCTCGAGCGATTCTTCGCGGAGCTCGGAGAGCAGGCCGAGCACCTCCTCTGCACCTCGGACATCGAGCCCTATCGGTTGCACGACCTGCTCGAGCTGGCCGACCACGAGTTACGGGCGAGATGGGATCGGCTCGCCCTGGGCTACACCGATCCGGGTGGGATGCCCGCGCTCCGCGAGGAGATCGCCGGCATGTACACGGGGATCGACGCCGACGAGGTGGTCACGTTCGCCGGCGCCGACGAGGCGATCTTCCTCGCGCTGAACGCGATCCTGCGGCCGGGCGACCACGCTGTCGTCACCTGGCCCGCCTACCAGTCGCTGCACGAGGTTGCCTCCGCGGCCGGAGCCGAAGTCACTCTCCTCCCGCTCGACCCCGACGGCTGGGAGCTCGACATCGAGGAGTTGCGTCGGGCCGTCCGCCCGACGACGCGCGTCGTAATCGTCAACTTCCCGCACAACCCGACCGGGGCGCTACCCAGCCGAGAGACGCTCGACGCCGTCGAGGCGATCGCGGCCGAGGCGGACGCGCATCTCTTCTCGGACGAGGTCTACCGGCATCTCGAGTACGAACCGATCGACCTGCTTCCCGCCGCGGCCGAGTACGGCGGCCTCGCCGTCAGCGTGGGCGTGATGTCGAAGTCGTTCGGTCTCGCCGGCCTCCGGATCGGATGGCTCGCGACGAAGGATCGCGAGCTCCTGGCTCGGATCTCGATCTACAAGGAGTACATCTCCTCCTGCAACAGCGCCCCGAGCGAGGTGCTGGCCCTCGTCGCGTTGCGGGCACGGGAAGACGTGCTCGCGCGGAGCCGTCGGCTGCTCGCGGAGAACCTCGTCCACCTCGATCGCTTCTTCGGCGAGTGGGCCGGAGTTTTCGACTGGGTGCGGCCGCGGGCCGGCTGTGTAGGCTTTCCGCGCCTCGATTCCGCGCTCCCGGTCGAGGAGCTCGCGGTCAGGCTCGTCGAGGAGGAAGGAGTTTTGCTCGTGCCCGGCTCCGTCTACGACTATCCGGGTAACCACTTCCGGCTCGGCTTCGGCCACGCCGACCTGCCCGAGGCGCTCGCCGGACTCGAGCGGTTCGCCCGGCGCGAGCTGGCGAGGTGCGTCGCGTGATCGAGGTGATCCTGCCGGTGCTCGACGAGGCCGAGGCGCTGCCGTGGGTGCTCGACCGGATGCCGGGCGGGTTCGCGCCGATCGTCGTCGACAACGGGTCAACGGACGGTTCCGGGACGCTCGCGGTAGCACTCGGGGCGCGGGTCGTCGTCGAACCGCATCCCGGCTTCGGAGCCGCGTGCTTCGCCGGGCTCGAGGCGGCGAGCGCGGACGTCGTCTGCTTCATGGACTGCGACGGGTCGCTCGACCCGCGTGCGTTGCCGAGCGTCGCCGCCGCGGTCGTCGACGGGCGCGCCGACCTCGTGCTCGGGGAGCGACGGCCGGTTCCGGGCGCGTGGCCCCTGCACGCGCGGGTGGGGAACCGGCTGCTGGCGCTCGAGCTGCGACGGCGGACCGGTCTGGGTTTGCGCGATCTCGGCCCGATGCGCGCCGCCCGGCGGGAGTCGCTCCTCGCGCTCGAGATCGCGGACCGGCGCTTCGGCTGGCCGCTCGAGATGGTTCTCCGCGCCCATCGGGCCGGGTGGCGGATCGAGGAGCTGCCGGTGGACTATCTGGCCCGCTCCGGTCGCTCGAAGGTGACGGGAACGGTTCGCGGCACCTTTCGGACAGCCGCCGACATGGGCCGGCTGCTCCGGTGAGCGCGCAGCTCACGATCGCGGCGAAGGCGCCGCTGGCCGGCCACGTGAAGACGCGGCTCGGGCGGCGACTCGGCGACGCGGCCGCCGTGGAGCTGTACCGCGCCTTCCTGGACGACCTGGCGGCGAGGTTCCCGCAGGCGTCGTGGTACGTCGATCCGCTGGACGAGTGGGTGCGCGCGTATCCGCGGACGGAGGCGTTCGCCCAGCCGCCCGGCGACTGGACGGAGCGCCAGCGCTCGTTCTTCCGCGGCGCCGAGGCGCGCGGTGAGGAGAAGAGCGTCCTCGTCGCGTCCGACTCGCCGCAACTCCGGGCCGAGGTCGTCGCCGAGGCCTTCGACCTGCTCGACCGGCACGAGCTCGTTCTCGGCCCGGTCCGCGACGGCGGCTACTACCTGATCGGGATGCGTGGCTGGCACGACGTCCTCGCCGGTGTCGCGATGAGCACGTCGTCGGTGCGGGACGAGCTCGTACGCGCCGCTCGCAGGTTGGGGCTGGGGATCGCGCTGCTCGAGCCGACCTACGACGTCGACGAACTCGAGGACCTCGCGCTCCTGGAGCGCGATGCGTCGCTCCGCGACGACCTGCCCGCGACGCGTGCCGCGCTTGCGGCGCTCAGGCAGGCGGCCGCATGAAGCTCCGCGCGCTCGCCGCGGGCGCGGTCGCCGGTGTCCTCGCGCTGCTCGTCTTCGCGGTCGCCGCGCTCCTCCTGCGCTCGCTGGGCGTGCCGCTGCCGCTCGAGCTCGTCTCCGACCGCTTCCTGCCCTTCCTCCCGGTCGAGACCTTCCTCAAGCTGGTCAGCGCGATGGGCGGCTTCGTCGCGGGCAAGAAGATCGGCTTCTTCGCCTTCTTCCTCAGCCTGATCCCGCTCGGCGCGGCTGCCGGGGCCGCCTACGGCTTCGCCTCGACGCGCGTTAGGCCCGCCCGGCTGCGGCTCGGCGTCGCCGGTGCCGCGGCGGTCATGTGGCTGCTGCTCGTCGCCGTGCTTTATCCCGCGCTCGACTCGAGCTACCGCGGCCTCCCGCCGGGACGCGCCGCGCTCGTGACCGCGGTCAGCCTGCTCGCCCTGCTCGCGCTCGCCGCGGGCTCGCTCGTCTTCTTCCACCGCCTCGCCGCCGCTCCGGCCCGAGCCGCCGAGCCGGGCTCGGACGACGGTCCGCTCCTGCGCCGCGGCCCGGTCGTGCTCGGGCTGGCCGGCGGCGCGCTTGCGCTCGCATCCGGCGGGCTCGTGACGAGGCTCTACCGCCGCTCGGCGATCCCCTACGACGGCTTCGAGACGCGTGCGCCGAAGCTCGATCCGATCACGCCGAACGACCGCTTCTACGTCGTCACGAAGAACTTCGTCGATCCACGGGTCGATCGCTCGCTCTGGCAACTCGAGGTGCGGGGGCTCGTGGAGAACGAGACCTCCATATCGTTCGAGGAGCTGGAGGCCCTGCCGTCCGTCGAGCAGGTGACGACGCTCGAGTGCATCTCGAACGGGATCGGCGCCGGGCTAATCTCGAACGCGGTCTGGCGCGGCGTGCCGCTCGCCCGGTTGCTCGAGGCCGCGGGCGTGAAGGATGGGGCGACGCACCTCTTCGCGCGCGGCAGCGACGGCTACGGCCACGGCGTCACGCTCGAGAAGGGCATGGAGGCGACGACGCTCGTCGTCTACCGGATGAACGGCGACCCGCTCCCTCACCGGCACGGCTTCCCGGCCCGGCTGATCGTTCCCGGCGGCTACGGCGAGATGAGCGTCAAGTGGCTCGACCGCGTGGAGGTGCTCGATCACGCCGAAAAGGGGCTCTACGAGAGCCAGGGCTGGCGGGCCGAGCGCGTGCACACGATGTCGCGGATCGACCGGCCGCTCGGCTTCCGCAAGCTCAAGGTGGGCCGGCCGGTCGCCGTCAACGGCGTCGCCTTCGCCGGCGATCGCGGGATCGACCGCGTCGAGCTGAGCACGGACGGGGGGCGGAGCTGGCGCGAGGTCGGCCTCGACTATCGCGCCTCGAAGCTCACCTGGGCGCTCTGGAGCGACGAGTGGACGCCCGGGCGCGCCGGCAGGCACGAGCTCGTCGTCCGCGCGACCGACGGGGAGGGGAAGGCCCAGGAGTCGAAGCGCGAGCCGATCGACCCGGACGGCGCCAGCGGCTACCACCGCGTCAAGGTCGAGGTCGGCGAGGCGTGAGGGCTCGCGCGGCGCTCGACCTCGGCGTCCTGGTGATGCTCGGGGCGGTCTGCCTCGCGAGCACCGTCTGGCTCGGCGGAGAGCTCGAGCCCGGTGACTTCGGCAGGCCGCTCGGCCTGCTCGCCGCGGTGGCGGCCGCGATGCTCCTGCCGTACGTCGCGGCCGTCGCCTGGGTCGTCCGGCGCCGCCCGCCGCGCCGCGCGGCGCTCGTGCTCGTCGTCGCGGTCGCAGCGGCGCTGCGGCTGGTGCTCGTCGCCGGCGAGCCGGCTCTCTCGAACGACGTCTACCGCTACGTCTGGGACGGGCGAGTGCAGGCGGCCGGGATCAATCCGTACCGGTACGCGCCGTCCGACGCCGGGCTCGTGCGGCTTCGCGACAGCGAGATCTACCCGCACCTGAGCCGGATCGGAGTCCAGACCGCGTATCCGCCCGTCGCCCAGGGGCTCTTTTCCGGGCTGTACCGGCTCCATCCTGGAAGCATCGTCTGGACGAAGCTGGCGCTCGTCGTGCTCGATCTCGTCGCCGTCGGGCTGCTCGCGTTCCTGCTCGCGCGCCTGCGCCGACCGCCCGCGTGGGTGCTCCTCTACGCCTGGCACCCTCTCGTCACCTTCGAGCTGGCCGGCGCGGGCCACGTCGAGGGGGTCGCCGTCCTGCTCGCGCTCGCGGCGATCGCGGCGGCCGTCTCCCGCCGCGCGGTCGTCTCGGCGGTGCTGCTCGCGGCGGCGGGGCTCGTCAAGCCCTATGCGCTCGTCCTCGCTCCCGCCCTCCTGCGGAGCGGTCGAGGATTTCCGGCGGCTGCCGCGGCGGGGGTGGTGACGATCGCGCTCGCCTACCTGCCGTTCGTGGGAGCCGGCCTGCGCGCGCTCGGGTATCTCCCCGGCTACCTGCGCGAGGAGGGCTTCACCTCCGGCTACCGCTTCTACCTGCTCGGGCTCGTCGACGGGGATCCGTCGACCGTGGTCACCGCCCTGTATGTCGTCGCGGCGGGCGCGCTCCTGCTCGGCGTCTCCCTCCTCTTCCTCGCCCGGCCGCCGGACTCGGCGAGCACGCTCGCCGGTCGCGCGCTGCTCCTCTTCACGCTCGTCTGGGTCCTCTCGTCGCCCACCTACCCGTGGTACGCGCTGCTCGCCGTGGCGTTGCTGCCCCTGGCGCGCGGTGTCATCCTGCTCCCCGCTGCGGCGATCGTGCTGCTCGCCCCGTTTCTCTACCTCCACATCAGCGTCGGGGCGCTCCCGGAGTGGCCCCGGCACCTCGCCTACGGCGGCTCCGCGCTGGCGCTCGCCGCGGCCGGTCTCTGGCAGGCTCGCCCGCTCCTCTCGACCTCTCGCCGCCCGGGCCGTGCTGTGGCCGTGGAGTAGAGATGGTGCGAACGATCCTGGCGCTCGTTGCGGCGGCGGTGCTCGGCGCCGCCGTGGGCGTCACGGGCGACCGGCTGCTCTCCGAGCCGGGCCTCGGCCCCGAGGTGACCGGCAGCGGCACGCTCGAGCTCCTGCCGCCGGCACCCGTGCGCGTGGTCGCCGAGACCGTCCGGCTCGGCCAGGGGTTCAGTTCCCGCCATCTCCACGGCGGGCCGACCTTCAACCTCGTCCGCTCCGGTGTCGTGCGGATCGAGGAGCCGGGCGGTCCGCGCCGCTACGGCGCCGGTGAGCTCTTCTTCGAGCCCGCGGAGAGGACGCACACGATCGTCGTGCTCGAGGCGGCGCGCCTCGACGTGCTGCGGCTCCTGCCGGAGGGCGCGGCGCCGACGACCGATGTCGAGGGGCCGTGAGCCGCATGGACAGGTCGATCGCGCTCGTCCCGTGGCTCGGAGCCGCTCTCCTCGCGCTCACGGCGAGGAACGACGGGCTCTACACCTTCCTCGTCCGCGAGGACTCGATCCTGGAATGGCTGCAGGTGCTCGCCTACCTCGCCGCGGCGGGCCTCGCATTCGCCGTCGCCAGGGTCGCGACAGGGCCGGCCCGGCTTGTATACGGACTCCTCGTGGTCGGGGCGCTGCTCTCGGTCGGTGAGGAGCTCTCCTGGGGGCAGAGGCTCCTCTCGCTCGAGGGCTTCGAGGCGGTGACCCGCGCCAACAACCAGGGCGAGCTGAACGTGCACAACCTGCGGCAGGTCGGCCGCGACTCCCAGGTCGCGCTCCTCGCTGCGGGCGTCTGTGGAGCCGTGCTGCCGTTTCTCGTCTCGCGGGGGAGTCGGGCCGCGCTCGTCTTCCCGGCACGGGCGCTGACGCCGGCGTTCGCGCTCGTCGCCGCCTACAACGCTGCGCGGCTCGCGCTCGGCGACGCTGCGAGCTCCGAGCAGGCGAAGTTCAGCGAGTGGCCCGAGCTCTGTTTCGCCGCGTGCCTCGCGCTGACGGCCTGGTTCGCCCTCCGGCTCCTGCGCGGTGACGCCGGCCGCGTCGGCTCAACGCAGGGGCGCCGTCGCGAACTCACACACGCCCTCGGCGAAGGAAATCTCGGCGTGGAAGCCGAGCTCCGCGGCGGCGCGCTCGGTCGAGGCGAAGACGTGACGGACGTCCCCGAGTCGGTACTCCGCCGTCGTCACCGGCTCCGCGCCGCCGAACGCGTGGGCCAGCTCGCGGGCGAGCTCGCCGACGGTGCGCGGGGCGCCGCTGGCGACGTTGAAGGTTCCGGCCTGCCCGGAACCGAGCGCGAGAACATTCGCCGTCGCGACGTCACGGACGTGAACGAAATCGCGCAGCTGGGCGCCGTCCTCGAAGACACGCGGGGCGCGACCGCCCTCCAGAGCGCTCCGGAAGATGCTCGCGACGCCGGCGTAGGGCGTGTCGCGCGGCATCCGCGGGCCGTAGACGTTGTGGTAGCGAAGCGCCGTAACGGTCGCGCCCGTTTCGCGCGCGAAAGCGGTGCAGAGCGCCTCCTGCTGCGCCTTCGTCGCCGCATAGACGTTGCGCGGGTCGAGCGGTGCGTCCTCGGGCACGGCCTCGGGCGCGAGCGCGAGGCCGCAGACCGGGCAGGGCGGCTCGAACTCGCTCGCGTCGAGCCGTTCGCGGGTGCGCGGCCCGGGACGGACGAGGCCGTGCTCGGCGCACCCGTAGCGGCCCTCGCCGTAGACGACCATGCTGCTCGCGAGCACGAGCGGGACCGGGCGCCGCGCGAGCTCGCGGAGAAGCGTCGCCGTGCCGAGGTCGTTGTGGCTGACGTAGTCGGCGACGTCGCCGAAGTCGGTCCCGAGACCGACCATCGCCGCCTGATGGCTCACCGCGTCGGCGCCGGCGAGACAGCGTGCGACGAGCTCCCCGTCCCGCACGTCGCCGAAGACATACTCGGCTGCTGGGTTGAGATAGTCCGGCCTGCGGGAGTGGGAGAGGGGATGCAGGAGGTCGAGGACGCGAACGGTCGTACCGCGCGCAACCAGCTCGTCGACGATGTGCGAGCCGACGAAGCCGCAGCCGCCGGTGACGAGAACGGTGTCCACGAAAGTCGATCTTCCGCGATTGCGTGCACGGGTGCGCGGGCGAAGGCGCGGCTCGTGCCAGGCGCCCTTCTCGTCGCGGTCGCCCTCGCGGGCTGCGGTGGGAGTGGTGGCGGCAGCAACGCGCTCGGCGGCGGTGCCGAGGTGGAGACGCTCGCCGGATTCACCCTCGCGCGAGTCGCCGCCGGGCCGCTCGCGTGGGTCACAGACGAGTACCGGCTCGCCGCGGGCGCGATCGTGGAGCACGCGCACGAGTCCGCGTTCGTCTACGCGCGGGGTGGGGCGAGCCTTCTCGGCGGCAAGAGCCTCGATGAGGGCGCGGGCGCCGCAGTCGCAGGCCAGACATCACACCGGCACGCCGCACCGCAGGACGCTTCCTCCGTCGTCTGGGAGACACGCCTCGCTGCTCCCGGGGCGCCGCCGCCCCCGGGCGGTCGGCGCGTCTTCGCCGGCCCCCGACTCCGGGGCATCCCGGCGGCGCCGGCTGCGAGCTTCCTCCTCGTCCGGATCAGCCCCGGCGGCGAGACGAGCGTGCACACCCATCCGGGCCCGGAGCTGATCTACCAGCTTTCGGGGAGGATCCTCTATCAGAACGCCCTGATCGGGACGGTCCCGCTTGGGCCGGGCGGGGTCGAGGGGATCCCGCCGAGCACGGCCGTCCAGAAGCGCAATCGCTCCGACGCGGACGCGGTGTTCCTTTCGTGGTTCCTCGTCGATCCGGACGAGCCGTTCGCACCTGCGGCGAGCTTCGCCGGCTGACGATCCGAAGCTCGGAGATCCGACCGTCTCGGTGCTGCCTGCTCGACCCAGGACGAATCTAGAGCCGTGCGCCGGTGAGCGCGCTCGCGCAGACGTCGTCCGGCTGCGGCTCGATCCGCGGGATCGCGGCGAAGAGAAGCGCCTGCAGCTTCTCGAGGTTCTCGCCGAAGACGCGCACCACCGCGTCCGCCGAGACCGGCTCGTGGCCGCCGGCGCCCGCGTCGTAGTCGGTGATCATCGAGACGTTCGCGTAACAGAGCTCGAGCTCGCGGGCGAGCCACGCCTCCGGGTAGGCGGTCATGTTGACGACGTCCCACCCCTGGGCGGCGTACCACTCCGATTCGGCGCGGGTCGAGAAGCGCGGCCCCTGGATCACGACCGCGGTGCCTCCGTCGTGAACGGGGATCCCGAGCTCTCGGGCGGTCGCGACGAGCAGCCCGCGCAGGCCCGGGCAGAAGGGCTCCGCGGCTGCGACGTGCGTCGCCTCGGGCCCCTCGTAGAACGTGTCGGAACGGCCGCTCGTGCGGTCGACGAACTGATCGCAGACGACGAAATCTCCGGGTTCGAGATCGACGCGCAGCGACCCGCACGCCGCCGGCCCGACGATCCGGCGAACGCCGAGCTCGCGCATCGCCCAAACGTTCGCTCGATAGGGAATCTGCGCCGGCGGCAGCTCGTGTCGAAGCCCATGGCGCGGCATGAACGCGACCTTCCGACCCTCGAGCTCGCCGACCGCGAACGGGGCAGACGTCGGTCCGTACGGAGTGTCGATCGTCACCTGCTCGACTCGCTCGAGGAGCGAGGTGAACCCAGAACCGCCGAAGACGCCGACCATCATCTCTCGGGAGTTTGACGGTCGGCTCAACGGAAAGGGGAGAAGAAGTCCAACGATCGGAGGAATCTGATGGACGAAAGAAAGGATCCGAACCGAGACGAGACGCTCCAGCCCACCGGCGCGGCCGTCGTCGACATCTGGACGTTTCGCACCGAGCAGATGGGCGGCGGCGACATCGATCTCACCGGCTACTCGGTCGAGGCGACCGACGGCGGGATCGGCAAGGTCGACGAGGCGACGTACGACGTCGGCGGGAGCTACCTCGTCGTCGACACCGGTCCGTGGATCTTCGGCAAGAAGGTGATGCTGCCGGCCGGCGTCGTCGATCGCTTCGACCCCGAGAGCGAGACGGTCTACGTCAGTCGCACGAAGGACGAGATCAAGAACGCTCCCGAGTACGACGAGGAGCTCCGGCGCGACGAGACGTATCGCGGGGAGCTCGGCGGCTACTACGACCGCTGATCAGCGTCGAGCCACTGAGCACCTAGAGATCGGCGGACGGCCCGGCTACGACGGGCCGTCCGCTTTCTGATCGCTCACCCAGGCGGCGAGGAGCCCGCGGTAGTGCTGCGCGAAGTGCTCGTGCTCGTGGGCCGGAAACGTCGACTGGACGGTCTCGACGAGGAGCCGGTCGAAGTCGGGGCCGGCGACGTAGGCGAGCAGCGCCTCGTCCAGGCCGGCGAGGTGCTCGGCGCAGAACGCCTCGTACGCCTCCGTCTGGAAGTAGTCGTCGGCGAGCTTGCCGTAGCCGGCGAGCTTCTCCTCGTAGGAGAGATCCTCCCGGTCGCCGAGCACGAAGTAGTCGCGCATGCCCTGGCTCAACCGCATCGGCCGGCCGGTGACCAGGCAGAAAGCACTCCAGCGGACGAGGGCGCGAATCGCCCAGGGGAAGTAGTAGTGGAGGCTCGTCAGCGCCACGTCAGGCGAGGCGTTTGCGTAGTCGATCGGATACGCCTGGCCGTCCTTGACGATCGTCTCGCACGAGTTGAACTCCCAGCGGAAGAACGCGTTCACGAGCCGGCTGATCGTCACCACCTCCCGGCCGAGCTCCGGCGAGAGGAAGTCGTGATCGACCTGGTAGCGGTCGTGGAGCGGTCGGTCGGGATCGAAGTGCATCACCATCGTCTCGGCCCCGATCGAGAGGCTCCGTGCGAAGACGTCGAAGTCCTCGACGGCGGCCTGGAGGTGCATCAATCGCTCGCCGGAGGCGTCGTAGACGGCGTGCAGCTCGGCGTCGTCGCGGATTCGCGTCACTCCCACCCACTGACCCCCGTCGAAGGGCTTCATGTAGAGCGGGTAGCCGACCTTCGCCGCGATCTCGTCCAGCTCGAACGGCAGGTTGTAGCGCTCCGCCGTGCGCTCGAAGCGCTCGTTCTCGGGCGGGTTCTTGTGCGGGATCAGCCATGTGTCGGGCACCCGGAGCCCGAGCCGCATCATCGCGCAGTAGGCCGAGTGCTTCTCCATTGCCTGGAAGGTGAACGGGTTGTTCAGGAGGTAGACGTCGTCCATCAACGAGACCTTCTTCAGCCACTCACGCGGAACCGTGTACCACCAGCCCAGCCGGTCGATCACGAGCCGGTAGCGCGGCTCGGACCGGAGGTCGAACGGCTCGTTCGTGATTCGCTCGGCGACGAGCTCGTGGGTCTCGCCGCCGCAGGAGATCGGGCCGATGGTGTCGAGCAGGTGCTCGAAAGCCGTGGGCCAGTCCTCCTCGGTGCCGAGCAACAGGCCGATCGTGTGCGTGCGAGTCGTCATAGAAATCGCGGCAGATGATGAGCGATCTGCGCTCGCCACGCGGGCCAGTCGTGCGGCACGTCGTGGCCCCAGACATCGAGCTCGTGCGGAATCCCCTTCTCGCCGAGGAGGTGGGCGAAGCGCCTCGTGCTCTCGAGCGCGCCCGTCGAGTCCTCCCAGGCGCCCTGGCCGCAGAGCAGGAGCAGGTTGACGCGACCGCGCAGCCAGTCGAGGTGCTGGCCACCCAGCGAGGCGACGTAGTCCGCCGGGTTGTTGAAGTAGGCCGCGTCACCCCGTTTGCCTGCGCCGACGACCGACACGTCGTAGACGCCGCTCTGGCAGAGCGCGAGCGGGAAGACGTGGGCGTGCTTGAGCGCGAAGTTGGCCGCGTGGTAGGCGCCGAAGCTGACGCCGGTGACCGCGATCTCGTCTGCGCCGCCCGAGTCGTTCCGGATGAACGGCGCCACCTGATTCAGAATCCAGTCCTCGTACAGCGCGTGCAGCCGCGCGCGCTGCTCGAGGGGGAGGTCGTCTCGGTACCAGCTTCCCGAGTCGTAGCTGTCGACGGCGTAGATCTTGACGAGCCCGGCCTCGAGCGGGCCAGCGAGCGCTTCGATCATCCCGTTGTCCTCGTATTGCCGGCAATTTCCCTGCTGGGAAGGGAACGCAAGGAGCGGCCGGCCGTAGTGCCCGTGGGCGAGGATGCCGCCCTCGCCGCCGATCGCGGGAGAGAAGACCTGGAACTCCCGCCTCAGCACGAGACCCTCTCGAGTAGCCGGAGTAGGTGGGGCTGGAACGCGTCGCGCCACGCGATCCAGTTGTGCCCGTCCCGGAACTCGTGGAAGTGCGTGTCGTAGCCCTGCCGCCGCAGGGCTACGAACATAGCCTTGTTTGCAGGGAGGTTCTCCTCGATCGTGCCGCATGCGAGCTCGATCGGGATCGGCCGCTGCGCTTGTCCGGAGAGGACGCTTCCGACGAAGCGGCCGATCCGATCGAAGCGCGGAGAGTCGGCCTCGTGGAGGTCGCGCCGGCGGAAGAAGCTGCCCGATTGGAGGAAGAGCGCATCGAAGCTCGCTGGATGCCGGCGGTGCACGTGGAGCAAGGCGAGGGCACCGAGGCTGGCGCCCAGCCCTATCCGCACGGGCGCGGCGTCGAACGAGGGCAACAACTCCTCGACGAGCGCGCGCGAATAGCGGGCCGAGGCGGAGTAGGTCTCGTTGCGGTCGACCGGGGCGATCAGGATCGCGCGGAGCGGTGGTAGCTGCCCGAGCAGGGTGAGGAGCGACGAGAAGTCGGCGTACTCCGGCCCGTCGTGAGCGACGAGCAACGGGCTGTCCTCGTCCGCGTCCGGGTGCTCCCAGACCAAGGCCGGCAGCTCCGTGCGCAGGATTCGGCTCGAGAGGACGACGTTCTTCGCGGTGCCGATCGTCTCGGCGTCGAGCCACACGGGAGCCTCGTACCCCGGTAGCTCGAGCACCGACTTCTCGCCCCACGGCCCCGAAGCCCGGAGCGGGTTCTCGGGGTCGACGATCCATTCCGAACGCCCGGCTCGGTCGACGAGCTCGAACTGGTACTCGAGCCGGCCGACGTCGGGCTGCGGCGCGACGAGCTCCCAGGTACGGCCGCGGCGTGCGAGCGCGTGGGGCAGTCCGGGAACGGCGTGTGCGAGCCGGACACGTGCGAGCGCCCGGCCGCGCTCGAGGAAGGCGAACCGGATCGGAGGGCTCGCGTGGGTATCGAGCGCGGCGCTCATCGCGTCTGAGCATAGGGAGGACGGCGGGCAGCAGGCGAGAGCGTGTCGCCGGTGTGTCGCTCTGTGTCAATTGTGTGCCGAAAGCGTCACAACCACGGCTGTTTCGGACAGTGATCGTCCCTTTCGGACACTGGTGCGGGCGCCCGCCCGCGGCTATTCAGACTGCTCTGCAACCACCGAAGGAGGATCGATGCAACGACCAATCAGCCGAAGGCTCGTCCGAGGGCTTGTCGCCGCCGGCCTCGGTCTCGCGCTCGTGACCGCCGTCTCGGCGGCGCCGAGCGGGAGCGAAGCCGAGGGCCAGATCTCCGCCTGCCGGCACAAGACATCGGGGCATTTGCGCGTACCCGCGTCCGGCTCGACCTGCAAGCGGGCGGAGCAGGCGCTCACCTGGAACGTCAGCGGCCCGAGCGGGCCGCAGGGCGAGAGAGGCCCGCAGGGGCCGGCAGGCCCTGCGGGTGAGCGAGGAGCCGCGGGCGCGACCGGAGCGACCGGCCCTGCCGGCGTCACCGGCCCCGCTGGTGCGGCCGGCGCGATCGGCTCCGCCGGTCCCGTCGGTTCGACCGGAGCTCAGGGTGTCGCAGGTCCTGTTGGGCCGGCGGGCCCTCCTGGACCTGCCGGTGCAGCGGGAGCGAGCCTCACCTCGATCGGTCAGCTCAACGGCGTCGCCTGCACGACCGCGGCCGGGGGTTCCGGCACCGTGAGCGTCGCGACCGCCGCCGGCGGGGCGATCTCGCTCGCGTGCACGGCGACGACGACTC